>Ga0315900_10009502_pt1 | contig 12324 bp, 13 predicted proteins | sample LakEriMetagenome_FD_203521 | JGI IMG/M metagenome (GOLD analysis project Ga0315900, IMG submission 203521) | Freshwater fungal communities from buoy surface, Lake Erie, Ohio, United States - Buoy 12 MA114 | ecosystem: Environmental > Aquatic > Freshwater > Lake > Lake biofilm | place: USA: Lake...
GTAGAAGGGCCGCGTAGCAAAGATTCAGACTGAAGCGCACGAGTAGCGTCATCAGCCGCAAACTCTTGGCCTTGTACAAACAACTTCTTCTGTGATGGGCTGAACGCAATGGCCGGAGGATTCTTCAACGTCGGCATCTCGAACTGGCTTGACTTCACAATCTGCTCAGTCAGCGCTGCCATACTAGCAAGCGAAGTCCCCCCGATGCCGTTAAGCCCAGAGCTTGCAGCAGGATTCCCCATATATTCTGCGGTGGCAAACCGTGATACGTCAGTATCTGTGCCCCCATACAAGGGGCTGCTGAAACTCAACCCGGCTTTAGCCATAACTCACCTCATCCTTTGTTGGCCCAGCTTAGGCTGGGCATACCTGTAATTGGTCTTGCTGCGAATGACTGTATCTCAATATTGTCAATCTTTACTGTCGTGCCCGATGGGTTAAATACGAATGGTGCTCCGAATGGAGGTGTGATAACAACTGTGCCATCACCAGCGCCTGTCGGTTTGACATCGTACTTCATCATCTTGAGCTTCTCGACATCCAGTTGAGTCTTACCCTCAATAGTCTTGATGCCAATATCCTTGATGTATTCGCCCATCGTCTTAGCGTTTTGCTCTCGAATCTTGATGTCAGAGTCAAACAACTTGCCAGCGATAGCAGCTTGCTGTTGACGAAACCCTTCGTCTAGTGTCAGGCGAATACGCTCAACAACTTTCTCTGCGGGCATACCTTGGGAGACTACTTGACCGTTGGCAACAAGATTAAACAAACCATCGCGTCGAGGTTGCAGTTGATACTGTTGGTTGGTGTAGTAGCTGTACACACCCATCATGCGGTTTGCGTCACGCCCACCTGACTGCAAGAACTCAGCAACGCCTTGGTCGCCTTGCATCTTGTACAACTGGTTGTCCATCGTATCGAGAACGCCACGCAACTCCATTGCTTTGTACACATTGCCCGTGCGCATCATAATGTCAGCCATACGCTTGGTCTGTTCACGGCGGAGCAAACCAACTTCGAGCGGCTTTGCGTAAGAGCTTGCGTTATAGATTTCTTTTGGCTCTACAAACTGTGGCACAGGTTCAGCCGCAACTCGCTGGGCTACTACTGAAGTTGTTGATGCTGGACGATTTTGTTCTTGTGTAAGCACAGGTGCGGCAGGAGGTCTACTCTGCGTTACTACAGCCGTAGCAGGCGCAGCAGGTGCAGCAGGTGCAGCAGAGGGAGGATTTTTATTAAGCGCTAACGGGTCTGCTTGTAGTGCTGCAATCTGTGCCTCTGTCATATTACCGCCGGGGCGTACCGACGTAGGTGCAGCCGCAGTTTGTTTCCCACCGGCTGGGGCAGTTGCCATCAGGGTTGAATTTATACCCAGTGCTCGGGAGATGTTGTTGTACAACCCAACATACACACCGTTGTAGTCACTGTTGGTCATGCCACCATCAGTTGCGTTAAGGGGAGCACCCTTCTTCAGAACTTGGTTTGCGTTACCTTGGTAGCCAGCGCCCCAAAGATTTTTAGGCACACCGATCAACTCGTTGTACTTCAATACCAATAGGCCAGCGTCCATCTCACCCTGAGGTGTACCACGAACCATAGCCGCAGCCGCTTGTTGCAACTCAGGAGAAATGTTGTAGGCTTCAATGTTCTTAGGATCAGTGAACCATGTCTTCATTCCCTTGAATGTCTTATCCATGACTTGCATTGAGCCTTTTGCACCAGCAGTACTAGCTCCTTTGGCTGCCCCATATGATGATTCAATACCATAGATGGCAACCGCAGCCGCTGGATCAACACCCAACTCTTGCGAACGACCAACAAGGTACTTTGTATCTTCCTTCTGCAAAGCCTGTGGTGCTAAGTTCACCAGATCGGTAAGGCGTTTGTTGGCCTTCTCAGAACTTAACCGTGTTTCCTCTTGGGCAATCTTCTCGCTCTTTGCTTTGGCGTCCTTAGCGCGGGCAGCATCTTTTTGCTTGAGTTGCTCAAGCAGTTCTTTCTCAGTCAGCGGTTTATTGTTAGCTTCAGCTTGGCGAATCTTGTCGTAGTAGGGTGTAAGTGAACCAGAACCGGGGACAGTAACACTGGTTACGTCAGGATCGTAAAGACCTATGGCTCTACCAAATCGGGCAAAGTCTACTAGATTGGCCGCCCCCTCAACAAACTGAGCACCTGCGGTAACGGGAAATGTAAAAATATCAGCGGCGGCGGCAGGAACTTTGCCCGAAGCAGCAGCCAACGTTTTAATGCGGCGGTTGTCATTCTCTATCTGCAAGCGTTTAAGACGATCTGCTGGAGATAGTGACTGAAACTCCGCAGCAGTCATTTCCGCTACGGGTAGAGTACCAGCTTGTTGTTTCTTGAGGCGGTCTACCTCCTCAGGCGTCATGCGGCGTATGCTAGATGCACCGGGAGGCGGTTCGTCTACACGACCCACAACAGGTTGCTGCGCAGGTGGCAAATTGAGTGGTGCTTGAACGGGTGCTCGTGCAGGTGCAGGTGCAGGTGCATTGACAACATCCGTCATCCCAGATGACCAACTTGCACGGACATCAGGTACGTTTTGATTCAGAAGTTCATCGGCGGCTAACTGCTTACGAGCTTCCTCCATGCGGCGGAGTTCCGCCATTCTGAGATTTTCCTGTTCGTTCTTGCGGTAGAGGTCAGCACCTGCGTAGAGCGAATCTGGCCCCGTTTGAAATGAGCCTCCAAATGACATTGCCATACGGCCCCCTATTAGGTGAACAATGGGCCAAGGGTTTTGTTCAATCCTTCTTGGCTCTTGCGTTTGCGTTCCTCAATGTTGCCATATGCGGTACTCAATGCAGAAGCGTCAGCACTGGAGGTTGGCGCACTCTTAGGCAAAGCGTTTAGAGCTTGCTGAGTTAATTTCAAACCAGCGTCAAAGCCATACATCGAACCCTTGTCGTATGCAGTAGCTTCCTCACGAGCAGATTGCAAGTTGTACTGGCGCTCAAGCGCAGCACGGCTACCTTTGTTGCGAGGATTGACTTTGCGAAGTGCTGCTTCTTTCTGTGCTGAAGTACGTTGCTTAGCTGCACCAGCATACTGCTGACCGAAATAGCCCGGATCAAAGTAGTCACTGCGACCCAACAGGTCGTAGGCTTCACGCAACTGAGTCTGGAACAACTCGTTATTGATCTCTTTATTCTGCTTCATTTCTTCAACGCGAGCTTGCAGCAGTTGTTTTTCTTCATTGGACAGACCAGCGTCAGACAACTGACCAGTCAACAACTGTGCACCCGCACGCATAGTGAGGTCAGCCAGTGCTTTAGGATCAGTGAACTTAGCTTGCAATGCTTCAGGAACTTTTGCCAAGGCTTGAGTAAACGTAAGTTTCTCGGCTGCTGTAGCTGCTGTTGTACCTGCGGTGGTTGCAGCGGCTGCATTACCCAAACCACCCGCACTTGCGGTAGTTGCTTTAAGACCAAACTCAGAAGCACCAGCGGTGTTAAGACCAGCAGTGGAAGGTGTTGCAACACTGCCAGTAACGCTGTAGTCAGTAGGAGACAGGTTACCGTACTGACTGGATAGAGGCAAGTTGCTACCTTGTCCAGCGTAAGAAGTATTCGCCAAAGAATATGGATCAGCAGCAGCCGTAGGTGCGCCAGCCGTAGAACTCATACCAGACAGCGAGTATGGGTTAGTAGGTTGGCTAGACAATCCTGCGGAAAGTCCACTCTGTGTAGTACCGCCAAGGGTGAGGCCAGCTTCGGCTGGATTCAATCCATAACCACCGCCGCCATACACTAAACCAGTTCCGCCCATACCGGGGGCAGTTGGAGTCATACCAGAAGCAAGACTGTAATCGGGAGTAAACGAAAGGTTAGAACCCAACGAAGGAGAGCCAGCTAAGGACGGTGTAGTTGCGCTAGGCATACTCAACCCCGTGGCTGTACCACTTGTATTGGGGCTAAGACTGTAGGCGCTAGGAGAGCCAGATGCAGAGGCAGGAACAGAAGTGTAGCCGCCGATACCGCCACCGATTGCACCCATCAGAGCGCCTCGGCCTACGTTACCGCCAGTGACTGAAGCACTTACAGCGCCAAGTCCAGCACCAACAATCGCTGAACCAATGGCTGCGGAAGTAGCCGCTGAGAAAGAAGTAGCCGCAGCAATACCTGCTGACAAACCAATTGAAGAAGCAATCACTGGAGCGGCAAATGGAATCGCAATAGCCGCTACAACAGCAACAACTTTCATAAGGCCACCGCCACCGCCACCGCCTTGGGGTTTAATACCCATCATGCGAACAAGTGCGGTACGTTGGAATGGTGGAAGGTCTCCACCAAAAGCCGACTCTGGTAAATCGGGAATACCCATCAGCGCCATCGAGCGGTCATTAAAGCGCCCCGGCATACGAGCTACGTGATTCATTTTGTGTCCTCCGTCAAATCGAGTCGCATATGTGTATACACATGCTTAAATCCATATTTTGAAATTACCCGCTCCATTGCTGGGGACACCCATCCCTCAATAGCTCGGACACCGTTCATATACGCCCATCCACACAGGCGTTTCCAATACCTCTCGTAGAGCGCATCAAGTTCCTCGCCACCTAACGCCAAGATATTCATGGCGGGTAAACGTGGATAGTTGACGATCTCAAGAACCAAAGCCAGCTTTACGGCTGGCATAATTCCTTTGTCACACTTGACAACAAACACATACACTTTCTGTTGAAGTGCCATTGTGTAAACATCATCCGCCGTAAGTTCCCCGTGCATTGATCTTTTAATACACTTCTCAATAAGCGGCTTTGCCGTAGACCAGTACTTATCGAACTGCTCTTTTGTAGAGAGCAATAACGCATCGAACTCATCGAGAGGAACTGGGTCAAACCCCGGTGGATGTGCCATCAAGCATCCTTATATTTTTCCAAAAGTGAATCAAAGAATTCCTTACCCTTCATCTTAACGATTTTGGCAGGAATCACGTACTCTCCGGGCGAAACAGCAATCGTAATGTTGTCGCTTGTGTCGTGGCCGGGGCCAACAACTTTACCGCCCTGAGTGCCATCACCAGCGTGAGCAACAAGAGTTCGTGCCTGAGCATTGTGTTGCTGCGCCATACGGTCGCCAACATGTCCACCACCAGCCATCGCCATCTGCGGTTGACCTCCAGCCATTGCTGGACTACCACCTTGGATCATGTTCTGTCCACCCATATTCTGTTGAGCGATACGTGCGGCCAACAAAATTACAAACAGCAAGCCTTCGTCGTACTGGGGAGAAAGTGATTGTTCATCAGCCAGTCCTTGCTGAATAGCAAAGTTTCTAACATAGGGGTACATCTCGGGGTTCTGGACAGCTACAGTTGCGAGTTGAACTCCCATATTGAGTTCTTGTTGGGTTAACTCCCCTGACTGGAGACCAGCCATAATAGCGTTCTGAATCTGCTGAACCATCTGCGGGTTCTTGCGCATCATGTCGTTGATCTGTTGATCCATCATTGCTTGTGACATACGGCTTCCACCTGCGCCGGGTTTCATGCCAGCGGCTCCAGTCATATCAGGTTGTCCATTCATACCTACCATGCCTCCCTGTGCGTAAGTTGGTTGCATACGAAAATCTAGTGCTGGGAACTGGGGGTTAGACGCAACAGTTCCAGTTGGGATTGTCTGCAACGCAGCTTCATTTACCATTGGGGGTGCACCGCCAATTAAACTTTGCAGCCCAGCAGGTAAATCTAAAGATGTTGTAGCAGGTGCAGCCATCGGCGCTTGCATTGGCATCTGTGGGGCAGCGACTGCACCAGTCAGACCCATGCTAAGGGGGCTTGCAACAGAAGGGGCAGCAGTACTTTGGGGTACGGATGCTGGGACGCTTTGTCTATTAAGCATCTCTAAAATAGGATTCTTTCCATTTGCCATGATTAACCTTTCAGTTGTCTAATCAATGTATTCAGTACGCTGCGGGTATACGCGAGGTCGTTCGCAAGTTCCTGTACATCCTTGATTAATTTTCCAACGTCGTCTAAATCTGCTACGTTCTGTCCGCTGATAGTATACCCTTTACCTTCTGCGGTGACACGTAATAAATTTTGCTGCGACGCCTCATTTACTGTAACTTGCCCCTTAACAAGCGCTCTACTGGCAGAGTCAGACTCGCCACGAGCGCCAATTAAAAGCTCTACGTTCTCTTTCAAAGAACTAAATAACACCGCTTGCCAGTCGGTAAGACCGCCTTGGGGTACGGCGGGAACAGCGGAGAATCTTGCCATTATGCAGCCCTCAAGCCGAAGGGGGTTTCACCTATGTGGATTGCTCGCACACGGGCTGACCCAGAAACTGCCATCTCAAAGGTATCTGAACGATACCCAGATGGCAAACGGAAGATGTCGCTACTAGACACAGTGCCTTGGAAAATCAGTACTTTGTTCGCCCATAGGCGGAACGTGACAGGTAACACGCCAGTTACAGTTTTGTACGTACGGGTAAAGTTATCTCCATTAACCACTGTAGAGTTGAGTGCTCCAGATGTCTCAATACGAATACCACCACTGGTAACTCGGTCGTATGGGCCGTTCATATCGCCCAGACCTTTGAGGGATGAAACTGTACCTGTTGCATCCGCAGTCGTAGTGATAGTCGAGCCTACGCTGGCGTAAGTAAACGTCGTTGCGTTGGTAACTGTCACCACAGTTTGTTGTGTGTTGAATGTCGATGCAGCGCCCCCGGTGAAGCCAGACACGTCCACCTTCGACCCTGTAATCATTCCATGCGCCGCAGCGGTCACAATCGTTGCTACGTTAGATGCACGAGCGTAGGACACAGTGGCTACTGGGTTGGAATAGTCTACCCAGACCTGAGCGTTGAACGCAGGCACACCAGCGTTATAAGCTGCAATAGCTTCAGCTTCAGCATCTGTGGTTGCGTAGTCTGCAATCACTCGGGCAGCGCCTAGATTAAGGTAATCCTTGGTGACCACAGTCTTGGATTTCCACTCCATTGACGCCAATGGCTGAGTGTCTGCGTCCCACTCGTAGATATTACCCAAGGTGTCTGCAACATAGTAGAACTTGTTGGTCTCTGGGTCGTTGTAGGCAGCGGAGAACTTGTAGTTGATGGATACAAAGAACCCACCAATACGTTCGTCACGCTCAAAGATAAACGAATCTGTAGAGTGCGAGGCAAAGTACTTACCGTTGTAGTACTTGGCTGTAACAGTCGTGGTGTCTAGAGATGCACCCCATGTATCCCAGTCGTGCACATACTTGGTCAACAAGTCGATACCTGTTGAGGGGGAGTAGATGGCAACGCCGCCATGCGTGACGTACGACACGCCGTAACCCATGTTCACAATAGATCGTTTTGATAGGCAGGGAAAGAGTGTGTCAATCCTTGCCGTTGCCATAGTCGCAGGATCACCGCCCGAGACTTGGTACGGATACTCCTCAGTCAACACAAGGATAAAACCACCGACGGAGGCCACGCCAACAATGGCGGACTCAAACGTCAGGCGATACTCCTGAGGCCAAGCGTGCGGCTTACCTAGCTCCGAAAAGCATAGCTGGTTGTCAAAGAACCCAATCAAGATGCTGTTCTGAACAGCCGTAATCCCCTTCATGTTCTCAGGAGGAGGATCGTAGTTGTCGGTTATTAAGGACTCATTGAGCAGAGACACATCAAAGTCGTCAGTAAATGAGTAGCTACCGTCGCCCCAGTACCGCGCTGTGTCTGTTAGCTTCTGGGCAGCATCTTGGTACATAGTACCTGCGGTCTCAGCTTTATCTGCTACGTTACCCGCAGTCTGAGCGTACTCAAATGTGTAGTCATCAATAACGTCAGTGACAATACCGCCTGTGATATTGAAAGTCGAGTCTGTGCACCCGCTAATCTTAAAGCGATCATCAATCGCCAGATTGTGGTGATTAGATAGAGTAACCCGGGACACATTGGATGTGCGTTGCACACGAGCAAGTGTTGTTGGAAACCATAAAGTCTTGAGCAGGAAATACTGCGTGCCAGCGGCAGATGGGACTGTGCGATACAGCTTTACCCCACGTATGAACGTGTTGCTACCAGCGGGCTTTGCCGTCGGTAGGTTGGTCACTGTAACCGTCTGACCTTCTTTGATGTACAGATTCTCCGATGGGTCAGAGCCAATCGACTCCTCATCCCACGGTGTGTACCACGTGTACACATAGGAACGAATTTGCGTATTACCCGCCAAAGCTACTTTTCCGCTAGTGTCTGATGTGGATGTGACGGCATCACCCGGCGAGTAATACGTAAAAGTTGTTGAGTTTGTGACGGTGACCGCCACGTTGGTTGCGTTGAATATCTTGCCTACAGCAGATGTAAACCCAGAGATAGTGACAATATTACCTGTGCGCAATCCATGTGCACTACCCGTCACAATAGTCGCAGTGTTGCCTGAGTCACGTGCATAGGTAGATGTTGTGGCGTTCGGTGCGGATGCAGCCGAAGTCGTTACCTTGGTTGTTGGCAACGGCAGCCCAAGTTCATAGTACCCATTGGGGTAAGGCTCTGCACCTGTGATTGCCAGTTCGTAGTTAGAGACCTTGGGTACGCCATCCCCGGTGTAGTAGAACCGCTGTTCTTGATCCTCAGAGGACGAGGCAGTCACGATGTCTACGTCAGTCATCCACGATAGCCAGTTTATTGCCCCAGTAGACGGGTTCTTCAGCGCATGGATTGTTTTGACTTCCCCAATACGGTTGAGGTTCGAGACAAACAAAGGTAGGCGGTAAGGCAGCAAGTCACCTGAGTACAACTTGGTGTTATACGCTAACTGTGCCGCACCATCGGGCAACAACTCCGAAGAAATCTTCGGTGCTTCACCTAAGAACTTAAGGAGTTTTACCGCTGCCATTTAGACGTTCCGTTCAAAGTGTGGGCAATCTACAAGAGATTTGAAGTTGCCGCCCCAACGGTTCTTAGGATACAGGCTTTCCCAGTAAGTGCCAAGGGGGGCAAGGACATCCTTGTCCCAGATGATTTTACCGTCTTTAAAAAAATTTAGGTCAATGGCGCATCGTTTTAAGTGGATGCTGTTCAGCGTCTTTGAGCGCCCCGTCTTTACGTAGATAGCTTGTTGCTCAGGGGTACGAGCTAACTCACCACCCGTAACCATGAAGCCTTGCTCGGTGGCGTATTGAATTAGTTTGCAGGCGTCCAATAAGAACGCAGCTTGCTCTTGGCTAAGGCTCATTTTTTACCCCTCATTTCTGCCAGTTTCTCAATAGTCCTACCGCCAAAGTAAGCGCCCATGATGAGCATACCCCACTGCCCCAGCAGATTGACATAGGACTCGTTGGCGTTATACCCAAAGGCGGACATCATGGAGAACAAAAAGTAGCCTACAAAAATAGCTATAAGACTCATGGGACGGATGTTCTTGGACAACCAAGAGTCAGATGCCATATCAGCATCCCAGCGTTGGGATACATTGTTTTCCTCGTTGGCCTGAGCCGCCAGCAATGCTTTGAGTTCTTCTTGTTCAAGCCGTGCTTTTTCGATACCGAGTTCAAGCAGACGTTCTTCGTGGTCAAATTGCATCTGCCGTAGTTTTGCTACATCTTCAGGCGTAGGGTTGTCAGGAATCTTTACGCCGAGAGTTTTCTCTACAACTTCTTTACCCTTGGCTTGGATAGCAGAGGACAGAAGGCCTAAGCCATTTTCGGCCAGTGTGCCGAGCAGTGCTCCTAAGATTGGAATCATTTGCTTTCCCCTTGTTTCTTTTGTTCGTCTTCAAGTTGTTTCTGCATCTTGTTAAACCTGCGTATGGATACTTCTACCATTGCCCGCTGCTCAACTGTCTCCATGTACACCCAAACGCAAAACGGCACTGCCAACAAAATAATCATTGACAAGATTACCAAGACGATGACGAACGTCGTGTCATCGCTATTGTGATTAGAAGACCCCATATCTCCAATGCCATGATAAAAACTACGACGAAATACAGCGCTCTATCTTGCCACTTAGAAATGACCAGCTTTCGCTTGTGCCTTGCAATCGCTCTTTGCGTCTCCTCTTTTGCTCTTGCTACTTCTTGCTCTTTTCCAATTTGTGCCCGCATTTCTTCAAAGCGTGTCCACAAATTACCCAATTCTGGAGGGGTCTGGTAAACCATCATCTCGCGTAACTCAACTTGCAATGCCTCCAGCCTTGACCGGATAAGCACACGCTGCAATGCGCGACGACTTGCTGATACCTCTCCTTTGTAGACCTCCGTTGATTGCTTTTCTTCTTCATAGAACAGAGCTTCAACTTGGTCTACAGCATCAAAAAACTTACCTAAGTGATCCGCAAGTTGCCCCAATACATCATTGGGATTAGACCTACCGATCTCTTTGACTCGTTCCTTCTCCTTCTCGTACTGCGCTACCTGTGCCTTAGATAATTTCTTACCAGCAAACTGGTTTTGTAAATCATCAAGAACTGCCTGCACATCCCCCGCAGCACTCTTTACATCCTTATAAAGCTGACACCCCTTCTTGACCGCTGAAACAGCGGCACTAGCCATCGCCAGTAGAGTAAGGGGATCAATATCTCACTCCATCAACAGGCTTTGGGCATCTTCTGAACCATGCCGCCTTTGGCGTAGCCCATTGGCTTTTTACCTGCGCCACTTTTTTTCATGCACTGCCCCATTGATTTGCACTTTGCAGCACTAGAGCAACCGGCACAGGGTTTAAAAGTCATGCCGCCTTTAGCATAGCCACGTACATCGACGCTATTTTTAATAGCATCTTTCTTCATCTCGTCTAGAGATTTCTCTTTTAGTTTAATAGGCATTTCAAAGTCCTTTAAAGATAATAGCCGCAAGAAGTCCCGCCATGCCGACTATCAGAGCACCAGCGGTTTTGATGATTAACGATTCCAAGCGGTCAACCCGTTGGATAAATGTTTGATAACGCTCAGCACAGACAGCTTCATGCGAAGTTATCTGCACTTCAAGTTCGCGTAGTGTTGACACTATCGGCCTCCTGTACCGCTTGTGTTTGGTCAATCACCGCAGGAAAGTCACTCTCCTTCGGCTCCTCAGGTTCAATTACAAGAACGCAGCCCTCAGGCACAACCTCACAGCGCATCAATGAGCCGTTCGGAAACATAACGAGAGGAAGTCTGCGTCCGTCAAACATTCGTGTTTGTCTCGTCTTGGCCTAGGCGTGCAAGACGCTCAGCCTCAAACTCAGCCTGACGCTCAGCAGCAGTCTTGACCCAACCTTGCTCAAAGGCTAGGTCTACCATTGCGTCTTTGCTACCGGGAATCTGTGTGTTTGTCTCAAGGCATTTCTGTACTGTGAGAGCTACGATTTCCTCAATAGCAATGCGGCAACGCTCATGAACTGCGTTGTCAATCCAATCTTGCTGCGCGAAGGCGGCGTAAGACAAAGCCTTGTTTTCGGCTTCAGTAAGTGCGATTGTGTAATTTGTCATGTTGGTGTCCTTTAGTTATCCAAGTAGTAGCCCGGAAAAAACAGAGTAGCTTCCGTTGTACGCAGGAGTGTACGACCCACCGTAGTGGAAGTATCCTATCGTGTCGTTTGCCGCCAAACTAATTACCGCAGACCCTCCAGTTGTAGACCCTGTAGTTACCCCCGTAGAGTTGTACTGCTGCGCGTAAACATAAATATTTCCGTTCTTTTCTAAATAACCATAGTGGTATCCTTGGTTACCATTAGAAAGAATATGCCAGTTAAAAAGATAAGTTCCTGCAACAGGGGCCGTAAACTTACCTGTGCTAGTAGAGTAATGCGAACCTGTATTGAGTAAGACATTTGTAAAAGTCTGTACAGCATTGCTACTACCATTACTAGGTGAGGTGACACAGAAAGCGGGGCGTAATGGAGTTATCACCCGACCACCCGAATCAAACTGCATAGGCGTAATAAAATCAGTATTGCCAGAGTTTGGCATAGAAAACATTACCCCGTTTGGTACGACAATATCTTTGCCATTCCCAGTAAACGCCCCGCCAGCAATTGCACTTACATCAACATTAAGAGAAATGTTTTCCGAGTTTGCCCCGTTACCAATTTGCAGAGAACGGTATGATGCGCTATATCCATATCTAGTGCCTCTGATACCGTATAAAGTGTGCCCATCCGAGTTCTGAAACTGAATACGACCACCACTAGCCATTACCCCACCGGACTTAGGTAATGCACCTTCAGCAGTCGTAGCAAGCTCGTTGAACAGTGCAGCCGTTGGGCGTAGCTCGAACCTATCGTTGGTCGCATAAGCACGAGCCGTTGTGCTGTCTTGCGCACGTACGACTGTCAGTGTGTCAGTGCTACGAGCCGTACACTTCACGATCTCCAGATTATTCG
>Ga0315900_10009507_pt1 | contig 12320 bp, 7 predicted proteins | sample LakEriMetagenome_FD_203521 | JGI IMG/M metagenome (GOLD analysis project Ga0315900, IMG submission 203521) | Freshwater fungal communities from buoy surface, Lake Erie, Ohio, United States - Buoy 12 MA114 | ecosystem: Environmental > Aquatic > Freshwater > Lake > Lake biofilm | place: USA: Lake...
GGCATCGTGGCGATCGCGGCGGCGACGACCGCGCCCGTCATCCCCGTCGCGACCGATAGCGGCCGCATCTGGGGGCGGCGCACATTCCGCAAATGGCCGGGCGTCATCCGCATCTCCATCCTGCCGCAGATCGAGGTCTCGCGCGCGCGCGCCTCGCTCCTGCCCATGCTCGAGGACGTCATCGAGACGGAGACGGCCCGGCTGATGGCCGAGCCCCGTAACCCGGCAGACCCCATGGCGTGATGGCCGGCCCGCCTCCGGCGCAATTGCGGGATGCACCGCGGCGCCGCACCGGTGTATGCAGGCCGAAGTGACGCCAGTCATGCCCCAAGGATCCCGAGAAAAGAAGTGAGGCTGTCTCGCACGCGCATTGTTCTGGTGACGATGATCACGCTCGTGATCATCGGCGGCGTCCAGGCGATGCTTTGGCGATTCATGGCGCATCAGGTCGAGAAGGGCTTCCTCGCCTGGGTCCAGCAGCGGCGCGCCCAGGGCTGGATCGTCAGCCACGCCACGCCGAGCTGGGGCGGCTGGCCCTTCGCGGTGAAGCTGAGCGTGCGCGCGCTCTCGCTCGAGGGCGGGGCGCTGACCGTCCCCGGCGGCGTCGCCGTGGATTTCGAACAGCTCACCTTCAGCACGGCGCTGCCCTGGGTCGACACGCTCCAGATCGATTTCCACGGCACCCATCGCGCGCGCATCGCCGGCCAGCAATGGCGCGTGACGGCGGAGCGCATGGCCATGCACCTGCCCCTGGCAACGGATGTCCTGCCCCGCGAAGCCCGGCTGACGGCGCTTGGCCTGCGGGTCGGGACTGCCGATGGCGAGGTCACGGTGGCGCGCCTCGCGGTCGGTCTGGCCGCCTCCTCCACGGCCACCGAGGCGGAGGCAGCGATGCAACTCGCCGTGGATGCCGAGGGCGTCGTCCTCGCCCCCGGCATGGCGAGCGCCTCGGATGCCAGGTTCGGCCGGGACATCGCGGCGCTCTCCCTCGACCTCGCGCTCACCGGCCCGATTCCGCCCGCAGGACTGCCGAGCAGCCGCGCCGAGGCCTGGCGCGACAGCGGCGGCACGCTCGAATTGCGCAGCTTCGCGTTGCGCTGGGGGCCGGTCGCGGCGTCTGCGGCGGCGACGCTTGCGCTCGACGAGGATCTCCAGCCCATGGGCGCGGGCACCCTGCGCGTCGCCGGCGCGTCCGAGGCGCTGGGCGCGCTGGCAGAGGCCGGGTTGATCGGTCGCCGTGCCGCGAACACGGCACGGTCGATGCTGCCGCTGCTGGCGCGGCAAGCGGGGGCCGGGGGTGCCCCGGATGTGGAATTGCCCCTGACGATCGAGGCGCGCACCCTCGCCGTCGCCCGGATCCCGGTGCTGCGGGTGCAGCCGCTGGACTGGGCGGCGCTGCCGGCGATCCTATCCTCCGATTGACGAGCCGCCTCGATACGCCGGAGAATCAGCCCCCAGGGCCAAGAGAGCAGTTGATGACCGAACCGACGGATTTGCCGAGCCGCGCTGGCGAGTTGCATGGGTCCACGCTCGTGCTCGATACGCATGTCGACATCCCCTGGCCCGATCCCGCGGATCCCGCGACGGCGACCAAGCGGCAGGTGGATTTCCCGAAGATGCGGGCCGGCGGCATGGGGGCCGCCATCTTCATCGCCTATGTCCCCCAGGGGCCGCGCACCGCCGAGGCGCATCACGCCGCCGGGCAGCGGGCGGAGGCGATGCTGCGTTCCATCGCCGCAACGGCCGAGGGCGAGCCCGGGCGCGGGCGCTTCTGCCGCTCCGCCGCCGAGCTCGCGGCGGCGCATGCGGCCGGTTCGCTCGCGGTGATGTGCGCGGTCGAGAACGGCTATGCGATGGGCCACGACCTATCGAACCTCGCCAAATGGCGGCGCCTGGGCGCGGTCTATGTCACGCTGACCCATGACGGCCACAACGAGATCTCGGATTCCGCGCGGCCGCGCGCCGATCTCGGCGATCCGCCGTCCATCCATGGCGGGCTCTCCGCGCTGGGCCGGGCGGTGGTGCTGGAGATGAACCGCGTCGGCCTGCTGATCGATGTCTCGCACGTCGCCAAGGCCGGCATGCTGCAGGCAGCCGCGCTGTCGCGCGCGCCGATCGTGGCCACGCATGCCTGCTGCCGCGCGCTGTGCGATCATCCGCGCAACCTCGATGACGAGCAGCTGGACGCGCTGCGCGACGGGGCGGGGCTGGTGCAGATCACCGCCGTTCCCGCCTTTCTGCGCCCCGCCAAGCCCGGCACGCGGTCCCGTGCGACGATCCGCGACTATGTCGATCATGTCGATTACGCGGTCGCGCGGATCGGCATCGAGCATGTCGGCCTGTCGTCGGATTTCGACGGCGGCGGCGGGCTCGATGATTGGGACAGCGCCGCCGCCACCGCCGGTGTGACGGCCGAGCTCGTGCGGCGCGGTTATTCGCGTAGCGAGATCCGCCTGTTGTGGAGCGGCAATTTCCTGCGGCTGCTGCGCGCGGCGGAATGCGTGGCGCGCGGATGATCGGGCGCGGCGGATGAGCGAGGCGGACTCGACCCTTTTCCGCACCCGCGCGGTGAGCGAGGCCGCGGCGCCGGATCGCTATGACGAGCCGCTGCGGGTGATGCGTTCCTGGGCCTGGATCGCGGGCGCGGCGCTGGTGGCGCTCGCCGTCATCCTGCTGGTGTGGTCGGCGCTGGTCGATGTGCCCGTGAAGGTGCGCGGCCGTGGCATCCTGCTGCCGCCCGGCGGCATCAGCGACATCGTCTCCGATACCGATGGCAGGATCGAGAGCCTGCTCGTCCGGCCGGGCGACCGTGTGGCGATGTCGCAGACCGTGGCCCTGGTCGACCAGTCGGAAGTTCGCCTGCAACTCGCCCTCGCCGAGGGCCAGGCCGAGGATGCGCGCCGGCAATTCGACTCCCTGGTCGCCTTTCACCAGCGCGAGGAAGCCGCGGCCGACGCCTTCCGCGTGGCGCGCGATGCCGCGCTCGCGCAGAATCTTGTTCTGCTGCAGGATCGGCTGGCCATGATGCAGCAGCGTGAGGAGGTGCTGCGCACCCTGGCGCAGCAGAACCTCGTGAACCGCGACCGCTTCCTGTTCTCGCGCGTCGAGGTGTTCCAGGTCCATGAGCAGATTGCCGCCGCGCGCAACGAACGCGGGCAGCTCGTGCTCGACCAGGCGCTCAAGCGCACGCAGCGCGAGCGCGAGACGCTGGAGGCCGAGCGCCGGGCGGACGAGACCTCCCGCCAGGTGAGCGCCCTGCGCGAGCGCCTGTCGCGGCTGGGTGCGATCAACGCGCCCTTCGCGGGCCGGGTCGTCGAGGTCAAGGTGAATGACGGGCAGGTGGTGCAGCGCGGCGTGCCGATCCTGGCCATTGAGCGCGAGCCGGAGAGCGGCCCCGCCGGCCCGGTTGCCGTCATCTACGTCACGGCGCAGGACGGCAAGCGGCTGGCCGAAAACATGGCGGTGGAGATCTCCCCCTCCTCCACGCGCCGCGAGGAGCATGGCGTTGTCCGTGGTCGGATCGAGCGTGTGGCCGATGTGCCGGCCTCTTCCGCCGGATTGCTGCGGACGCTGCAGAATGACCAGCTCGTGCGCGGCTTCACCGCCGATGGCGCGACGCTGTTCGAGGTGCTGGTCCGGCTGGAGGCCGACCCCTCCACCCGCAGCGGCCTGCGCTGGACCACGGGGCGGGGGCCGGATTTCCTGATCGAGTCGGGCACGCTGGCGGAGGCGGAGGTCACGCTGCGCTCGATCCGCCTGCTCGGCATGGCCTTCCCCGCGCTGCGCCGGAGCCTGACGCGGGACGCCGAGCCATGACACCCGGCCGCCGCGTGCGGACGCCCACGCTGCTGCAGATGGAGGCGGTGGAGTGCGGGGCGGTCGCGCTCGGGATCGTACTGGCCCATTACGGCCGCTGGGTGCCGCTGGAGGAGTTGCGGGCGCGCTGTGGTGTGTCGCGCGATGGCAGCCGGGCGAGCCATGTCGCCGCGGCCGCGGCCCAGTACGGGCTGAAGGTGCAGGCCTTCCGCATGGAGCCCGGCAATCTCCGCGATGCGCCCAAGCCGCTGATCGGCCATTGGGGCATGAACCACTTTGTCGTCATCGATGAGGTGACCGAGAGCTTCGCCTACATCAACGACCCCGCCACGGGGCCGCGGCGCATCAGCATCGAGGAACTCGACCGACTGTTCACCGGCATCGCGATCCAGTTCGAGCCGGGCGAGGAGTTCCGCCCGGGCGGGACACCGCCGCTCGCCATCAACGGCATCAAGCAGCGCATCCGCGCCAATGCCGCGGCCTTCTCCTACATCGTCATTTTGAGCCTGCTGCTCATCATGCCCGCCCTGCTGATTGCGGCCTTCTCGCAGATCTTCGTGGACGACATCCTGATCGCGCGCTTCGACAATTGGTTGCCCACGCTGTTGTGGAGCATGGTCGGGACCGCGGTGGTAATGGGCGTGCTGACCTGGCTGCAGCTCGATACGCTGCTGCGGCTCGAGACGCGTCTCTCCGCGATGGGATCGGCGCAGTTCCTCGAGCATCTGATGCGGCTGCCGATCTCCTTCTTCGCGCAGCGCCATCCCGGCGATATCGGCGCGCGCGTGATCCTGAACGACCGCATCGCCCGCCTCGTCTCGGGCGATGTCGGCCGTGGCCTCCTCGGGCTGGTGACGGCGGCGGCCTATGTGCTGGCGATGCTGTTCTACGATTTGTTGCTGACGCTCATCGTGGTGCTGGCGGCAGTGCTGAACCTGCTCGCGCTCGCGGTGCTCAGCCGTTCGCTGCGCGACGACAATCAGCGCCTAATGGCAAGGTCGATGCGCGCCGAGGGCCTGGCGAAGCAGGGCCTGCAGATGATCGAGACCTACCGCTCCTCCGGCACCGAGCATCTGCTGCTGGCGCAGCTCGCCGGGCAACGCGCCGCCATGGCCAACATCACCCAACGCCTGGCGCTGCGGCGCGCGATGCTCGACGGCATGCCGGCCTTCATCGCCATCGCGGCGGGCGCGGCCCTGCTCGCCGTCGGCGGCGCGCGCATCATGTCCGGCGACATGACGATCGGCCAGCTCGTGGCCTTCCAGGCACTGGCGATGGGCTTCATGGCGCCCGTCGCGCAGCTCATGAGTGTTGCGACGCAGATGCAGGATGCGCGTGCGAACCTGATGCTGCTGGAGGACACGCTCCACAACCAGCCCGCACCCGAATTCAACGATGCGGCGCCGCATGCCCTCGCGGCGCGTTTCGCCGGGCGTGTCGAGCTGCGCGACGTCACCTTCGGGCACAGCAATCTCGAACCGCCGCTGCTCGATGGCGTGTCGCTGACCATCGAGCCGGGCCAGCGATACGGCGTGGTCGGCGGCTCCGGATCGGGCAAGTCCACGCTCGCGCTGCTGATCGCCGGGCTCTACCGCCCCTGGTCGGGCGCGATCCTGATCGACGGCAAGCCCATCGAGGCGCTGCCGCGGGACGTGCTGCGGCGCGAGGTCGCGGTGGTGGACCAGCAGGGGTTCCTCTTCGACGGGACCGTGCGCGACAACCTCTCGATGTGGGATACGACACTGGCCGATGAGCGGCTCGTGGATTGCGCGCGCACTGCCAACATCCATGCCGATATCCTCACCCGCCGCGGCGGCTACGCGGCGGCGGTGTCGGAGGAAGGGCGCAACTGGTCCGGTGGTCAGCGCAGCCGCATCGAGCTTGCGCGGGCGCTGGTGAACGACCCGGCGATCCTCATCCTCGATGAGGCGACGGCTGCGCTCGACAACCGCGCCGAAGCCACCCTGATGCGCAATCTGCGTCGGCGCGGCTGCACCATGCTGATCGTCGCGCATCGTCTCTCCCTCGTGCGCGATTGCGACATGATCATCGTGATGGAGAAGGGGCGCATCGTGCAGCAAGGGCGCCCCGAGGACCTCGCGGCCATGCCCGGTCCGTTCCGCACCATGCTGGTTGCGGGCTGACGCCATGCCGACCGAGATGACGCCGCCGGACGCCGATCCCGAAGCGGCTGCGCGCCAAACAATGCCAGAGCCTGTCGTGCTGCGGCTGCCCGCGCATGCGCCCTTGTCGCTCGACGATCCGGACAGCCGCTGGCTCGTGCTGACCGGCGAGGTCACGGTCTTCGCCCTGCAGCCGGGATCCGCGGCCAGCGCGGATGCGCCGCGCATCTTCGTGGCGACGCTGATGGCCGGCAGCCTTCTCTGCGGCGTCGGACAAAGCGATTTCGGACTGCGCCTCATCGCCGTGGGCACGGCGGAGACGACGCTGCGCGTGCTGGATACCGCGGCCTTCCTCGCCGAGGAGAACGGCCCGCAGCGGCTCTGCGCGGGCATCGTGGCCTGGAGCCGGGCGCTGGCCGAGGGTGTGGCCCGTTCCATGGCGCCGCGCCCCGTGGCGGATATCGCCATCACCAAGGCCGGCGGCCTGCTGCAGGCGCTGCCGCGCACGGTCGCCGTCTCGCGCGGCGAACCGGTCTGGGTGCGCTTGGGCGAGGGCCCATGGCTGCTCTTCGGCCTCGAGCCCCTCGCGGGCTTCGTGCCCCTGCCGGCCGAGGCGTGGCTGACCGGTTCGGGGCCGGTGCAGCCCGTGGGCGCGCTGGAGGCCCTGGCGGAGCCGGATTGGGTCGCCGGGCTTGCCGCCTTCAACCAATCCCTGCTGTCCGTGCTGCCCTCGGCCGTCGCCCTCGACGCGGCGGAGGAGTTGAACCGGGTGCGCCTGCGTCAGGCGCGCGACGATGAGGAAGAGCGCGGCGCGCTGGCCGGCTTCGCCGCCATTCTCGGCAACCCGACCGAGATCCTCGAAGCCGACGATGCCGAGCCCTCGGTCACGGTGTTCCGCATTGCCGCCGGCCATCTCGGCGTGCGCGCGAAGCGGCCAGTGCGGGTGCGGCGTGCCGATGTCGATGCGGCGTCGAGCAATGCCGAGCTTGCCCGCGCCTCGGGCCTGCGGCTGCGCCCCGTGCAACTGCCCGCCGATTGGTGGCGGTCCGATTTCGGCGTCCTGCTCGCCGAACATGCCGATGGCGACCCCGTCGCCCTGGTGCCGGACGCCCGTGGCTACCGCATGCACCGTGCGGGCGCGCCGCAGGGCGTGCGGGTCGGCGCGGCCGAGGCCGCCGCCATCGACCTCGCGGCGCAGACGCTGCTGCGGCCCCTGCCGCGCAAGGCGCTGGAGATCATGGAGTTGCTGACCGTCGGCATGGCGCGGTCCGGCGGGGATGCGGTGCTGCTGGGCCTGGCCATGCTGATCGGCGCGCTGCTCGGCCAGGCGGTGCCCATGGCCACGGGGGTCGCCTTCTCCTTCCTCATTCCGGGTGGGCATCTGTCGGAGCTGGCGCAGCTGAGCACGGCGCTGGTGCTGGTGGCGGGTGTGGCCTGGGTGGTGAAGATCGCCTCCGAGATCGCGCGGCAGCGCATCGAGGCGCGTGCTGGTCCGGCCCTGCACGCCGCGATCTGGGATCGCGTGCTGCGCCTGCCGCTCGCGCAGTTCGCGCGGCAGACGGTGGGCGAGACATCGGCGCGCGCCACGGCCGCGATCGGCTTCGCGGCCCAGCTGCGCGCCTTCGCCTTCGTGCTGGCATCGGGCATCGCGATCGTCCTGTCCTCGGCGCTGGTCATGGTCGTGTCGCAGCCTTCGGCCGCCCTGATCGCGCTGGGCATGCTGGTCCTCCAGTTGCTTGTCGCGAATTACGCGGGCTGGCTGCAGGCGCGCGCCTTCGCGAGTGGCGAGGCGCTGTCCGGCCTTGCCGACGCCATGGTGTTCCAGATCGTCGCAGGCATCGTGAAGCTGCGGCTCACCGGCGCCGAGGCGCGCGCGCGGCGCGTCTGGAGCACGCGCTTCGCGGAGATGCGCCGGCGCATGACCTCGGCACGGCGCATCGGCAATGGGTATGACGCCTTCGCCGCCGGATTCACGGTGGTCTCCACCGCCGCGGCTTTCCTCATCATCGCGATCCTGCAGGCGAACGAGCCCGGCCAGCCGGCGCCAAGCCTGGCCACGGTGATGAGCTTCATCGCCGCCTTCGGGCTGATGTCCGCCGCCGGCACGCAGATCGCCAAGGTCGCCTTTGCGCTGTGGTTCCTGCTGCCGACGCGCAAATTCATCCAGCCCCTGCTGGAGGCGCTGCCGGAATCGGATTCGGGCCGCGTCGATCCCGGGCGCCTTGCCGGTACCATCGAGATCACCAACGTCACCTTCCGCTATCCGGGCGCGGATCAGCCCGTCTTCGCGGGGCTGACGGTGCGGATCGAGGCGGGTGAGTTCGTGGCGATCGTCGGGCGCTCGGGCGTGGGGAAATCCACCCTGGTGCGCCTGCTGCTCGGGCTGGAGGATCCGCTCTCGGGCGCGATCTATGTCGATGGCCAGGACATTCGCGGCCTCGATACGTTTGCGCTGCGCAGCCAGGTCGCCACCGTCCTGCAGGCCTGCCGCGTGCCGCCGGGCAGCATCCGCGACGCGGTGCGCGGGCTCTCGACCGCGAGCGACGCAGAGATCTGGCAGGCGCTGCACCGGGCTTCGCTCGCGAATGATGTCCGCGCCATGCCCATGGCGCTCGAGACGATGCTGACCGATGCCTCGCGCGTGCTGTCGGGCGGGCAGGTGCAGCGCCTGCTGCTGGCGCGGGCGATGCTGCAGCGCCCGGCGATCCTCATCATGGATGAGGCTACCAGCGCGCTCGACAACCTGACGCAAGCGGCGACGATGCGTGCTGTGCGGCGGATGCCCTGCACGCGCATCGTGGTGGCGCATCGTCTGTCCACCATCCGCCGGGCGGACCGCATCATCGTGCTCGATGCCGGGCGTGTGGTGGAGAGCGGCACCTTCGCCCAACTGATCGAACGCAAGACCAGCGCCTTCGCGCGCCAATATGCCGAGGAAGCGCGCTGGGAAGCGGCGTCCCGCGCGAGCGGTTCCGCCGCATAAGGCGGTACCGTGTTGATTGCTTGGTGGAACGGAGTGGCCCGAAATGGCTTTAGGCGGCAACACCCTCAACATCGCCGTGATGCCCGGCGATGGTATCGGCGTGGAGGTGATGGACGCCACGCTCGGCGTGCTCGAACGGCTGGCGCGCCGGCATGGCCTGGGCCTGGCGCAGGAACGGCTCGAGGCCGGCGCCTTCGCCTATCAGGCGACCGGCACGGCGCTGAGCGAGGAGACCTTCCGCCGTGCCGAGGCCGCGGATGCCATCCTGTTCGGCGCCATGGGCTGGCCCGGCATCCGCTATCCGGACGGCACCGAGATCGCGCCGCAGCTCGATCTGCGCTTCCGGCTCGGCCTCTATGCCGGCGTGCGGCCAATCCGCGCCATCCCCGGCGTCCCGCTCGCCCTGTCCGATGCGCGTGCGCAAAAGATCGACCTTGTCATCCTGCGCGAGAGCACCGAGGGCCTGTTCTGGGCGCGCGGCCGCGGCGAGGTGATCGAGGACCGCGAGGCGCGCGACACGATGGTGATCACCCGCGCAACCACCGAGCGCCTCTCGCGCTTCGCCTTTCGCCTGGCCGAGCGGCGCGCGGCGCGGCTGGGCCGGGCGCAAAAGGTGACGCTGGTGGACAAGGCGAATGTCTTCACCTCGCTCGCCTTCATGCGCCGCGTCTTCGACGATGTGGCGCGTGAGTTCCCGCATGTGCCCGCCGGCCACCAGTATGTGGACGCGATGGCGCTGGACCTCGTGCGCAAGCCCTGGGACTACGACGTGCTGCCGACGGAGAACATGTTCGGCGACATCCTCTCCGACCTCGGCGCGGGGCTGATCGGCGGCATGGGCTATGCGCCCTCGGCCGATATCGGCGACACCCATGCGCTGTTCCAGCCGAGCCACGGCACGGGCCCGGACATCCATGGCAAGGGCCTGGCGAACCCCACCGCGATGATCCTCTCCGCCGCGCTGATGCTCGATTGGCTTGCCATGCGCGGCGCCGGCCAGGCCTGGAGCGATGCGGCGGGCGAGCTTGAGGCGGCGGTGGATGCCGCCTTCGCGCAGGGGCTGCGCACCGCCGAGTTCGGCGGCGCCGGTACGATCGAGGTGGCACGGGCCATCGCCGATCACATCCCGCGATAGGCATGCGTCCATCCGCCCGCGGTGGCCTCAGGCCAGGGCGCCATAGTCCAGCAGCAGGTCGGCGAAGGAGCCGACCAGCTCGGTCAGCCCGCCGACCCGGCCATCGCCCTCCACCACCAGGAACTCATCCGGGCCGGTATGGCCGCTGGCATGGCCCTGACCGGTGGAGCCCAGCACGCCCTTGCCGAGCAGGGCGCTGAAATGCCCTGAAGGCCCGCTGGTGCCGCGGCAGGGCCAGAGCGTGGGCGCCACGCCGCGCCGTGCCAGCGCCGCGCAAGCCGCCCGCACCAGCGGATGCCCGGCCGGCAGCTTCTGCGCCCCGACCATGGCCAGCACCTTCAGCACGATGTCGGGATAACCCCGGGCGTCGAGATGGGCGCGGATGCGCGCGAGGCAGGCCTCGGGCTCCAGGCCGGGCGGCAGGCGATGGTCGATGGTGCAGCGCGCGACCTCAGGCAGCGTCCAGGCCGGCGTGCCGGGGCCCGTCATGCCGGCGGCCAGGCCATCGATGTTCATCGTCGGCGCGAAGCAGTAGCGGCGGAACACCTCGACCCCGGTGATGTCGTTGAGGAAATGCGGCGCGGTGGCGCGCGGGCCGATGCCGGGCACCGCCGCCGCCTCGCGGCCCTGGTAGAGCGCGGCCAGCGCTTCCAGCAACGCCTCGTCCTCCGCCGAGGGGCCGTGCAGGCCCGCCTCGAAGCCCTCCACCAGGATGCGGCCAGCGCGTGGATCGTAGAGCGTGGCGAGCGCATGGATGAGCCGCCAGACGGGCGCGTCCAGCACGCCCTGGGTCGAGGAATGCGCCGCGGCACCCATCGGGCCGCGCCCCCAGGCCTCGGCGGTGCAACTGACCTCCAGCTTCAGCAGCCCCTTGTTGCCGAGGAACAGCGCGACATCGCCATTCGCCGCCTGCGCCGGGCCGGGCCAGATCACCGCCTCGGCCCGTGAAAGCGGCGCGGCGAAGCGCTGGATCAGTCCGGGCATCTGCCCGCTGCCGAGGAATTCCTCGCCCTCGACGAGAAAGTGCAGATTGGCCGGCATCGGCGCGCCGGCGTCGCGGATCGCCTGCACCGCCTGGATGAAGGCGAGCAACCCGCCCTTGCTGGCCGCGCCCCGCCCGTAGAGCACGCGCGGGAAGCGCGGATGCGGCGCGGCGACGCCGGCATGGGGCTCCACGGTCCAGCCGGTGCCGAGGCTGTTGGTATCGAGATAGCCATAGACGCCGAGGCTGCGCGGCGCGCCGGTCTCCAGGCTGGCCCAGACCGCGGGCAGCCCATGCCCGTCCAGCACCTCCACCACCTGGCAGCCCAGCGCGCGCAGCCGCGCCGCGAGGAAGGAAGCCGCCTGGCCGATGCCTGCCGCATCGCCGAGCGTGCTCGGCACGCCCATGAAGCCGCGATGCTGGTCGAGATGGGCGGCCTGGCGCGCGGCGATGAGCCGGTGAACGGCCTCCGGGCCCCTCGTCATGCCATCGCGATCCGCGCCGTGCGTTGCGCAGGTTTAAGCCGCGGCGATGCGCGGCAGGAAGGCCAAATCGCAGGCATGCCGAAACCCCTGCCGCTTGGTGGAGGCGCGGAGCAACCATCTCCGCACCGCGGCACTCTACAGCAAGCGCGCCACGCCGTGCGAGCGCCGGAAGCCGTTGGGGTCGGTCAGCCAGGTAGCGGCCAGCGGCCCGGTGGAAGAGAACCGAGCCAGGCTGCGCCGCGGGTCACCCGTGCTTGTCCACCGCATGCCCTGACTGTGCGGACCATGCCGCCGGCGCGTCATCCCGGTCCGCGGCGGCCAGGGCGGCCGTCGCCTGCACCTTGCCCGGCTTGTGATGCGCGGGCGCGTAGATCGCATAGACCTGCAGGGGCGCCGTGCCGGTATTGGTGATGTTGTGCCAGGTTCCCGCCGGGACCAGGACGCACCAGCCATCCGATACCGCCTTCTCGAAGGTCAGCCGGTCCTTCGCCGCGCCCATCTGTACATGGCCAAGCCCGGCATCGATGCGCAGGAACTGATCCGTCTCGGGGTGCGCCTCGAGGCCGATGTCGCCGCCGACGGGAATCGACATCAGCGTCACCTGCAGGAAGCGCCCGCTCCAGGCGACAGCGCGGTAGTTGGTGTTCGCCTTCGTCGCGCGCTCGATGTTGAAGGAGTCCGCGTCCGGGCCGACATCTTTGTGGGTCATCTCGATCTCATCGCTCCTGGCTTCGGTCCCGGGCGCCATCCGCCAGCGGCCGGCAGACCGATATCGCTGCGCGAGACCAACGCCCCG
>Ga0315900_10009510_pt1 | contig 12316 bp, 11 predicted proteins | sample LakEriMetagenome_FD_203521 | JGI IMG/M metagenome (GOLD analysis project Ga0315900, IMG submission 203521) | Freshwater fungal communities from buoy surface, Lake Erie, Ohio, United States - Buoy 12 MA114 | ecosystem: Environmental > Aquatic > Freshwater > Lake > Lake biofilm | place: USA: Lake...
CGAGCGTACGCAACGCGGATGGGGATTTCGATGCGCGCACCGGACGGGCGCATTTACGTAATGCCGCACCCCACGACCCCGATGTCCGTGCTTGGACGATGGAGTCGCCCGCGGCGGATTTGGTCGCCGCGGTGCTCGGGGTGTCGACCGTCCAGCTGTGGTACGACCTGTGGTTCTGCAAAGAGCCGGGCGGGGGCGTCGAGGCCGCGACGCCGTGGCACCACGATTCGGTTGGGCACTGTTTCGAGGGTCCGCATATTCCCTCGCTGTGGATCGCGCTCAGCGACGTGGGGCCCGACGATGCACCGTTGCTGACCATGCCAGGTTCGCACCAAGACCCGCGGCTGTTCCCGCCCCCTTACCGGCCAGGAAAGGAACACTTGCCGCTGGCCGACGGGTACACACCCATCGAGGTGATGCAGGCTGAGGTTGCGGCGCAGCGTTCGCGCGTTCGGATGTGGACGGTCCGTGCCGGTGACTGCTTGCTCATCCATCCTCAGACCTGGCACGCGTCGTTGCCACAACGCGCAAGTGCACGGCGACGGCTCGCGTGTACGTCTCGCTGGCTGGGTTCGGATCTAACTTTTCAGCCGCGGCCGTACTCCTTCAATGGCTATTACCGTGGTGCGGACTCTCTGGCTGTTGGGGCTCGACCACCGTTCGACTTCCTGCCCACGCTGATATGCTCTTCACCATGAAACGTTGCTACGTCGACACGCGTCACGGACAAGTGCATGTGACCATGGCGGGCGAGGGCCCGACGGTGTTGCTGATGCACTGGGTACCGCTATCGGGCCGCATGTATGCCCACGAATTATCGGTATTCGCTGCAGCCGGATACCGTGCGCTTGCCGTGGATCTGATGGGCTTTGGTCGCTCGGATCGGCGCGAGGGCCCGGTTTGGAGCGTGCCGCAGCACGCCGATGTGTTGGAGGATGTGCTCGGGTCGCTAGATGCCCGTTCGGTGACCGTGGTCGGCGGGCACTACTCGACACCGATGGCGGTGGAATTGGCTCAGACCGAACGAGCCGAGCGATGCGACATTCGCGCGCTCGTCATCGATGGCGGTCCCATGTTGCCGCCCGAGGCGTTGCAGGCGCTGCTGCAGCGGGCGCGTATCGGGTCGGGCCCTGGTCTCACAGACGATGACTCGCATCGCAGTTGGTTGTGGGATCAGGCTGTGCACACTTTCGGCTTGTTTGCGCCCACGGATTTCCGGCTGGATGAGGCGCATCTGCCGCAGGTGTATGGCTTCATCGCGGATTTCATCGACTCGGGGTTGCGTGGTGATATGAGTGCGCTGCAACCCTACGACTTTGCCTCGCGACTCGCTGCGGTGACATTGCCGACGCTGGTACTGACGGCGGAGACGGAGCCCTTGCGTGCCTCTTTCGAGCCGATGGTCGCCGCACGGGGTGCGTGTTCGACGCATGTCTTTCCGCTCGATCACCCGATCAACGTGCCGACGCGTCGGGGCGAATTCGCCCGTGCGGTTATTGGGTTTCTCAGCGCCTCATCCCGTTGATGCAGGAAATTATCCGGCACCGGCAGGTGCTCCTCGCCGCGTGCGCCGGTGTCGCCTTCAGCATTGCGGCGATTCCGCCGTTCGTGCTCAGTGTGTTCGCGGGGCCTATGACCCGGGAATTCGGTTGGAGTTTGCAGCAGTTCCAATGGGCGACGTTTGCGGTTCCGATTGGCGTGTTGATTGCTGCGCCGATCGGCGGCTGGTTGCTCGATCGCCATGGCCCCCGGCGAGTGGCGATGACGGGTCTTGTTGCCTTCGGCGCCAGCGTGGCAGGTCTTGCCCTGAGCACTGCAGAGCCTTGGACGTTCTATGTCGCGATGCTGGTCTTGAGTGTGGCGGCTGCGGGTGTGCTGCCAACTACGTGGACGCGCATCATCAACGGCAGCTTCGATCGCCAGCGCGGTCTGGCACTCGGCATCACCTTATCGGGCAGCGGTTTGTTCGCGACCTTCGGCCCGGCCCTTGCTCAATGGACCATCGACACGGCCGGCTGGCGAGTCGCCTGGTTGGTGCTTGCCGCGTTACCGCTTTGCGTGGCACTGCCGCTCGTGGTGGCATTTATCCGCCCCTCCGCCGCACCCGGTGCTGCGGTTAACGTGCCTTCGACCAACCCGGCAGAGGCAATCAAGCAGAGCGCTGACGGTCGAGGAGGCGACATCACGCTGAGCGCTGCGCTGCGAGGCCGCCGGTTTTGGATCATGGCGGCCAGTTTTGGGGCAGTGTCGTTTGCGCTGGGCGGTTTCAACGCCAACCTTGTACCGATCTTGATCGGCGAGGGTCTTGCCGCAGCCGATGCAGCTCGACTGGCGGGCACGCTGGGGGTTTCAATGATTGCGGGGCGACTCGTCGCTGGCGCCATGGTTGACCGGTTCTGGTCGCCCGGCGTCGCCGCAGTGGCCTTTTCGTTGCCACTCATCGGGGCGGTGTTGTTGATGGGCGAGGGCTTGTCTGCCGGTTCGCTCATGATGTGCATTGCACTGATGGGTTTTGCCGCGGGCGCCGAGTACGACGTCCTCGCCTTCATGACGTCGCGTTTCTTTGGTCTTGCGCACTACGGCAAGATCTACGCCACGATGCTCGTGCCGATCAGCGTGGCTACCTCTGCGGGAGCCGTCGCCTTGGGTCGCATCCGCGACGTCAGCGGCTCCTTCGAGTCCGCATGGCCCGTAGTGCTGGTGGTGTGCGGCATTGGTGCGTCACTGCAGCTGACGCTGGGGCGAGCGCGAGTGGTCAGCGCCGCCTAGCTCTCAGGTCTGCAGATCCAGATCGAGCTGCGGCGCCGGCGGCGCGACTGCGGAAGCCGCGCGCCGTTTACGCCGTTCCGGTGGGCGGTTGCGGCTGCCGAGTTTGCGAAACACCGCCTTGGCCTGCTCCCGAAAAGAATCGCCCCGCCAGTAGGGCGCCATGCGCTGGCGAGCCTCGCGCGCCGCATGCTCGTGATCGACGATGCGGATCGGGTAGCCGGCGGGTGATGAGGCCAACTGCCAGGGTGCATGGATGACCTCGGTGGGTACATCGGCGAGTTCAGGCACGTAGCGTCGGATGAACTTGCCCTCGGGGTCGTGTTCGAGCGACTGTTTCACGGGGTTGTAGAGTCGAACCGCGTTGATGCCGGTGACGCCGGACTGCATCTGCAGTTGGCTGTAGTGGATGCCGGGTTCGTAGTCGGTGAAGAGTCGCGCGAGCACCGGCCCCGTACGGCGCCAGTCGAGCCAGAGTTGATAACTCGCGAATGAAACGACCAGCGCTCGCATGCGGAAGGTGATCCAGCCGTTGGCCCGTAAAGAGCGCATGCAGGCATCGATCAGCGGATAGCCGGTATGTCCGCTGCACCAGGCGTCAAAATAATCTTCACGGTGTCCGTCTGCGCGCATCGGCTCGAACGCCGGATGCATGCAGCGGAACTCGATCGAGGGTTGCTGCTCGAGCTTCTGGACGAAGTGACAGCGCCAGGCGAGGCGCGCGCGAAAGGCGGCAAGTTGGCGTGACCAGTAGCCGTTCGAAGGGTCGTTCGAGTCGTCGAGTTCCTCCATGCGCAGCGCCGCGGCCTGATCGACCTCTCGCGCCGACAGCGTGCCGAAGGCGAGGTGTGCGCTCAGTCGCGAACAGTGGCGCGCGGAGATGCCGGGTTTCGAGATGCTGCGCATGTAATCGCGCGAGCGGCTGGCGAGAAAACTGTCTAGTACCTTGAGGCCTTCCTGCCGACCACCGCGCTGCACACGACCCTCGATGGGTCCAAACGACGCCTCCTCGATGGCGGGCAGTGGCTCGCTCGTGCCTTGGATGAACTGGACTCGTTTCGGCGCCGGCTGTTGCGCTGCACTCATGATAGCGCTGCGCGCCGCAGCCCAGCCATCGCGCTCGCGCAGTCGCCGCACGACGCCGTTGGTGGGCCACTCGCGCCACTCGACACCGTGTTCGCGGCACCAGCCCATGACTTCTCGATCGCGTGCGAAAGTCCAGCCGTTGCCGGTTTCCTCGTGCGAGTGCAGATCGAACCGGCCGATTTCCCCGCGTAGTTGGGTGAGCACCGAAACGACTGCGCCTCGACGCACGATGACGCGGCCGCCCAGAGCTTGAAGTGCTTCGTCGAGCTCTCGCAGCGAGTCGCGGATGAAGGACCAATGCCGGAATGACGAATCAGGTTGTTGCCACAACTCGGGTTCGAAAACGTAGAGCGGCATTACAGGTCCGCGTTCGGCCGCCACGCACAGCGGCGCATGATCGTGCAGCCGCAGATCACGCTTGAGCCAGACGACCTGCGGTGTCATTCCCGTGGCCACACCTTCGGAAACAGTTCATCCGGCGGTGGCGCACCGGGCTTCATCAGTCCCGTCGACTCGATGGAGGGGATGCGTATCGTTAGCCGGTTGGGTTGCCACACGACATCGTCCCCAAGCCAGCGCGTGGTGAGCGCGATTCGTTGGCCCGCGTACTGGGCAGTACGCGGCAGGGAGGCGTGAATCGTCTTTGGATGAATGAGCAGGATATCGCCCATCGCGCAGGGCCACACCCGACGCGGTGCATCGGGGTCGGCGACTCGCCGTTCGAGGTGGCTCCACGGAATATGCTCGAGTTCGAAAGCGCTCTGATCAGACATCGGCGAGTGATAGCGCCAAGGGTCCCGGTTCGAGCCGGCGAGGGTCACGATGGGCGCGTTCTCCATCGGCACGTCGGTCAGCGCCACCCAGAACGAGGGCATCATCTGGCCGCGGAACGGAAAGGTGCACTCATCGTTGTGCCACGGCGTCGCCGAATCGGCGCTCGAACCTTCTTTGATGAACGAGGCGTCCATCCAGTAGCGCACGTGGCGCGCACCCATCAGGCGCGCCACCACTTCCGCCGCGGCGCTGTTCCACAACCAGTCGCGCAGGATCGGTAGATGCTGGGCGAAGTTGCGCAATTGCACTTGACCCTCGCCGCGGTGAATCGACGGCGGGTTCTGGTGACTGGCTGCATCCGGGCTGCGCTGCAGTGCGCCGGTTTCGAACGCATGCAGTGCCTCGTTGAGCGCCGTCGCGAGCTTTGTGCAGGTGGCCGAGTCAAAAACGCCCTCGACGCGCACGCACCCCTCGCTGCGGAAACGGTCGATATGTTCGGCAGTCACCAGTTCGTCGATGCAGCGAGTCATGAGTCCACCGGGTCGTGGGCGCCTCGGGTCAAGACCCGAGGATCGTGAAGGGAAGGGAAGGTGGCTGCGGGTGGATGGTAGTCCCAGCGCAGCGTGCGGGGAATGTTGGTGAAGTGCACGCCGACGTTGATGACCCACAACACGAACAACGCGCCATAGGTGAAGGTGGCGAGTGCGCTTGAGTCGACCCCTGGCAGGTTCCACGCCCAGACGATCTGCCACAGACGCCAACTGAGGTAGAGGCAAGGCACGATCACCCAGATGGGGCTGCGCCAGCGCTTCCAAACGAAGAGCTCTGTCGCCACTTGCGCGAAGAACATCACGAGATAGGCCGCGAGCCCGATGCTGACATCCCGTATACCACCCATCAGGCCGACGAGTACGAGGGTGATCACGGGCAGCACGAGCCCCACGATCCAGATCACGACGAGCCATGCCTTGAACCAGTTGGGCGGCGGCCTCGGGCCAGGAAATGCGGCGGTGCCGGTCAGGCGTCTCGCACCGATCCAGACGTAGAGGCTGGCGATGGCAAAGAACGCGATATTCTGCGCGAGGGCAGACCACAAGGGATCACTGATCATGGCCAAGGATTCCATTCCCAAAGCATATGCACAAACGCGACACGGGCAGGTGCACTATCGGCGACTCGGCGCCGGTCCGCGGCGCGTGCTGCTGATTCACTGGTTGCCCCTATCCTCCAGAATGTACCAGCATGTGATGCCCATTCTCGCAGCTCGGGGCTTTGATGTGCTGGCGGTGGATCTGCTCGGCTATGGACGCTCCGACCCGCGGCCCGAGATCTGGTCGATGGCCGACTGGGCGGGCAGTGTGGCTGAGGTGGCCGCATCCCTGGGTTTCGACGATGCGTTGGTGGTCGGCGGGCACTCCGGGAGTTGCGTCGCGGTGGAACTCGCGATCTCATCCCCGAACCTCGTCAGCCGGCTGGTGCTCGACGGGTGTCCGGTGCTGACACCGCAACTACGCGCCACATTCAAGGCAATGCAGGGCCAGTCGCGACCCGTGCCCGATGCTGCCGGTACCCACGAGGCCTTGGTGTTTCGGACCGTACGCACGACCTACGAGCATTACTTACCCGGTTTCGAAGTCACGCCGGAGTCCATCGAGCGGCTGTGGCCCGCGATGATCGATTATCTGGAAACCGACTTTGTCTCTTCTGCGCCGATCTCCGCAGACTACGAACTCGAGCCGCGGTTGGCCCTGGTGCGTCAGCCGCTGAGTTTGCTTACCGCGGACACCGATACGCTGTCGGGCAGTTTCGATCACGTGTGTGCGCTGCGCCCCGAGGCAGGTCGGCACCGGTTTGCGGGGCATCACCCGCTGCACGAAACTGGGCGCGCGTTGGAATACGTGCTCGCCCTCGAGTCGGTCATACAGTAACCCAACTGATCTGAGACAATCCGCGTTGGCACGCCGCTTCCGCGTGCGCTCTCCGGGTCCTTGCGCGCATGCTCGTCATCGTTGGCGTTGTCGTCTTTATCACCTTCATCGGGATCGGCATCATCGTGCCGCTGTTCCCGTTCTTTGGGGAGCGCATTGGTGCATCGCCTGAGACCATCACGCTGGCTGTTGCGGTCGGCGCCTTCGGGCAGCTGATTTCGACACCGTACTGGGGCTGGCTCAGCGATCGTATCGGCCGCAAACCCGTGCTGCTGCTGAGCCTGGCGGGCAGCACCCTGGCGAACGTGTTGCTGGCCTACGCGGATTCGCTGACGACTCTGCTGCTGTCGCGGCTGGTCGCGGGTTTGATGTCCGGCATCATCGCCGTGGCGTTCGCCTCAGTGGCCGATGTTACCAGCGGGGATCGGCGGGCCAAGGCGATGGGTCGCATTGGAGCCTGTTTCTCGTTCGGATTCATGATGGGGCCGGCGTTGGGCGGTCTGCTGGCAGGAGAGAATCCGGCAACGACCGATTACTTCGGCATCGCCATGATGGCAGCCGCCCTTGACGTGCTGGCCTTGCTGCTTGCTGCGGTGTTCCTGCGCGAGACGCACCCGCCCGAACAACGTAGCCAGGCACCCATGTTCGATCGAGACTTGGCGCGGCGCAGTTTGCAGCATCCGGTGTTGATGAAGATGTGTCTGGCGAATTTGCTGTTCGCCGGCAGCTTTGCCGTTATCGACTCAATGCTGCCGCTGTTCGGCAATCGCGTGCATGGACTGACTCCCGTGCAGATCGGTTACCTTTTCACCTTCATGGGGTTGATGTCAACGCTGGTCCAAGCGTTCGCCGTGGGGCGCGTCGCCGCGCGCATTGGGGTATTCGGCTCGGTGACCGCCGGTCTTGCGCTGTTTGGCATCGGTCAGATGTTCATTGCGGTTTCGGAATCGAGCGTGTGGATGGTGGCAGGGGGCTTTTGCATTGCAGCCGGATTTGCGATCTTCAATGCACCGGCGTCGACGATCGTCACGACTGCCGTGGCGCCCGCTGAACGCGGCACGGTGCTCGGTATCTTTCAGGGAGCGGGCAACGTCGGACGGACGCTGACGCCGCTGTACTCGGGATGGTTGTTTACAGCCGTGGGGCCTGCGGCGCCGTTCGTGGGGGCATCATTGATCATGGTGCCGGCACTCGGCGCATTGTGGCGGGCTCGCCGTGCTGCGGGAGTGACGGCATCGAATTGAGGGAGAGGGGAGCAATGAACAAAAAAACACTGTCCCGTCGCGAAGCGGGCGCCTTGATGATGGGTTCGGCCGGCGCACTGGCCGCGAGCAGCGCCGCAGGGGCGGGGAGCGCAGGTAAGACGAAGGCGCCGAGCCGGTTGCCGACCGACCCGCGCGAGATCATGGAAGCCCTCGTTCGCATCTACGGCACCACAGGTCCGAAGCGCGTGACCTGGAAGACCCGCATCACGGTCTACGCCGTACAGCCTTCAGGGGTCACACCGCTGATCGGGTTGCGCGGCAGCGAGAGCAGTTGGTGGACCCGCAAGGACGAGTCGACCTGGGTGCGTTACTCCTCGACGCTGTCGTTTTTCGAAGATTTGCAGACGCGGCAATTCATTGACGAATTTCGCAATCCCCTCAATGGTCACGTCGGCAAGTTGGGGGTGAGTTTCATCCGTCACAAGGAAGGCGAGTACTTCACCCCGATGGGCGAATACTTCGGCAGCATGAAAAAGGCGTTTCCGGCGGTGTATCCGGACGAGCCATTGACGGCCGACTGGGATCTCGATGCCGGCATGGTGCGGCTGCGTGGCGCATCAAACTTTCCGCCGATCCTGCGTCAGCCGACCAAGGAGACGGCAACGCTCGTCGTTCGCGCCGCTGAGCTCTTCGACAAGCGCGTGGCGACGCCCGAGGCGACGGTATCCGGCTGGAATATCCGCCCCTGGGAGCCCTTCCTCGGCATGGGGGAGGCACCGGGTCACGTGATCTGGCATTTCGATGGCGTCAAGCTCACGGACGCCGAACTGCTCGATGCCGATTACCTCGCGCGTGCGCGCGCCCACACGCCATTGTTCGATCGAAGTCCGCAGTTCGACGAGGGACCGTCGTTCTTCGAACGCGTCATCGAGTTGCGCGGCCGCAAGCCCACGGGCTAAGGCGAGTCGCGCTGGGCTTCCCGACTCAGCGGGTCGGTTCGACTCGCTCAGGCAGCTTGTAGAACCAGAGGAAAATCAGACCTGCCGTGTAGGCCAGCGAGGGAATGCCCACGAGGCTCAAAATCACGGCCAGTTCCGCGCTCGGTGGTTGCTGCTCGAGCGGCAGGTTCTTGTCGAAATGCATCAGCTGCAACAGCTCGCCCAGCAGCAGGGGCCCGAGCGAGTAGCCGAGTCGTTCGATGAACACGTAGATCGACGTGTATAGCCCCTCGCGGCGCAAGCCCGTGCGCTCCCGGTCGTGGTCGATGGTGTCGAGCCACATCGCCTGGCTGAACAGCAGGATCGCCGATGAGAAGATGCCACCGAGAATGCCTCGGGCGATGAAGAAGGCCGTCGAGTCTTCCGGCGTCGCAAAGAGCCACGTCAGCGTGGCGAACACTTCACCGATGATGCCGATGGCGAGCCCAGTACGCTTGGTCATGTAACGCCCAAGCCAGCGGAACACGGGGATGAAGATCACGGTGCTCGCGATCGTTGCGATCGCCAGCTGCGACATCAGCGAGAAGTCGCGCTTCAGCACCATGACGACGAAGAACGCTGTGGTCGCACCGCCCGCCGAGAGCGCAATGAACTGCAGCACCTTGATGCCGACCATCATCATGAACGGGCGGTTGTCGAGGACCGCGCGCAATTGTTCGCGGATGGGTACGTGTGAAGCGGCCTCATCGATCTGCGAGGCGTTCGCGGTACGCGTACCGAGGAACGTGGTCATCATCACCGCGAAGACCACGGCGCCGTAGATGGCACCTAGAGTCTGGTAGGAATCGGGGTTCTGCCGGCCGAGCTTTTCGACGATCAAGGGCGCAATGGCGCTGCCGGCCACGGAGCCAAACATCATGAACACCGAGCGGTAACCCATGATGCCGAGCCGCTGCATCCGATCGCGAGTCATCTCCACGGGCATTGTCAGGTACGGCACGTTGAAGATCGTGAAGCCGAGCGAGTAGACCACGAGCACGGCGAGCGCTACGTAAGGTGCGTTGTCCGGGCTCACCATGTGGTGCAGCGAGTAGACCAGTGGGACGCTGAACGCGCAGATCACGGCGCCGAGTAGCAGATACGGTCGACGTCGACCCCATCTTGAGCGAGTGCGGTCGGTGACCCAGCCCATCAGCGGATCGCTGATGGCGTCGGCGAAGCGCGCCACGAACACAATGAGTCCCGCAATGCCGGGTTCGATCTTGATGATCGTGGTCAGGTAAACGAGTACGAGTGCCGTGACGACGTTGAGATAGGCGATCGTGCCGAAGGAACCGAGGCCCCAACTGAAGCGGACTCGCCAGGGAATCGCGTCCGGCGCCCCGGACGGGTCAGCCGACATCGGCTTGCCGGGCGAGACTTTCGAAGGTGTAGGACGTCGCGTGCGGCGCGCCCGCTACCCGCTCGACCAATGCGGCGCGCTCGCGTTCGAGTTCCTTGGCCAGATCCCCTTGCGGTACGTAATCGTTGAGCTGCTTGCGATCGAGAACGTTTTTCTCCTGCAGCAGGTGCTCGAGCACCGTGACTCGATCGCGCAGAATCCACAGCTCCGTGAGCAGCTCGCTGTTCATGCGCATCAAGTCATCAAGTTCTTTTTGCCCAAGATAGGGACGTTCCGGACGGTCGACGGTACGCATTCGGTGGTCCTCAGGCAGGCTTGCGGCCGCGGGTCACCCACGGGTAGCCGCGCTTCTCGAGCGCAAACTCGTCCACATCGACAAAGCCGGTCTCGCGCATGATCTCGGCGAGATTGATGGAGGCGGCCGCGGAGAAGAACGGTTCGGCACGATTGTCCGTGTCCCAGTCGAGGATCACCGCTTGCATGGGGTTCACTGCACGGAATGGCGGCGGATCGTTGATGATCATTTCTCCGCCCGGGCGCAGGATGCGGAACATCTCGCGAATCACTTTTTCGGTGACAACCGGAGGCATCTCGTGATGCACGGCATAGGAAATCACGACATCCACGCTGTCATCGCGCTCGGCGACGTTGCAGCCGTCCTCCTGCCGGAAGGTGATGTTGAGCCCCATTATCTCGCTCATGAAGTGACCCGAGCGCAGCAGGGCGGGCGACAGGTCGCCGCCAACGAGTTCGGCGTTCGGAAACTTCTGTCGTGCCACGCTGAGCGTGGTGGCGCCGCCGCAGCCCACTTCATAAATGCGCTTCGGGTCGGTCACGCGCAACTGGTCAAGTACGCGCCCGCGCTGCGAGCGGATATCCGCAAAGACGTCGACTGCAGCATATCCGCCGTGCACGAACACGTACGGGCCGATGCCCGCCATGAACATCGGCTGCGTCATGTCGTAACCGTCCCAGCCGCCCGGTTCGAGGTGCCACTCGACACCCTCGTACCACGAGGGAATTTCAAGGTTGGGGTTCAGCTGCAGGCGCGAAGTGTCCTTCGGCTTTTTGGCCTCCGCGATGGCCTGCCATTCGGTACGGCGAGCTTCCACGGCGGGAATGGCGCGAATGTAGTTCTGCTCGCCGACCCAGCGCTGGTAGAAGCGGTTGAAACGGTAGGCTTTTGAGCGCTCGACGACGTCGCGCGCGCGGCGCAGGCGATCCTGCCACACGTGCGGTCGCGCATCGCCCTTGAATTCTTCGGCGAGCTCCGGAGCCTCGGGTTGCGCTGCGTAATCCTGCTCGGCGATGTCTCGCAGCGTCGAGCTCGAGAAGGTTTGCAAGGAGCCCAGGAACTGCATGCCTGCGCGGCCACGCTGCTTGAGGGTGATCATCGTCGGGTGCCTCCGCTGTCGAGTTCGTTCCAGAATGTACCTAATGCGCGATTGAGTTCCGCGGGTGATTCGAGGGGCAGTAACCGTCCTGCGGAAGCCAACTCCACTACGCGGGCGTTCAGAAAGGCGGCCGCGCTCTTGCGCGCCATCTCCGGCGTCAGTACCGAGTCACCGGTCCCAACCGGGATCATCACGGGCATCGGCAACTTGGGCAGCAGCTCGCTGGCCGCTGGCTGCTGTTCGGCGGCCGTGAGAAAGGCGACAAAGGTTTCGTATGGTGTTTGCTCCAGCATGGAGCGGTAGCGAGCGCGGGCGGTCAAGGATGCCGAGGGTGCGACGATGTACTCATTGAAACGCCGGAATAACGTGTCCTTGCCTTCGATGACCACGGTTCTCGCGTTCTCTGCGCGATAGCGCACGCCAGCCGGATCGAGGCTGCCGCCAACCACGGAGCTGATCAGCGTGACGGAACGACAGCGATTGGGCTGCTGCGCGCAGGCGAGCAGGGCGATGTTGCCACCACCGCTGAGGCCCACGACGTCCACAGGTTCGCGAGCGCCGACTGCATCGAGAAACTCGAGCAATTCCGCAGCGTACTTGCGTGAATCGACTTTGGTTGCGGTCACGTGTGACGACAGGCCATGGCCGGAGAAGTCGGGCGCAAGACAGCGCCGCGTCTCGCACAAGGCGTTGAGTTGATCGGTCCACAGACGCGAGTCGAGCAGCAGCGCATGCACGAACAACACAGGTTGGCCCTTGCCGCGTTCGCGGTAGGCGATCTGCACGTTGCTCAAATCCGCGACCTTCTGCACCACGGGCGCGG
>Ga0315900_10009512_pt1 | contig 12313 bp, 9 predicted proteins | sample LakEriMetagenome_FD_203521 | JGI IMG/M metagenome (GOLD analysis project Ga0315900, IMG submission 203521) | Freshwater fungal communities from buoy surface, Lake Erie, Ohio, United States - Buoy 12 MA114 | ecosystem: Environmental > Aquatic > Freshwater > Lake > Lake biofilm | place: USA: Lake...
CGGATCTCCTGGGTCGCCGCCCCCTGGAAGGCGAGCTCGCGGATCTTGTTGGTCATGACCATCAGTTCGAAGATGCCCAGCCGGCCCTTGTAGCCCGACTTCTGGCAGTGGGCGCAGCCGCGGCCCTTCATGAACGTCGCCCCCTTGAGCATCTCGGGGGTAATCCCCGCGGCCTCGATCTGGGTGTCGAGCGGCTGGTGGGGCTGCTTGCACTTGGGGCAGTTCACGCGGACCAACCGCTGGGCGAGGACGGCGATCACGCTGGAGGCGACGAGGTAGGCCGGCACGCCCATGTCGATCATGCGGGTGATCGCCCCCGGGGCGTCGTTGGTGTGGAGCGTGCTGAACACGAGGTGGCCGGTGAGCGAGGCCTGGATGCCCATCTGAGCCGTCTCGGTGTCGCGCATCTCGCCGACGAGGATCACGTTGGGGGCCTGCCGGAGCATGGCCCGGATGACGCGGGCGAAGTCGAGCCCGATCGAGTGGCGAATCTCGACCTGGTTGATGCCGGCGAGGTAGTACTCGACGGGATCCTCGGCCGTGATGATCTTGGTGTCGGGGCGGTTCAGCTCGTTGAGCGAGGCGTAGAGCGTGGTCGTCTTGCCCGAGCCCGTGGGGCCGGTGACGAGGATGATCCCGTTGGGCCGCCGGATCAGGTTCTTGAACTGGCGGAAGTCGTTGTCGGAGAGACCGAGCTGGCGGATGCCGACGCGGATGTTGTCCTTGTCGAGGATCCGCATCACCACCGACTGGCCGTGGTTGGTGGGCAGGACGCTGACGCGGAGGTCGTAGTCCTTGCCGTCGGCGGTGAGCTTGATGCGGCCGTCCTGCGGGCGGCGGCGCTCGGCGATGTCGAGCTTGGCGAGGATCTTGATGCGGGAGAGGATGGCGCCGAGGAGGCGGCGGGGCGGGTTGTCGCGTTCCACGAGCCGGCCGTCGATGCGGTAGCGGATCCGCACGCGGTCCTCGAACGGCTCGACGTGGATGTCGCTGGCCCGGAGCTGCACCGCCTCGGTGATGATCAGGTTCACGAGCTTCACCACCGGGGCGTCCGACTGGTCGTCGCCCGCCTGGGCGGCCGCCTGCTCCACGGCCGTCTCGGTGAAGTCGATGGCGGTGTCGGTGAACTCCTGGAGCATCGAGTCGGCGCTCTCGCCGTCGGAGAGGCCGTAGTTGCGGTTGATCGCCTCGACGATCTGCTCGCGGACGGCCAGGGCCATCTCGACGTCGCGGTTGAGGATGAACCGCAGCTTCTCCTGCGTGTCCATGTCGGTGGGATCGCAGGTGGCGACGCGGAGCGTGCCCCCCGACTCCGCGAGCGGGAAGATCGTATTCTCGCGGGCCACGCTCTCCGGCAAGAGCTCGATCACCTCCGGCGGCACCTGGATCTCGGCGAGGTTCACGAACTTGAGCCGATAGGCCTTCGCCAGGGCCTTCATCACCTTGTCGCCCGGCGCGTAGCCGAGCCGCACGACCTCCTCGTGCATCTTCTTGCCGGACGTGCCGGCGATCCGCGTGGCCTCGGCGAGCTGCTCGGCCGAGACGATCCCCTCGGAGAGGAGGATGGTGGAGAAGGCGTCGGGCATGGGCGGGAGAGCGTGCCGGTCAGGCGGGCGTTTCGAGGAAGGTGTCGGTGTGCTCGTAGCCGGGGGCGCACGTGCAGAGGAAGACGAGCTCGGTCGGGCCGGTGTTGCGGATGGTGTGGCGGCAGCCGGGCGGGATCGCGATCGCGTCGCCGGGGCCGACCGGCCGCGTCTCGTGGCCGAGGGTCATGGCGGCGGTGCCGGAGAGGATGTAGTAGATCTCCTCGGTGACGGCGTGATGATGAGGCGTGGTGGCGGCGCCGGGGGCGAGCCGGGCCTCGGCCAGGCTCTGCTTGCGGATCGCGGAATTGCGGTGGGCGAGGAGTTCGCGGATCGTCGAGCCGTCGGCCGTGACGAAGGGCTTGGCGTCCTGCTGGTTGACCACGTCCATGGGTGCGAAAGCCGAAGGTGCAAATGCGGCGGACAGGAACTGTTCCCGCCCGTCAGGATACCAGACCGTCGGCGAAAAGAAGACACGCCGGGGGGATCGGCCGCGCCTCCCAGGCCGCGGGATCGGGGAGGTCGGCGGCGGCGAACGACGTGTCGGCTTCGACGACGATCCGGCTCCCCGCCGGGGCCGCGCGGCGGACGACGTCGATCAGCGCCAGGAGCTCCGCCCGCCGCTCGTGGCCGGCGGTGAAGAACTCCCACGGCGGCGAGATGAACACGATCCAGGGGAGGTCGCGTGGCAGGTCGGGCAGCCGGCGGGCCCAGAGGAGGACGTCGCCGGTCCGCACCTCCACACGGTCCTCGACCCCCAGGCCACGGGCCGACCGCCGCAGGGCGTCGGCCGTGGGAAAATGCCGCTCCACGAGGATCGCCCGGGCGGCGCCGCGGCTCACGGCCTCGAAGCCGAGCGCCCCGGTGCCGGCGAAGAGATCCAGGGCGAGCGCCCCGCGAACGCCAGTGCCCAGCAGATCGAAGAGGGACTCACGAACGCGGTCCTTCATCGGCCGCGTGCGACCGTGCGGAAGGAACTCGAGCCGCCTGCCCCGGAGGTCGCCGCCGATGATCCGCGGGGCGCTGGCGGCCTCGTCGGCGGCAGGGGCGGCTTGTCGGGGCGGCCGGCGGGACGGCTGATGACGGGCCATGGACGGGTCTACCGGGGGGAAAACCTGCTATGGTACCCGCTCCAGGAGGATCTCCAGATGCAATCGCAACGACGGGTTGGATGGTGGGCGATGGCCGCGGCGCTGGTGGCGCTCGCCTGTGGGACCGTCCGCGCCCAAGTGGCCGCACCCGCGGCGAAACCGGCCGATGCCGCGGCCGCGAAGACGGAGTTCGACGCCGCCTCCAAGGAGATGAAGGACCTCGTCGGCGAACTCACCGTGCTCCAGGCGATGTATCAGCAACCGCAGGCCGACAAGGCGGCGCTCGCGGAGAAGTTCGAGGCCGTGAAGGTCAAGGCCCAGGCCACGAGCGAGCGGCTCGAAAAGGCGGCCTTCGCCCTGGCGATCGCCGACCCGAAGAACGCCGAGGCCAAGGAGATCAGCGGGGCGGTCGTGGCCGGGTCGCTGCAGGGCGACGACCCGCGCAAGGCCCTCACGCTGGCCGGCACGCTCGACGCGGCCGGGGCGGCCAACGGCGACGTGGCCCTGATGGCGGCGACCGCGGCGATGATCCTTTCCGACGTGGACGCCGCGGAGGCCTGGCTGAAGAAGGCGGCCGCGGCGGGGGCGGCCAAGGAACGGATCGCCGAACTCGAGGCCGCGGCCGCCGCCGAGCGCGAGAAGGTGGCCGCCGAGATGGCGAAGCGGAAGGCGGAGGCGGCCGCCGACGACCTGCCCCGCGTGAAACTCACCACCAGCCAGGGCGACGTCGTCGTGGAACTCTTCGAGAACGAGGCGCCCAATACCGTCGCCAACTTCATTTCCCTCGTGGAGAAGGGTTTCTACGCCGGCACGCCGTTCCACCGCGTGATCCCCGGCTTCATGGCCCAGGGGGGCGACCCGACCGGCACCGGCACGAGCGGCCCAGGCTACGCGATCGCCTGCGAGTGCGACGCGCCCGGGGCGCGGAAGCACTTCCTGGGCACGCTCTCGATGGCCCATGCGGGAGCGAACACGGGCGGGTCGCAGTTCTTCCTCACGTTTCGGCCGACGGAGCACCTCGACGGCAAGCACACCGTCTTCGGCCGCGTGATCGAAGGCTTCGACGTGCTCCCGAAACTGATGCGGACGCAGGACGAGCAGGGCCGCCCGGTGCCGGGCATCAAGCCCGACGTGATCGTGAAGGCCGAGGTGGTGCGGAAGCGAAACCACCCCTACGAGCCGAAGACGCTTCCAGATCCGCGGAAGCGGTAGTTGGCGGATCGCCACCCCGGTGAAGCGTCGCCTATTCCCTCAGATTCCGCTTCAGGCTTCCCAGCAAGGGTTGCTGCGGCGAGCGAGGTGGTGTGTCGAGCAAGGGTGGCACGCAGCGGCCGCAGGCCGCGCCGCGTGCAGGGCTTCAGTTGGTTTGGCACGACGGTCAGAGACCGCCGCTACATGCCGCCGCTCCGCGGCGGCCACGGCCGCCCGGAGGTGCGGCCGCTCGGCCGTCCGGCGAACCCTTGGCGTTCGCCGCGACGGCCCAAGCCTGCGGGGGCCATGGATGGCGCTCGTTTTCGCGCCGACGCATCCCTCCGGGCCTGCTACGGCTTACGCGAGGCTCGCCTGGAGGGCGAGCCATCGCAGGGCGAGGCACACCTTGGCTGTGCCTCCGACCTGACAAGCCTGCGGGGGCCATGGATGGCCCCGCAGGCGTGAGTTTCAGTACCGGCCCTCGAAGCCGGCGAAGCCGCCGTGGATGATCGTGCTCGACGTGGCGCCCAGGCCGGGCAGCGTGCCCGGGGCGGCGAGCAACGCAGGCCACTGGGAGTCGGCCTGGGCGACGTTGCCCACGCCCACGACGCGGTAACCGATCGAGAGCGTCCAGTGGTCGGTCACGTCCCAGGCCAGCCCCGTGTCCACCGAGCCGAGCCAGGAGAAGACGCCGAGCGTCTGATGCACGTTCACCGGTGCCCCGGAGGCGAACAGGGCGGGATTGCCGGCCGCGGTGTCGAGCGCCGTGGTGTTGGTCACGGCGTTGCCGCCGATCATGAACTTCGGCACGACGTTGAACCGCAGCCCGGGAAGGAACAGCCAGTCGAACTTCGCCCCGACCTGGGCACCGTAGATGTTGTTGGCCGTCGCCACCGACAGGGCGGGCGGCCCGAGGGCGGCATTGCCGGGCGTGGTCGTGAGCGTGAGCGTGTCGCCGAGGCCGAAGTAGCGAAAGCCGGCGAGCCACATGAGATTCACGCGCCGGTCCCGAGGCAGAAACTCCGGCCGCTCCCAGAGCGAGTAGACCCAGTTGATCTCGACGTCGTTGACCACGTCGGCACGGCCGATCGTCTGGACGGCGGCGTTCTCCAGGTATGAAGCCGCCGGCACGCCGGCGATGGTCACGCCGGGCGTCTGCGGGATCGTGTCGAGGACCGGCGGGCTCGCGGCCACGCCCGCCGACGTGCCCAGGCCGTAGACGCCCCAATAGATGAGTTCGATCGCGTGCTGCTGGCGGTCGCCGAACCAGCGGCCCACGTGCAGGTCGACACCGCCGGGCCAGGTGGCCGCCGCATCGGCGGTGGTGAGCTGCGTGCCGCCGACCGGCTGCATCACGGCCGTCCCGCCGGGGAGCGTGCGGGTCATGATCAGGCCGCTCGCGCCCGCGAACCAGCGGGGCCAGTCGGGCAGGATCTCGGCCGCGACCGACGGGGGCATGCCGGACATGCCACCGGGCGCACCTGGATCCGGGATGTACATCGGCGGCATCGGCAGCGGCTGCGGGACCGGCTCCTGGGCCGGGGCATGGCGCGCGAGCAACAGGACCGCGGCCGCGAGAGCGGTGCACGCCAGGCTCGATCGGGGGCGGTGGGGTGACATGGGCCGCGGAGAGTCCGGGAACCCCCGTGGAGGGTCAAGGCCGCTTTGCCGCACCGTGCCGCGGGCGGCCTCGGCCGGCGAGGATAGACTGTGCCCGAAGCCCTCGAACTGCCGCGGCGCGGAGCCTGCGATCGAAGGCCCGGGAGCCTGCACAAGATGGGAAGGCGGCGGAGCGGCGACGAACCCAAGGCTGCGCGACGGCCGGAGATCGATCGTGCGGCCGCCATCGCCTGGCTCGACCAGCGGATCAACTTCGAACGCACGCCGCCCGGGGCCGCCACGGCGCCCTTCGGGCTGGCCCGCATGCGTCGGCTGTTGGCGGCGGTGGGTGCACCGCACGAGCGGCTGCCAGTCGTGCACGTGGCCGGCACGAAGGGAAAGGGATCGACCGTGGCGATGCTGGCGTCGATCCTCGAGGACGCCGGCCATCGCGTCGGCCGCTATATGTCGCCGCACGTGCACGCGCTGGAGGAACGGATCTGCGTCGCCGGCCGGCCGATCGCGGCGGCCGACCTGGTCGCCGCCTTCGCCGAGGTGATCCCGGCCGTGGAACGGCTCGACGCGACGGCGGCCCGACGCGGGATCCGCGGGCCGACGTGGTTCGAGGTCGTGACCGCGGTGGCGCTCGTGCACTTCGTGCAGGCAGGGGTCGAGATCGCCGTCCTGGAGACGGGCCTGGGCGGCCGGCTCGACGCCACGAACGTGTCGCGGCCGCTGGTCTCCGTGATCACGAGCATCAGCCTCGACCACATGGCCGTGCTCGGCCCGACGATCGGCCGCATCGCCGGCGAGAAGGCGGGCATCATCAAGCGGAGCGTACCGGTCGTGTCGGGGGCGACGCATCCCGCCGCCCGCCGCGTGATCGCGGCGACCGCGGCGCGGCGTCGGGCGCGGCTGCTCCAACTCGGCCGCGACTTCTCGTTCGCCCACGTCGCCGACGCAGCGCACGGCGATGATGCGGTGGAGATCTCCGCCACGGATCGCGGGCCGACACGGTATCGGCTGGGCATGACGGGCCGGCACCAGGCGGAGAACGCGGCGCTCGCGGTCGTCGCCGCGCGGCAGCTCGCCGCCCGGGGGTGGCGGGTGCCCGAACGGGCCATCGCCAGTGGCGTCGCGCGCACGGCGTTGCCGGCCCGCATCGAGCGGGTGGCGACACGGCCGCTGACGGTGGTCGACGCCGCGCACAACGTGGCCTCGATGCAGGCGCTCGTCGCCACCCTCGCCCCGGTGCTCGATCGACACCGGCCGCGGGTGCTCGTCTTCGCCGCCAGCGCCGACAAGCAACTCGAGGAGATGCTCGCCGCAGCCGCCGGCCGGTTCGATCACGTGATCGTGACGCGGTATGCCACGAATCCGCGGGCCGCTCCGCTGGAGCGATTGGTGGCGGCCTGTCGCCGGGCCGGGCTGCCACCCGCGCGGGTCGCGGCCGCGCCGCGGGAGGCCCTGACACTGGCCCGGTCACTCGCGACCAGCCGCGGCCTCGTGTGCGTGGCCGGCAGTTTCTTCCTGGCCGCCGAACTCGGCTGCCGGTCGTGAGAACAGCCGGAGGGCGGTCGCCAGCGCCGGGTCGACCGACCGGGGCGTCGCGGCCGCCACTGGTCCCTGGTCGCCCACGTCGCGGGCCCGCCGCCAGGACCGCGTGCGTTCCAGGCTCGCCGCCGGCGGCGTGATCTCGAAGCCGGCGTCGGGACTCACGCCCCAGACGTCGTCGTCGCCGTCGCCCGGGCGGCGGTGGATGTTGGCCCGCGAAGGACGCAGGTATTCGGACGTGGTGAGCTTGAGGAGGCTGCGGCCGTCGGAGAGCGGCAGGATCGACTGCACGGTGCCCTTGCCGTAGGTGCGGCTGCCCACCACGGTGGCTCGGCCGTTGTCCTGCAGGCACGCGGCCACGATCTCCGCGGCGCTGGCCGTCAGGCCGTCCACGAGCACGGCCAGCGGCACGCCCGCCAACGCCGCCCCCGGCTCGGCGCGGCGGGTGACGCCCGCCTCGGCCTCACCCGAGCGACGGCCCGCCGTCGACACGATCACGCCCTCGTCGAGAAATCGGTCGCACGTGTCGACGGCCGCGCCGAGCAGCCCGCCCGGATTGCCCCGCAGGTCGAGCACCAGGCCGCGCAGCCGGCCCGCGGCCTCGCGGTCGATCGCCTCGAGCGCGGCGTCGAGGTCGGCGGCCGTGTGCTCGCCGAACGACACGATCCGCACCACCGCGACGCCGGGCTCGTCTTGCAGCATCCACTCCCACGTGCCGTCCGAACGGCGGCAGTCGCCGAGGACGCTCTCGACCTTCACCGTCTCGCGCACGAGCGCGACCTCGCGGGTCGAACCTTCGGCCACCGCGCCCGGATCGAGCGTGCCGGTCGGCGCCGGCGAGGCCACCCGCAGCCGCACCGGCTCACCGGGCCGGCCGCGCAGCCGCCCGATGACCTCGCGCAGCGGGAGCCCCGCGGTCGCGATGCCGTCGATCGCCTCGATCACGTCGCCCGCCACGATGCCGGCCCGCCAGGCTGGTGAGCCGGGCAGTGGGGCGAGCACCGTCACCGCCCGCGTGCGGTCGTCGATGCCGAGCTCCAGGCCCACGCCGCCAAACTGCTGATCGAGCAACGACTCGAGATCGTCGCGCTCGGCGCCGCGGAGGAAGGCCGAGTGCTCGTCGAGTTTGGCGACCGTGGCCTCGACCGCGGTGGCGAACAGGGCCTCGCCATCGACCGGCTCGAGGTAGGCGCGGTCGATGTGGCCCAGCACCTCGGCGAACCGGCGGCCACGGGCGTCCCGCTCGCGAGCCGCCCAGGATGCCAGGCAGACGATCGCGGCGACGGCGAGACAGACGAGGTTGCGGATCGGCATGGCAGGACGGACGTGGGCAGGTCAGCCGACGGGGGAAGGAATCAGATTCGACTCGAAGCAGAAGCCCTTGGGAACGACCGTCACTCCCTCGGCGGAAACAGCCAGCCCGCGGGCGGCGTCTTCGTCGGGATCGACGCCGATGGTGACGCCGGCGGGCACGTGCACGCCCTTGTCGATGATCGCCCGGCGGACGACCGCATGCCGGCCGACGTCCACGCCCTCGAAGAGGATGCTCTCCTCGACCCGGGCGAAGCTGTTGACGCGGACGCCGGGCCCGAGGATCGAGCGGTTCACGCGGCCGCCGGAGACGATCGCGCCCGGGCAGACGAGGCTGTCGGTCGCCTCGCCGCGCCGCGCGTCGGGACCCTCGCCGGCGAACACGAACTTCGGCGGCGGGTAGGCCGGGTGGTGGGTGCGGATCGGCCAGTGCTCGTCGTAAAGGTTGAGCTGCGGGTCGACGTCGACGAGATCCATGTTGGCCTCGTAGTAGGCGTCGATCGTGCCGACGTCGCGCCAGTAGGCGTTGCGCTTGCGATTTTCATCGCGAAACGGGAAGGCGTGCACGGCGTGCGTGCGGATCACGGCCGGCAGGATGTCGTGGCCGAAGTCGTGGCGGCTGAGCGAATCGGCCGCATCGCGCCGGAGCTGCTCGAAGAGGAAGTCGGCGGAGAAGCAGTAGATGCCCATCGACGCCAGCGCGAGGTGCGGCGCGCCGGGCATGGGTGACGGGTCGGCCACCTTCTCGCGGAAGTCCCGGACGCGGCCGGCGGCATCGACCGTCATCGTGCCGAACTCGGTCGCCTCCGCCAGCGGCACCGGCAGCGCGCCGATCGTGACATCGGCGCCGCTCGCCTCATGGGCGTCGACGAGCGACTGGTAGTTCATCTTGTAGATGTGGTCGCCGGCGAGAACCACGACCAGCCGCGGCGCCGCCATCTCCAGCGAGTAGATGTTTTGGTAGACCGCGTCGGCGGTGCCCTGATACCAGTGCTCGTCCACCCGCTGCTGCGGCGGAAGCACGTCGAGGAACTCGCCGAGTTCCCGGCAGAAGAACCGATGCCAGCCGAGGTTCAGGTGGCGGTCGAGGCTGCTGGCCTTGTATTGCGTGAGCAGCAGGATCCGCCGCAGGCCGCTGTTGAGACAGTTGGAAAGGGCGAAGTCGACGATCCGGTAGATGCCGCCGAAGGGGACGGCCGGCTTGGCCCGGTCGCGGGTCAGCGGATCGAGCCGCGAACCCTTGCCGCCCGCCAGCACGACGGCGACCACGTCACGCACCCGGCCTGAATCGACGTCTCGCGAACGCATGGACCGAATCTCCTCGCGGTGGCTCCCGAATCCACGGCCCTGCGGGATGATTTCGCTTCCGGCGACGACGCCATGAATATACGCGCCGGCGGTCATCCGCGGCGAAGCGCCCCGTGCTGGCGCTGACTGCACCGGCAGGTCGCGCTCCTGCCCATTTTCACAGGGGAGCCATTTTTGCGGGCGGAAGCGGTCTGGCCCGGCGCCCGGGCGGCCGGTACCCTCCTGCCCCCCTCGAGAGAAAGCCGGTGCACATGGCCACGCGGTCGAAGTCATCCAGCCGTCGCGAACGGGAATCCGATTCCATGGAAGCGCTCAAGCCCCTGGTGGTGCTGGTGCTCTTCGGCACCATTCTGTACGGCGCGTATTCGGTCGTGCAGAAGGGCCCCACGCCGGCGGTCGAGGGATCGGCCGCGACCGAGGCGCCCCCCTTCGCCGCCGCGCCGGCGACGGCTCCGCAGGTCGAACTGCCGCCTGCCCCGCCGCCGTTCGAGTCGGCACAGGCCGCCGTCGCGCCGCCCGCTGCCGTTCCCGCCGCGGCCGTCGCTCCGCCTGCCGGCGCCCCGCCCGATGTTGCCCCTCCGCCGTTCGCCGCGCCGGTGGCCACCGCGGCGCCGGCCGCGCCCGTGGCGCCGTCAGCGGTCCCCATCCCGGGACCAGCTGCCGCGCCGGTCGCCGCAGCAGCTGCCACCGGCGCGGCCGTCGCCGCGGTGGCCGCCCAGCCCCCGACCTACCTGAATCCGCAATCGTCACCGCCGCCGGCCGCTGACGATGTGCTCGCGTCGGCCGATCCGACCGCGCGGCCGGATCGCTACGCCACGCTGCCCTCGCCGGGCCTGCCCGCCGCGGTGCCGCCGCCGGCCACCGTGCCCGCGCCCGAGCCGCGGAGCGGGTCAGCCTCTTCGGCGGCGTTCGCCTCCGCCTGGGCCGATGCCCATGAGAAGCTCACCGCCGGCCGCTACGCCGAGGCCCTGTCGGGGCTCTCCGTGTGGTACGACGACCCGTCGCTCGGCCTCGAGGAGAGTCAGCGGCTCGAGGACCTGCTCGGTCAACTGGCCGGAACCGTGATCTACTCGCAACAGGACCTGCTGCTGCCGCCGCACGTCGTGGCACCGGGCGAGACGCTGGCCGCCGTCGCGGCGACGCTGGGCGTGGGGCCGCAGTTGCTCGCGAAGATCAACGGCATCGACGATCCGATGCGACTCGTGCCCGGCGAGCACCTCAAAGTGATCCGCGGACCGTTCGACGCGGTGGTGAGCATCTCGCGGCGGCGGTTGAGCCTGCAGCTCGGTGGCAACTACGCCGGCAGTTTCCCGGTGCTCGTCGGTCGCCAGTTTCTCTCCCGCGTGGGCGGCGCGCTGCCCGTGGCCGAAGTCAGCCGCGGCGGCGGCGGAGCCGTTCCGGCCGGCACGGCCACGCTGCGCCGTTCGATCGTGCTCGGGGAGGGCCTCGTCATCGAGGCGGTGGACGACCCGAGCGTGGTGACCGACAACGTGCCGCCGTCGAGCCTGATCGTGTCGGTCCGCGACCTCGACGAACTGATCGACATCCTCGGCCCCGGCTCCCGCGTGCTCGTGCGGCAGTAGGGCAGCACTGTCAGGATCGCTTCCACAGCCGCCTTGCAGAAAACGCGAGCAAGCTCGCCAGACCGCCTGCGGCCATCGTCCACTGCGATGGCTCCGGAACGGCCGACACCGAAACGCTGTACGCGAGATTGGAGTTCGACCACGTGCCGCTGACGGTGGTCATCCTCCTCGTTCCCAGATACTGCCATCCCGAACCATTCTGGCCGGTCGGCTGCGGGTTGCCGGCCTCGTCGTCGCTGAGATACCAGCTCGCGGGACCTTGCGGCACGATCCAATACGACGTCGAGGGAGAGAGCCAGACGCCGCTGCCGAACGAGAACGTGTACTTGCCGGTGTCGGTGACATTCACGGCATCCGACGTGTAGAGGGCGGAGGCGGCAGGCTTTCCCCCGTTGTCGAGGAAGATGCCAATGGTTCGCGAGGCAGGCGAGTCGTTGCTGAACAAGCCGAGAATCGCGCTCTGCACGAACAAGTTTTGCGAACTCGTGCCGGTGGTGAAGCCCTGGGCAAGTTTCGCCACCGTGTCGCTAATGGCACCGCCGCCGAAGTCGGTGGATGTCGCGCTGATGGGATCGACACCATTCGGCCCGAGATTGCCGTACACGATGTCGGAGGGGGCGGCGAGGGCCGCTGCTTGAAGCACGCCCATCATCACGATCAGGCCAAGGGCGGGAAGACGAAGGATCATGTGCGGATCTCCAGGGATTGTGAACACGCTGATGGGCTAAAACTCAACCTGACCTCGATAGTCTTGTCTTATAGAGGCGATTCAGCGTCTGCAATCGATCAAAATCGCAAATGGGACGAATCCGGCACGAGCAGGGACGAATCCGGCCTGGCAGTGCGGCGCGCGGTTTCGAGAGGCAACGCCGACCAGGTTCGCGGGACGGGAGGCGCTCGCAATCCTCCGCCCGTTCCGCAGCGAGGTGCGGGCCGTGGCTTCCACGAAAGCCTGCGGGCCCGAGGTGCTGTCGCACCACGGGCCCGCGTGTGTGATCCGCACCGGCCGACTTCAGGGCACGGTGCGTTCGCTGCCGGCGGCCTCCGCCGCCACCGACAGCGTGTGCTGCGGCGGTCGGCAGCTACCGCACCG
>Ga0315900_10009514_pt1 | contig 12311 bp, 10 predicted proteins | sample LakEriMetagenome_FD_203521 | JGI IMG/M metagenome (GOLD analysis project Ga0315900, IMG submission 203521) | Freshwater fungal communities from buoy surface, Lake Erie, Ohio, United States - Buoy 12 MA114 | ecosystem: Environmental > Aquatic > Freshwater > Lake > Lake biofilm | place: USA: Lake...
ACAGCTACACCTTACAGAATGATTGCGGATTTTCACCTTTATCTCTTGCTTCAGCTGATAGAGTTAAAGTATACATAGGCGGTTCAAAACAATATACAATATGGTTCTATGATATAGGATGCAATCCAGCATACACCTTAGAATGGATCAATCAGCTCGGTGCGTGGGATAGCTTTATCTTTGCTCATAACCTTGAGGAGTCTTTTGATGTAACTGAGCGGAGCTATACACGTAAATTCGGCAGTTGGAATGGTAGTATATTCAGTTATGATCTCAATGATGCCGGGAATGTCAGAGTGGGAACACAGCAAACTGACAAGATGACCATATACACAGATTGGATCACGGAAACTGAACAGCATTTTCTACTCACTTGCTACAAAGCACCGAGGTTCTATCTGTTCGATTCAGGGGATGAGATACCTGTCAAGATCACCAACACACAAGGCAAGTATCAATATGCAAGGTGGGAGGAGCTGATCTCTGAGGCTGTGGATCTTCAGCTTGTAAATAACCATAATGGTATCAGCTTATGACAGATGAACTGATAGTTGATGGGTATTCGCTTGACTTGTTCGAGGCTATTCCGGTACCGATATCTTTCAGCATTGCAGATATCAAAGACCCGACAAAGAGAAAGCAGTCATTCTCAAAGCAAGTAGATCTTCCTGATACGATGAATAACAATGCATTCTTTCAGGGTGCATTCTCAATGACATCGACAGCCAATGGCATTAACTTCGATGCCACAGCGAAGGCGACTGTTCAGCTCATAAAGCGAGGCATCAAGGTGCTCGATGGAATAATGAAGCTCAACGAGGTTAACGCTGTGAATGGTGTCATTAAATACAACGTCACGATCCTGAGTGATAACGCTGATGTATTTCAGCTCCTTGCACAGGTCCGTATCAATGAGTTCGACTGGTCAGCTTATGAGCATACACTTACAAGGACCAACATTAAGAACTCATGGACTGCATCAATCGGTACAGGGTATTATTATCCACTGATCGAGCGTGGACTCGGAAGACCGGGAAACCTGATCTTCAGAACTATTGATTTTGTGCCCTATGTATATGTTTACGAAACATTACAAAAATGCTTTGAATACATCGGTATTGAGTGGGATAGTACATTCCTTGAAACTACTCTTTTCAAGAGTCTATTGATAGGATATGGAGGAGGTGATCTCAAGAGCATCAGCCCTGCATTCATTAACCAGGTACTGGTCAATCTTGACAATGGTGACTATAACTTCACCTATCCTATGCAACTATTCCCCGGAGGCATTCAGGGGAGCAATGTCACCTTGAGCGGTATTGTAGGGAGTGCATCGAATCCTTTTGATGATGATACCTTCACCTATACCATGACTCAGGATCTCCTCGGTCAGTGGGATGATGGAGAGATTACCATCCAAAAGAGTGCAACGTATCAGATGACGGTGAATGCTGTACTTGATTACAGCGTGAACTATGGCACGATGACATTCTCAAGGATTGCAAACCCTGAACTGAGGGTATTTAAGAACGGGGTATTTTGGCAAAGGATCAAAACATCATCGACATACAGCAATACTGCGACAGGTACATGGAACCTGAATGTAGGTACTACTTTCAATTTCAATGCTCAGAGTGGTGATGTGATCACCTTCAGGCTATTGATACCTTCCGCTGAGTTCTCTCTCGGTACAGGTATAGCAGTTCAGCCTGTGACTGTTGACATCACAACGAATACACCGATAACCATCGACATGACCTGCCTGAATACTACCGTATCAGATGGGGATACTGTTGATCTGTCGGTATTTGTTCCTGCAATGAGGGCTGATGAGTTCCTTCTTTCCGTGATCAGGCAGTTTAATCTGTATGTCGGGGAGATCGATATTGACAATGTTGTCAAGGTGGAGCCTTTAATGGATTACTACCTACCTACATCACAGTTCACTGATATTACAAAGCTGGTAGATCATAGCAAGGTCATCAAGACCAAACCTATCGCAAACGATTATGAGAAGGTTCTGAGTTGGAAGTTTAAAGAGATTAAGGATTATGATGCTGAGAGATACCTTGCAAAGTGGGAGGAGAGCTACGGTGATTATTCCTTCCAGCAGGGAAGCTATTATTCCAAAGGAGAAAAAAAGACAGAGCTTGCATGGGGTACTATTATTCCTTATGAGATTGCTCCCGGTATTCTTATCCCTCGATTCATCAAAAATGATGCAGGGGTGATAAGACCTCAAGCTGGTCCCCCTCGAATAATGCTGCGCAACGGTTCAAAGACTGGCAGCATTGTTCTAAGGGATACGAATGATAATGACAGCGAAACGGTGACAGCATATCCATGTGTGCATCACTTTGATGACTGGCAGGATCCTGACTTCGATCTGTCTTTCAAGCTCGTCAATGAGGTATTCTATACGGCATCTGTTGTGACAACTGCGAACTGCTATTCGGAATATTATTCACAGTTCATCACTGAGATGACATCTCCGGCAGCTGCTATGTGGTCGCTGTCAGTTAAGTGGGATGAGATCGATGTGAAGGATAGAGACTGGAGAAAGCTACTCATGATCGATGGTGCCCTGTTCCGATTGAATGAGATCAAGGAGTTTTCAGCGGATGTTCAGCCAACAACTGAGATCGAGCTGGTAAAGGTGATAGCTGCAAAGAAGCGAAGCACTGTGAAGGTGACAACGGATAGGATACCTCCAACGATTCCCTTTGCTGATCCACCTGTGACATCACCTGGAGGTAATATAGGAATAGATGTTCCGGTGATTGCATCACCCCCTGCAAATAATGGAAAGTTTACAAAATTAATACGAGGATAAAATGAGCTGTGATAATTATGCAAGAATGATCATTAAGACGGGGCAAGGTGTACCTACCATCCCCGCATCCGCAGACCATAGGAATGGTGACTGGATAGATACGGACATCTACGAAGGGGAGCTATATCAGGATACTGACACAGGATTGATGTATACTCGCAACGGTGCTACTATTTACAACGTAGGTTCAACAGCTCAATGCAAGGTATACAGGGCAAACCTAACACAACTATCAACATCAGCTCCAACAGCGGATGTATTTGAGAACAGCTTGAGCGGTACACCTACCTTCAGCTATACAGGTGTAGGTGATTACAAGATCACCCTCACAGGGGAGTGGACTGCTGATAAGACCTACATAGTCATGAATAATTTCCCGAAGCAGGGGCTTGTTAAGGTTCACAGAACTAATTCAAATGATATCGTCATTGAGACATTCAATACCTCATTTGTAGCAACGAATGCAGTACTTGAGGATACATCCATTGAAATAAGAGTATACGCATAATGGCAGCTGAAGAAATAATTTTCAAGGTAGGTGTTGACACGGGTAACTCGGTCAATGACCTTAACAAAGTAGAGAAGGAGCTCGGAGATATTGACAAGGCAGCCTCCGGGATAGGCACTGATGTAGCAGCTCGATTTGATGCACTGAATAAGAAGGTCGCATCAGGTACGATGAACATGAGGGAAGCTCAGAAAGCGGTCAAGGAATACCAGACTATTGCTTTACAGGCGGGGCGTGAATCACCTGTTGGACAGGAAGCTATCAAAAGAGCCGGTGAACTCAAGGATACCATCGGTGATTTGCGTACTGAGATCACGAATGCTGGTACTGATGGAGCAAGTATGCAGGCAGCATTACAGCTCGGATCATCTGTAGCAGCAGGATACGGGGTGATGCAGGGTACTATGGCCTTACTCGGTTCTGAGAGTGAAGAGCTTGAGAAGAGCCTTCAGAAGCTGATGGCAGTTCAGACCCTGCTTTCATCTGTCGAGCAGATAAGATCAGCCCTTGAGAAGGAATCATTCCTGATGATGAAGGCAAGGGCTTTGCAGACTCAGGTGATGACAGCCCTTGAGACTGTTTACACAGCAGCTGTGGGAGGAACTACGGGAGCAATGAAGGCTTTGAGACTTGCCATGCTTGCTCTCCCTATTGTTGCCATCATCGCAGGGGTAACAGCTTTGGTTTCGCTCTTCATGAGCATGGAATCTGAAGGGGCGAAGGTGACAGCAGCCTTCAAGAAGCAAGGTGATGCAGCGGAAGATTATCGCAAGAGCCTTGCAAAGGCCAACGAAGAGCAGAACAAGAGCCTGAATGCTAACCTGAAAAGGCTTGACCAGGAAGCAGCCCGAAGGAAGGCTATGGGTGAGGATGCCATCAAGGTGCAGAAGGACATCAATGCTCAGAAAATCAAGGAACTTGAGATTGCAATACAGCAGGATGCAGCAGCTGTGAGGGCATTGAATGCTCAGAAGGAGAAGTTGAAGCTATCTCAGGAACAGGCGAAGCTGGAGATTGCTCAGATGATCAGGCAGGAATACATGGCATGGGCGGGATCTGTAACTGATATACAGAAGGCCTATCACATGAAGGAGATTAACAAGCTCGGTGAGGAACTGAAGAACATCGACAAGGAGAGCAACGAGCAGATCGGAGCTATCAATGAACAGCTCAAGGCGAGGACATCAGAACTGAAGGCACAACGTGAAGCGGTGATCGATCTGAAGACTGAGCAGATTGACCTGAACAGGCAGCAAGGAGAGAAAGCAGCTGAGAATAGAAAGAAGGCAGAAGAAGAAGCAAAGAGAATAGCTGAAGAGCAGAAACAAACACAGGCCGAACTGGATGCAGCACAGGCAAAATATGATCAGGAATTTGCTGATCAATTAGCGAAAGAATTTCAGCAGAAACAAGCATTATTTGATGCAGAGATAGCAGCCCTTCATGCAAAGCTCGATGAAGAAATGAGGCTTGAAGAGGAAGCAGCTGAGAAAAAGAAACAACTCGATAAAGAAGTAGCTGAAGCAAAGAAGCAGATTGCATTCGATGCTCTTGACCTTATCAGTAATGTGACTGAGCTATTCGGCAAGAAGAATGAAAAGTCTGCAAAGATAGCATTCAATGTGGACAAGGCTGCAAAGATCTCCTCCGCAACAATGGCAGGAATTGAAGGTACTATCAATGCCTATAAGACTGCACAGGGATCACCTATCACGGGAGTATTCCCTGCTTACCCAGCTATTCAGGCAGGACTTGCAGCAGCATTCGCAGCGACTAACATCGCAAAGATAGCACAGACTCAGTTCAGCGGCAGTTCAGGAGGTGGGTCACAGGCTTCAGTACCAGCTCCATCGCAGGGAGTGCCATCGGTACCTACTCCTGAAGTGAATGCCAACACTACACTCACAGCAGGATTACCGGGAGCAGGATCTCAGGCAGGGAATAAGGTCTATGTCCTCGATTCAGAGATCACAGCACAGCAGACCATGAGCCAAAAGGTGACATCTCTGGCTACGTTCGGAGGGTAATAATGCACATATTTTGACAATTTACTCTAATAGATATGGCACAGTATTTTTGGATAGGTGTTAACGAGAACGATCAGACAGGAGTTGACTTCAATTCCTTTGTCGATATCCCTGCTCACATGAAGGGAATGATCTATTTCAATGCTGACACAGTACGTTATTCTTTCAATGATGAAAAGCGTATCGTCACAGGTGTAATGATTGCAGCTAATCAGCCAATCTACCGATGGGATAAAGACCTCGGTGATCATTATGTGATCTTCAAGGCTGAAACCATTGAACTGATAAGGAAGAAATTCTTTAAGAATGGATTCAATCAGAACCTAAACCTGATGCATGACCCTAAGAAGGTGCAGAAAGGTGCTGTTTTAGTAGATAGCTACATCGCATCAAATAGTGATCCGAAGCTCCCCAACATCCCTGAAGCATTTGAAGCTATGCATTTGCAGGATGGCTCATGGATAGGCAGTTACTTCATCGAAGACGATGCGCTGTGGGAGAAGGTAAAGCAGGGGCAGTTCGGAGGATTCTCAGTGGAGGGATGGTTTGAGAAAATCAAAATCAATTTTAAAACAAATATGAACAAGCAAACTAAAAGTATTTGGGACCTTTTCAGAGGAGAAGAGCCAAAGAAAGAAGTTTTCGCTCAGGCTGTTACAGCTGAAGGTGTGGCGGTGTTCTACGAAGGTGATCTTATCGAGGGTACAGCTGTATTCATCGAGCTTGAAGGGGAGCGTATCCCGGCACCTGAAGGAGAGCATGAGCTAACACTTGAGGACGGTTCAGTGAAGGTGATCACTTTGGACAGCAACGGCATCATTACAGCCGTAGTAGATATTGAAACGATGGAACCTGAAGAAGAGGCTGTTGAATCAGAGAATGAATTCGAGGCTATCCCTGCTGAGCAAGTATCTGAAGCATTGGAGAAAGCTACTGAGATCATCGCAGAGCAGACAGGATTAGAGATGGGTGCAGCTTATGATGTCGCTACACTGGTAGTAAATGCTATCAATGAGATGAAAGTGGATGTTGCCGATGCTATGCGAAAGCAGACATCTGAAATCAATGATCGTTTCATCGCAATGGAGAAGGAGATCACATCTTTGAAAGCTGAGATCGAAGTAAACAACAAAGGTGAGAAGTTTGGTGCAGCTCCAAAGGCAGCTACATCCGTAGCGACTTCTTACCGTGACCTTTTGAAAAAGTAAAATTTTAACAACAAATAAAACAATGAAAAAACTAAACGCAATTGTAAAGGAGCGATTCGACTATGATGTTGAAGGGCTTGCTCCGTACACGGATGCACAGTCAGATCAGATGCTTACTGATCTTGTATATGCTTCCGGTTTGACTTCTCGAATCTCTATCATGGAGAACGTAAAAGGTTCTGAAGAGATCAAGGTATTGACTTCTGATCCTGCACTTCAGGCTGCAACTTCTTGTGGGTGGACTCCTTCAGGAGGTGTGATCCTTACTAACGAAACTTTGACTACTAAGCGAGTTAAGATTCAGGAGGATTACTGTAACGAAGATCTGAACGGTACATGGGCACAGCTGATGAATGCAGCTGGAGCAAATGTTCAGGATACCGAAGCTCCTTTCGCTGACATCATGGCAGCTTACTACATCAAGAAGGCAGCTAAGAAGAACCAGGATCTGATGTTCAACGGTGACACTGCATCATTGAACCCTGATCTTGCTCACTACAATGGATTCGTGAAGCTGTGGGATAATGACGGTGATCTTATTGATGCTAACACACTTCAGACTTCAATCACATCTGGGAACGCTTTGGATATTGCTTTGGAAGTTTACGAAGCTATCCCTTCAGTATTGTTCGACAACGATGTAACTGTTGAAATAATCTGTGGCCGTGAGACTTTCCGTAAGATCATTGCTCAGAACTTCTCTGATAATAAGTATCACTTCCCGATCTCTGAAGAGGCAGGAACTGAGCCTTCTTTCATCCTTCCAACTACTAACACTCGAGTGAGAGCGTACAGCCAGTTGAATGGAACTGAGAAGATGTATGCTGTACCTTACAACTATATGTTCTTCGGTACTGATCTTGCATCTGACTATGAAGGTTTTGAGTTCAAGTACGATGACACTGACGAGAAGCTACGCTTCGGAGTGAAGTGGAGATCAGGTGTATCTTATGTATTCCCTGAGTACTTCGTGAAGCTGGTACTTGCTGAGGCATAATATTAACAATAAGGGAGGGCTTAGGCTCTCCCTTTAAAAAAACTAAAGGATAAAGATGGCTTGTGAAATTACATCCGGTTATGACCTTGTGTGTGACTCCGCTGGAGGTGTTGATACATGGTACGTTTATGCTACAGCGAATACAGATACTTTTACCGTTGTTAACGGTGAGGTAACTGCGTTAACGCTGACAGCTGGAAAATATGCCTATCCTTTAAATGTTGAGATGGAAACTTCCACTTTCACTGACACTGCTGTGGGTGAGAGAGCTGCCGGTGCTTATGGCCGTCAGCAAGTTGCAACTGTATTGCTTCACGGCAACACAGATGAGATGATCGTTCAGATCGAGGAGCTCGCAACAGGGAGACATTCATTGATTGCCAAATTGAATGACGGTACTTATGAACTGCTTTTCGCTACTAATGGAGCGAAGGTAACGGATGAGAGAACTCCGGGTACTGCATTCGAAGATATGAATGGCAACACTTTGACATTTAACGGAAAGGAAAAGAATAAAGCACCGAAGATCAGCTCGACTATTGTAGCTGCATTATTGGAGCCGTAATTCTTTTAACTCTTTTTTGTAAATTAGAGGGGGAGGTCAACAGCCTCCCCTTTTTTAAAGTAGCTATATGGCACATTTTGTAAAAGTACCAAAGATGGGTATGATCGAGGTCAATGAGGCGAATAAGCCACTACTCATCAAAATAGGACTAATCAAAGAGGACAAACCTAAAAAAAAGAAGAAGGATGATACTGCTCAAGAAGGATCAGATCAACACGATAGCATTGACATTAACGGAGCTATCGACTCCCCTGCTGCCGAATAACTGGCTGTTCAGGTTTGTGCTCGATCAGGATGACTTCTATGAGTACCTGGTCTATCTTGCCGATCAGAGCGTATCTACTGTGAGGTATAATCTTTTTTATCTTGAAGAGGGGGTTGATATTGATTTCAAGTTCCTTGGGGATTATTTATACGAAGTTTATCAGATGCCTGATGGAGGCTCTAAGGATTTCACTTCAGGGGTATTGGTTGAGAATGGCAAGATGAGACTCATCGAAGCGGAACCAACTCCTGATACATCATTTGAAGCAGACACAAATACACCGATATATGATTCGACAGCTTTACCGTGAGGCAAAATTACCAGCTCCCACTGAGAAAGTAGACAAAAAAACAGGGGCTATTTTTTGGGGTACGGATAACCTGTATCCACAATTTTTGATGGGCCTATACTCTGATAACCCTGTGCATTCAGGAATCGTTAATCAGAAGGTAAAATTCATCACAGCTGGAGGCATTCAGGTGAATACTGAAGAGCAGATGGCCAATGGCCGCAGCCCTTACACACTTCAGGAGGTTGTCGAGATCATTTGCCGGGATAATGAGATCACTGATGCTTATGCGGTCCTGTTTAAGAAGGATTTAGTCACAGGAAAATGGTTCTGTCAGCCTATCGATATTGAACTCATCAGGGCAACAGAAGATGGTGTATGGTATGAGAAGTCCGATGACTGGTCCAAAGCTAAGCAGGACCCACTGAAGACAGGCTACAGGAGGTATAAGAACATTCAGAAGATGAACTCTGAGGATACTGAGGTACTTATGTATACTATCACAAGGCCAAAGCAAAGAATCATTCCCGGAAAGAAAGAACTTACAGCGAACTACTATCCAACGCCTACCTACAGCGGTGCTATCACATCGATCATGGCAGGTATTGAGATGGATTATTTCACCTATTCCGAGGTAGTGAACAGCTACAAGGGAGGAGCTGTGATAGCGTTAAACAATGGAGTGCCTGAAACGCAACAGGAGGAGGATGAAATAATCAATCGAATCAAGAATGATGCTACCGAAAGAGATCGACAGGGTGGGATCACTATCCTATTCGCTGAAGGAAAAGATCAGGCACCGGATATCCATCAGCTCAACGGCAATGATCTTGATAAGCGGTACATTGAGAGTAACAAGGAGATTCTTCGCAAGATCATGATAGCTCATTCAGTGATCAGTCCCGCTTTGTTTGGGGTTCTTTCGGAGACAATGTTCGGAGGTAAGGAAGAGATGGAGATAGCATACAAGCTCTTTCAGGAGAACTATGCGAAGTATAGGCAGAACAGCATCTCTGAGGCTTTCAACTGGGCATGGAAGAAGCTGAACAAGGAAGAGCTTGGAATGATCTTTAAAGATTACATCCTGAACCTTGAGCAGAATATCGAAGAAACCAACAGAACAAGTGCAGCTCTCAATGGAATGAGTCCACTACTTGCAGGGAAGGTCCTTGAGAATCTTACTATCAATGAGATCAGAGCACTCGCTTCACTTGCTGCAATACCTACGGGGGATGTTATCCCTTCACAGGTTACAGCACCAGCAGCATTCTCAAATGAGGACCCTGTATTGGATGCTTTTGAGAAGGCAGGGAGGAGCAAAGATGAGTTCATCATACTTGAATCGAGGGAATATTCCACAGATGAGGATAATGAGGAGGATTTTAAAAAGTCATTCCTAAAGGATAGGTATGCCATGACTGTCACAGATGAAGATAGAAACATCCTTCAAATGATAAAGAATGGCGAGAGCTATGATGCGATCTCGAAGGCTATCGGCAAGGGAGGAGTATATCTCTCAAAGAGGTTGTTTCAGCTAAAGGAGAACGGATATATTGATGGCTGGGAGCTAACTGACAAAGGTCAGCGTGAAGCTGTTGTTATCACAGAGATAGAAGTTCTTTACAGCTATGAGAAAAAGCCGGGTATTCCTGGTCCTGCTGTACTTCCTGATGACAGAACAAGACCTTTCTGTAAGGTTATGGTCGAAAGTAATAAACTATTCTCAAGGGAAGAGATCGAGGAGATTGGAAAAGCAGTTGAAAGAGATGTATGGCTGTACCGTGGAGGATGGTATACAAACCCGCTAACTGAAAGAACTACACCTTCATGCAGACATATTTGGAAGCAAAATATCGTAACGGTTAGAAGATGATTTCACAGATCAGAAAGCTGATACAGGACAAGCTCATCAGTGGCGTTAACATTAAAACGATCAACGGCTCATCTGTACTTGGTTCCGGTGACTTAACCGTAACGGGATCAGGTGTAAGTGATGGGGACAAAGGTGACATCACAGTCAGCGGTTCAGGTACTGTGTGGACCATTGACAACAATGCTGTAACTAATGCCAAGATAAATGACGTTGACTGGAGCAAGGTTACAGGAGAGCCTACCACATTAAGCGGGTACGGGATCTCAGATACCAAAGCGAATTTTGATGCAGCTTGCTCTGATGGCAACTTTCTTTTTGTTGGTGATGTAACTCAATACACCGATGAGATGGCACAGGATGCTGTTGGTGCAATGATTGACACATCATTAACCTATGTTGACAGCACTCCATTGCTTCAGAGGTCAGCTCTCACAGGAGCTATCACAGCGAGTGCGGGAAGTAACACTACTGCATTAGGTTCGTTTACGAAGGCACAGCTTGATACGGCTGTAAGTGATGGAGTTCCTTTGTTTGTCGGTGACGTTGTCGGACTTACTGACGGAGATAAAGGAGATATAACGGTATCCTCAAGCGGTACGGTGTGGAATATTGATGCTGCAACTGTGGGCGTAACTGAGTTAAGCGCAACAGGTACGGCTAACAATACTACATTTCTGCGAGGGGATAACACTTGGGCAACACCTACGGCAGCAGACCCAGCAGGATGGACTACTATTGTAAAGAGTGCGAATCAGGATGTAACGAATAACGCTACTTTGCAGGATGACACACATTTGCAGTTTTCTGTTGTTGCAGGGGGGCATTATATGGTTGAAATGGATTTAACACTTAGTGCAAATAGCACACTTGGAGATATTGCATGGAGGCTGAATGTTGACGCTGGGACAATGTTAGGGAATGGTACAGCAATGAATGTAGGTGCAAGTGCAAGTGCAGGGCTTCAATTATTAAGAGCAAATACAAATGCTTCTGTAGGTTTAGTTACATCAGGCGCGCCAAACAATGATTTAAATGATTTAATAGGCGTTTTTGTTGTTTTTTCATTTTATGCTTCGGCGAATGCTACTTGCAGATTTCAATTTGCTAACAGCGCAGCAGGAGCTGGAAGAACATCACGCACTTGGAAAGGTTCAATAATGAGATATAAAAGATTAGACTAAATGGGAATACTATTAAGCAAGGGTGTAGACACTCAGGGAGTGGATGAGAACGGAAACCCTATAACCATCGCAGGAAAGAGTATATACATTCACGGTACTGACATTGAACTAACATCTGTTTATGCCCGTATGCAGTTCACTGCTAACCCTGACGGGCGTACTATTGTGGCATCATTCAAGACGTACCTTAACCATGATAGGTTCCTTGCAGATGATGAACTCAATACAACGGTGCATTCGTTGAATTTCGATTTTGTTATCCTTGAAACAGAGGTGCAATCTTTGGAGGTTGCTTTGAATTATTCGGTTGTCAAATTTGTAGACTTAGGATATTCAGCTCAGATTATTTAATACGCATTTCTACTTACTTTTACTCTAATAGATATGAGTTCATTCCTGATAGATATCGCAACGATCAAGAAGCTCGGCTTCGTAAATAAAAACGTAGATGATCCTATCATCTCAGTAACCCTTCGCAGGGTACAGGATACTGTCATCAAACCCATCCTATCAACTACCTTTTACAACAGGCTCATTGAAGGGGTTTACAATGATGATCTGAACG
>Ga0315900_10009516_pt1 | contig 12311 bp, 5 predicted proteins | sample LakEriMetagenome_FD_203521 | JGI IMG/M metagenome (GOLD analysis project Ga0315900, IMG submission 203521) | Freshwater fungal communities from buoy surface, Lake Erie, Ohio, United States - Buoy 12 MA114 | ecosystem: Environmental > Aquatic > Freshwater > Lake > Lake biofilm | place: USA: Lake...
TGTGTAAGTCTATTTAATACACTTACTGCTCCAGTGATACCACCTCTATTCAAACCAGCAGGTGCGAACCATTCTGCTGCTAATCTATCGTTAGAAGCGAATACAGCCGGCATCAATACTGATGGTGGAACTGAAGTTATTTTGTTTGTATTAGTATCCACTGTCTTAACCCAAGGATAGTAAGTACCAACATAGTTTGAATCTACTGCGTTTGCTTGCTCAGTTGCTTCAGTTATTGTTGAATTTACTTCAGTAAAGTCAGCGATATAGAATGCATCTTGTCTATCTTCTACCATATCAATTACTTTTGTAGTAATAGATGGGTGTAAAGAACGGATGATACCAGGAGTTACAACTAAGTTAATATCCCACTCATCAGGATTTCCAACAGCGTTAATTGCTTTATTATATGCAATAGAACCACTTGCTGTTGATTTAGAACAGTCAAATCCTTGCGTATTTGCTGCTGATATGTTACTTCCTAAGTTTGCTTTAGTTCCAGGGAATAAACCATCGAATCCATATTGGAATCCTAAAGTAAATTGTCTCTTAACCATATCAGATGCAGCCGAACCTGTCATCTTATAAGTTAATTGAGAATCAAATGCGAATAGTACGTTTGCACCAGCTGCTGCTCCAACAGGAATAGGTGATAAGTATTGTACGTTATCATCAGCTATACCAACAGATTCAAAATCAAATCCACTATAATAAATTGGAGATGAAGATGAGTTATTTGCCGAACCAGTTTGGTAAACAACTGCAGGTACATAAGAATCTTGTGTTGAGTTATTTGTTTGTATTGGATTCACATAAGCTGTATGTCCAAATGGTGCTGCTGAAATTGGGAATGAACCTGCTTCAGATACAACTACTCTTACATATTTTGATTTGTTTGAGTAATCACCATTTTCAGTAATCTTACCATCGTTATCGATAGTTAAATATCTATCACCAATTCTTCTAGCAATATAGTTTGGAGAAGAAGGGTCTAAGTTTACATTGTTAAATGTTTCTACAACTACTTTTCTCTTATCAGTATCACTATAAGAACGAATTGTTACAGTAAATACAGAATAATCAGTTGCACCATCTTCACCAGCTGCTTTCACATTTGAAATACCAACTTTGAATTTAGTGTTATATGGAGTACCATGTCCTAAAGTTACAAATTTAAATAATTCGTATCTTGTATTATTATCATCTTTTTGAGAAATAACCCAAGGTGTTTCAGCTGCAGAAATATCACCATACTTTTGAGTAGGTAAATTAAGTTCACTAACTACTGCTAAAGCCGTATTGGTATTTGAACCTGTAAAGTTTAATGCTACATTTTCGAAATATTTATATGCATATGCTGTTTTAGCACCAAATACAGATTCACCAAATACATCAGCAATATCATTAGTTGCTAAGTTTATAATAGATGCGCTAAAAGAACCACTAAGTGATGCACCTGAAGCAACAAAATTACCACCACCTTCTACACTTGTATTAATAGTTGTTGTTGCACCATCAAATCCAACTCCTTTATTTCCATTAGCTGTTGAGTAAAGAACTCCAACTATTTTAGTTCCAACTGATGCAACAGAACCACTAGCTACAATAGCCAAAGGAGCTACTTGGTGATAACCACCAATACCACCAACTCTTACGATGGTAGCGCTTCCTGCTTCTTGCAAATATCTTTGTACCGCATATTCGGTATAATAAGTTCCATCAGGTGTTCCGAAAATTTCTTCGAATTCTGATTGTGTTCTCACAATAGTTGGGATAAACGCTGGTCCTTGCTTAAAAGGTCCTATAAACGCTGCTCCAATTTCTCCTACTCCTTGTGCTAAGAATGATAGGTCATTTTCTCTTGTGAATACGCCAGGTGATACGATTCTTTCTGCCATTTTATTTCTCCAATTTGTATTTTAGGTTTTGTATTTGTTATTAGTTGTAAAAATACACATATAAATATAAAGAAAATGTCCAAAACACAAATCTATTTACTAAACTATGTTTTGGACACTAAATTATAAAAATATTTCAAATTACCTTATACAGGCTGTGGGTCTACCCCATACATATTACTTCCAGATGTTGGAGCCCAAGGTAAATCTGCTTCCATTACCATTACTCTATGGTACTTATTTACATTGATTTGCTTATCTATCTGGCCTTGTATATGGTCCCAATAATTTAATCCACGATTTGAACCACTAACTATATCTTTTACCCAACCTATAACTTGCTCTTCTGTCAAATTTTGATATTCGGTAAAATTGTTAGTATCTACTGAATTTAAACTTAGAGGTGTTGCTCCGGTAAAACTACCAGAATAACCATTTTCATCAACTCCTACCAAGTTCCAATAGGTATTTACCACAACGTTTGATAATTCGTCTGTGTTTTGCTTTTTTATACCTGTTAATTTCCACTCGTATGTATATCCCATAATGTCTATTTTTTTAATAAATATTTAATTTTATTATTTTAATCTTCCAACGAACCACTATAATAGTCTGTTGTTAATAAATGTCTATAAGCTTGTGCCATATGGTCTAATTCAGATGGTACTTCTAAGAAAAATTTACATTTATGGTCCATACCCTCAGTACCAATACTAACTCCATATTGATTATCCGCAGGATTTATTCCAATAAACCCAATCGGTCTTGCTTCATTTTCTCTAGCTTCTTTATCTTTCCAAACGGTTACTGCTATTTCAGCAGTGTATCCAGCTTTCCAATAAACTTCAGTACCCATACTTCTATCCATTGGAGTTAAACCATCTGGTCTAGAATGGTCAACGGGTGGTCTTATATCACCCATTCTTTTTTCAATTTTTACATTTGTAACTACATGATACGCATTTGATACAGTTACTCCAGTTCCAGGTAATTCGTAATCTCTAATTAGTGCCATAGTTTATCCTTTATTATTAAGTATTAATTTGTTTACAATTTCTTTCAATTCTTCTATTTCTTTTTCTTGATTTTTTATAATTTCGTTTTGTTCCTTAATTGCTTCAATAAATACACCAGCTAAGTTACCATATGCAACGCCATACTCATCCACATCTTCAGCGTATGTTACAGCTTCAGGTACAATTTCAAGTACTTCTTGTGCGATTACTCCTACTTGTCTTGTTTTAGTTTCATCTTTAATTCTATTGTAGAACACACCTCTCATATTCAACACTCTATCTAATGCGTTATCAATAGTTATAATGTTTTCTTTTGCACGTCTATCAGAGTATGCTACAATGTTTTCAGTAGCATAAATACCTCTATTAACATATATACCATATGCCCCAGACGTTGCTGAAGTTCCAAGTCCGGTACAGTTATTTCCAAGCGAATGATACAATACCCATCTTCCTGCATTTTGTAAGTATATTCCACCATTACCACTCTCCCACATAAAGTGTGGTAAATATGCTGAGTCGATTGCGTGACCATACCATCCATTTCTATTACCATTCATTCTCCACGCACCATATGTAATATCATTTGGATACCAGTGTGCTCCGTTTATTCCAGAATAATGTCCATGATAACCAGTAAGGTTAGTCCAAGTGTATTGATAATTGTATCCACTACCACCATTAAACTGCCATCTAATAGTACCCATTGGATAATCATCATATATACGAGTTCCTTCGTATGATGAGTTTGCACCTAATTTAATACCAGTATGATATGCTATTCTTAAGTCAGGATAAGGATAGCCCCATCCACCAGCCTCTTGGAACATATTATATGCTTCAGCACCTATTCCAGAATCTCCACCAGGGTAACGGAAACCATATCTTCTACATTCAATAAATTGTAAGTTTGAGTTACTATTAGGGTCACTATACCAAGAACTATCATTGTTATCATACATTATTGGTGTATAGAATTGACCACCCTCAGCCATTAATGCTACTCTACCATTGTTAAATCTATATTCTAAAATATCACCACTATCATCACCCCAGTTAACAACAAGGTTGTAATCATTATAACCACCACCTCTAGTCACCATACCAATAGAAGCACCATCAGATGAACGTTGGAAGTGAATACCCCACATAGCACCAGGTGAATACATTGGATATGAACCTTGCGTTTGGTCATATCTACCTAACCAAGCAACATCACTCCAGTTAGGGAATCCGTTTGGTGAGAAATAGTCAATCACACGAACCGCACCTCTAAAGTTTGCAGAAACACCAGAAGTACTTGGGTCAATGTACCAATATGTATCATCGGAATCATAGAATATTGGTGCTCTAAATGAACCATTTGCCCAAACAGTACTACCATTATCCCAACGTAAGTTCCAACCATACATTGATGTTGTTGCACCCCAACCCAATCTCCAATCGTTTGTTGTTTGGTTACCAATCAATCCCCAATATGTAGATGGGTTATTGAATGCAATAAATCCACCAGAGTTATTAGCTCCATTCATTTGAATAGAGTTACCACTCCATACAACCATATAACGAATTTGTGAAGTTCCGTTAGGGTCTAAGTAGAATGTAGTATCATCTCTATCATAAATGAAGTTTGTACGAATTTCGTATAAGAATGTTCTATTACCAGAGTAGTGGTTAATATAAGTTTCGTATCCGTTTTGACAATCTAAGTGTAAGTTACCATTCGTTACAACCGCAGACCCCCAGCTATTTGGTCTACCATTAGAACCCACATACATATATGCTCCCCAAGACGGGTTTGGTCCATGCAATGCCCCACCTCTAATTCTTAAAGCATCATTATCAGTTGAGTTAGGGTCTAATTTATATCCAGTATCATTTGAATCATAGAATATTGGTGCTCTTAAAGAGTTAGCTGCCTCTAAGTAGTTATAAACATAAGTGTAGTTAATACCCCAATATTGGTTTGTATAACGAGTACCAGATGTATTAGTATTATAAAGAACGATACCACCATCTTGCTCAAAACGGAAATAACCTTGTCCATGGCTAGTATTCATTCTACCCCAATAATATGTATTGGTATTAGCGTTTAAGTTATTATCAACATTATATCCAAATCCAGCACCATTCCAAGTGTTACCAGGTTCAGATACCCAAGCCTGTAAACTAACTTCACCTTGCCCAGAACCATTGTATGCAGAACCTAAAGATAATCTCCAAGAAGAACTTCCGTGGTCACCAATTACATGCAATCTTTTTGATGGCAATGCATAACCAACTCCCAAATACCAAAGTCGAGAATCACCATTAGGGTCAACACGATAGTTAGGGTCGTTTGCATCATAGAATATTGGTGCTCTCATTTCACCAGCAGCATATATGGTACTATTTGACCAAATATATCCTGTATAATGTGAAATCATTGCAGCAATTCTACTACTACTATTGTATCCAACCCAACCTGGCATTGAAGGTCCATTTGATTGACCTACAAAGAATGTTTCTGCACCTACAGTTGAATATGTACCATACGTTTGTCCAGATTGAGAACCTTTATTAAAATAGAATATACCCCAACCTCTTGCGTTTTCTTGGAATATCCAGTTATTATTTTCAGATACATTTGATACTAAGAATGTACCACCATCATTATTTTGCGTTACATATGAATTTACAATTAATTCATTTAAACGAGATGTTCCATTAAAATCTAAATAATAAGAACCATCAGTACTATCCTGAATATATGGAAGATATAAGTTATTTGAAATTCTTACATGCTGGTCACCTCTACCAATACTCATTAATATTGTACTACTTACACCAGGTGAATCGTTAAATATTGTAGTACCACCATATGATGCGTTACCACCCAATTCTAAACCAGTGTGCCATCCTAAAGAAAGTCTTGTATATGTAGAATATCCATTATTATATGGAGATTTTACATACATTAAATAATAAGGATTGTTATCACTTCTTTGTCCAGATGTTATACCTGTTGCAGAGCCAACTGAGGATGGGTCGGATGTACTATTTCCTAAATTAATATGTCTTGTTGTACCACTTCCAGTTCCTACTCTAAATAAGAATGTACCACCATTATCATAAAAATAATCAGTATAAAGATATGGTACAGTAACTCTATTACTCACAGTCATTATACCATCATAATCCACTCTTACTCTAGTTTGTGGAATATCAGTACCAGTTCCAGATGTACCAACACCAGACTTAACTGCTATAATAAAATCAGAACGTTCAGAACCAGGTGTATCTCTATATTGTGCTCCAATCCAAATATGTGGTGCAACATCATAACCAGTACCACCACCATAATTTAATAAACCATTTATAGCAATACCAGCATAGTATCCAGTTCCACTTCTTGTTGATGATGGACCTAAAACTATATTGTAAGTATTTGCATTTATTTCACTAGTTCCAGTTGTATATGATGATATTCTAACTCTACCACCTGCATTATTTGAAGCTTGAACTTGTGCATCGCTTAGATTTAATCTTGCTAATCTAGATTGACCCGTTGGGTCCATAATATAGTTGTTATCATTCCAATCAATCAATCTAGCTGCGTATAAGTCACCTAATACTGTTGTGTTATTTGCTAAAGTATTATCAATTTCTTCAATTTTAAATCCTATAAATTCCGCATTACCACTATATCCACTATACAAATAGTTGTGTAAAAATCCTAGCTGCATGAATCTTGCGTATGAATACCAAGTATATCCAGCACCAGACCCAGCAGGTCCAATAGTCATTGTGTATTCTGTCCAAGAAGATGGTGCTACACCACTCCAATAATAAGGTTGTCCCCAACCACCATTATCAGGTTGAGAATAATCATATCCAGCTTGCGTAAATGAAAGATAGCAATATGGATTACCAGATGTTGTTCTTATCCAAGCAGAAACTTTATATGTTTTTGTTCTATCAATTGGCACCCATCCGTTTTGTCTCCATCCTGCCCAACCGGCAAAATTTCCACTATGTGCATATGAACCAATTGGAGAATCCGTTAAACCTGTTCTATACTGCATACCACTCCAAACATATCCACCATCACCAGCATGCCAATTACGAGTTTGGTATTTACCATCAGGTACAAACATACCAAATATCTTAGAACCATTTGAAGTGTTAGTTGATATATCACCACCAAATTCCATTATATCAACAATAGATGTACTATTAGGGTCTAAATAATACCCAGTATTATCTCTATCATATAAAATAGGTGTATCAATTCTACCAGAAGCATATACTAAAAATCTTTCAGTATCACCACTATATCCAAATCCGAAGTAATCATTAGTACCATTATCATCAGATACAGAGAAATACATTCTAGCCGTATTTGATGATTCATAGTGTCTAATATAACCAGGATCGTTTGATTGTGCATTAAAGTTTATGTAAGAGTTTGTTCCACTTTTACTAATTGTAATATTTCCACCAGTTGCGTAGAAGTTACCAGAACCATCAATTACTCTTGTTGTAGAATATGTACTACTATTTGCACCAAAATCATTATTACCAATATAATAACCAATAGCTGAGTTTACAAAACCACCATTGGTTGCATTTATAATTCTTGCTTGTAAAAATCCACCATTAACATCTCCATCTGCGCCAAATCTTTGTCCACCACCAACATAAATTCCATTTATTGTTGGGTTTTCATCTGAGTAATTCCAAGAAGCACCATCGCCATCAGGGTTTATTGGGATATAAACACCATCGGTTACTTGACTTCTAAAATGTGCAGGTGTTGATTTTCTTAAATAGTTATCTCCTGTACTTTGAGTCCATATTTGTCCAATAGTAGGATTCTCAGAGTTACCTGCTGAAAAGTTTGCGTATGTACCAAAAACATATTGGAATGAAACGTTATCAGATGTTCTAACGTTTTGGTTCATATTAGCTGCATATGAATATGTTGTTGTATCCATTATACGTTTCCATGAACCATATGATGATAATCCACCACCACTACCTCTTATCCAAAGGTTATCGTTATCAGTAAATCCTAATTGTCTTGTACCACCACCAGAAGAATCACCCCATTGTTGGAATGTTAATACTCCGTGATATGTACCACCATCACTTAATCCATCAGTACTATTTGCTAAGAAATCTGCTCTTACTTTTCTACCACCTGTTTGAGGACCTGTTACAGAACTTCTTGTATCAAATACATTTAATTGGTCGGTTGATGTTGAATTACCAGTTAGTGGTCCAGTGATACCTGCAAAAGTTACCGAATCAGTTGTTCTAATGTTTTGATTCATTAAATATACTTCGGTAGCTCCAATTCCCGTATCAATTGTACCACTTAAAGTCACATTACCTTCTACTCTAAAGTTTGCATCTGCTGTCCATCTACTATTTGCCTCACTCCAATAAAATTGTCTTGTTGCTGAAGCGTTTCTTACAACTTCAATACCAGAGTTTACGTTTATAGGTGAACCACTTCCAGTTGCATAACCTGTTAGAGTTATCATACTATCATTTGTAGAAAGAGTTACGGTATTGATTGATGTTGTTGTACCACTAACAGTTAAATTACCTGTAATTGTTGCGTTACCAGTTACTCTAAGGTTTGTACCATCAAACGTTAAATTACTTTCAACAGTTCCGTTTGGAGCAGTTCCGTTTAATGTGATTACACCATTATCAGTTGTACCACTTAATGATAATAAACCAGAAGTACCACCAGAACCAGAAGTACCTGCTGTACCGCCAGAACCAGACGTTCCAGAAGAACCACCGCTACCAGATGTTCCACCACTACCAGAAGTTCCTGATGTGCCAGAAGTTCCCGAAGTACCCGATGTACCACCTGAACCAGCAGTACCTCTAGTTCCCGATGAACCACCACTACCAGAAGTTCCCGATGTACCACTTGTACCAGAAGTTCCAGAAGAACCACCACTACCAGAAGTTCCGCCACTACCAGAAGTTCCCGATGAACCCCCAGAACCAGAAGTTCCTGAAGTACCACCACTACCGCTTGTACCAGACGTACCGCTCGTACCAGATGTACCAGAAGTTCCCGATGTACCAGAAGTTCCCGATGTACCACCCGTTCCAGCAGTTGCAGATGTACCACCACTACCGCTTGTACCAGAAGAACCACCACTACCGCTTGTACCAGATGTACCAGAAGTTCCTGATGTACCGGATGTACCAGACGAACCACCACTACCAGAAGTTGATGATGTACCAGCACTACCAGATGTTCCAGAAGAACCAGCAGAGCCAGATGAACCGGCACTTCCACTATTACCTGTTCTAGAGAATGTTACAACTAATTGTGCACCATTTACAGCAGGTAAAGTTCCACTAATCCAAGAAACAGGAATTTTATAATATCCAGTTGCTGCAGTTACAGCTCCAGTAACTAAAAATATATTATTAATTGTACCACTATCTCTACTTGAAATAGTTAAGTATCCTCTTGCTGTTGTAGTTGTACTATCATCCCAAGTATCATACCAAGCCGTTTGGGTATTTGAACTTTGGTCAATGTTATCAATGAATATTTGAGATATAGCACCAGGTGATGTATTATTGTATGCAATATTACCATTACCAGGATCTGCATCAGTATTTGATGTATTGAAATTGTATTTTATTCCACCAGCTTGTCCGCTTGTACCAGACGTTCCACTTGTACCAGCACTACCAGCACTACCAGAACTACCCTGAGCTCCAGAAGTTCCTGATGTACCGCTTGTGCCAGAAGTTCCACTTGTACCAGAAGTTCCGGAAGAACCAGCCGAACCAGTTGAACCAGCTGAACCAGATGTTCCTGAAACTCCGCTTGTTCCACTAGTACCATTTGTACCAGAAGTTCCAGAAGTTCCAGAAGTTCCTGATGTACCACTACTTCCCGAAGAACCACTAGCTCCACCAATACCGCTTGTACCAGAAGTTCCCGAAGTTCCAGATGAACCAGAAGTTCCAGATGAACCAGATGAACCCGATGTACCAGCACTACCTGTTGTACCACTCGAACCACCAGCACCACTAATACCACCACTACCAGATGTTCCCGATGTTCCAGAAGTTCCCGATGTACCAGAAGTTCCTGATGTACCAGAAGAACCACTTATACCCGATGAACCAGTTGTACCAGCAGAACCTGTTGTACCGCTACTACCACTTATTCCAGATGTACCACTACTACCACTTTGTCCGCTACTTCCCGATGAACCACCCGTACCAGAAGAACCAGCAGAACCAGCCGTACCAGAAGTTCCACTTATTCCAGATGTACCAGAAGTTCCCGAAGAACCCGTTGTACCACTTGTACCAGAAGAACCAGAACTTCCAGAAGAACCACTCTGTCCGCTTGTACCAGAAGAACCAGTTGTACCTGATGTTCCCGAAGTTCCAGATGAACCACCACTTCCAGAAGTACCAGCCGAACCTCTTGTACCAGAAGTTCCCGAAGTACCCGATGTTCCACCACTTCCAGATGTACCTGATGTTCCAGATGAACCACCACTACCAGAAGTTCCCGATGAACCACCACTACCAGAAGTACCAGAAGTTCCACCACTACCAGATGTACCACTTGAGCCGGAAGTTCCACCACTACCAGAAGTTCCGCTTGTGCCAGAAGTTCCAGAAGACCCAGATGTACCACTTGTACCAGACGTACCAGAAGTACCAGAAGTTGCTGCGGCAAATCTTCTGCTAATTCTACCTGTTGTTGTATTCAATACCAACACCTCATTTGTTGTATTATCGGTTGGAATTGAATCACCAGTTACTAAAATAGAACCACTTACAGAAAGAGAACCAGTTATTTCTTGCTTATCATTTGTTCTATCTCCAAATTTGTTAGAACCAGATGCATAAATTATAGAAGATGAAATATATTGTGCAAAAAATTCAGTTGTTTGAATTCTTCCAGCTACATTTAAATTTTGAGAAATTTGCACAGAACCAGTTACACCCAAACTACTACTAATTGTAGTTGGTACATTTATTTCCAATCCTCTATTTGGGGAAATTATAGCTTCAGCTGAACCTGATTTTAATCTATCTATATCACCAATAGATGATGCTTGTATATTAAATAATCCACTACCATCACCTCTAAATAATGATGCTGTGATTGAAGATGAAATTGCTAAAGACCCACTAATTTGAGTATTTGCTTTTAATTCCAAAGGCAATGTACCAAATGAATCAATTTCATATGTTTGTACACCAGAAGCAGTAATTTTTCCAACTACATTCATTGATGCAGATGAAAAATCTACTATTTTACTTCCACTTACAAATAAAGCAACTAAGGATGAACTTAATTGATTTAATCCATTAGGACTTTTACCCAAATACTCCATTCATTACAACTTTTATGTTATCTCCAATACTGAAACAATTACATCTGCCGAATTAGCCAATGATGATGTTACTGAAAGAAAATCTCCAGTTTCCAAAACTAACTTTTGTTCACCACCAACCAAAACTTCAGAACTACCAGGCACAATTAATGCATCTTTAACTAAATAAGCAGCTTTATTTGCTGATGTATCTCTAATCATTACACTAACTGAAATATTATTTGAATTTACATTAGCAACACCAACTCCAATTACAGTTGTAGATGTGTTAGCAGGTGCTTCATAAACTTTAACACCCGTTGTTCCAATTGAACCTGTTATACTATTTTTAAATGAGTTTGCCATTTATTTTTATTTTTTTATCCCAATGCTATTGCAAAGGCTATCGCTGAATCTAAAACGTTTACACCATCAACCAAATAACCACCTGCTGTCAAATAAATAGAACCAGTTATAATTTGTGAACCACTTACGTTTAGTTTATTTGTTACATTCAAATCAGCAAAAGTAGCTTGTTGTACTTCAATTGTACCTTTAAATGAACCCGTAAGAGAACCAGTAAATGAACCACTTAAGTCCGCATATGCGTTCACTCTATCTTGAATAATTGAACCTGAAAATATTGGACTGTGTATTACCATTTTACCTGCTTATTTTTCGTATAGGTATAAATATAAACCAATCCTTCTTTTAAGGTTTTACAGGCCATACTATACTAAAAGGGTTTGATTGTGTTGTAACATCTCTTAATTCTTGTCTATATGATTGCCAAATAGTTTTTGTTTCATTTGGAATATCACCCAATTGAGTCCAATCACATTCTTGAAGTAATTCAGTTCTTATTTGTCTAATTTCTTCCCATTTCAAATCAATTCTACTACTTATTTCAGAATCACTTGCATTTGTTTGTTCCCAATTTTGATAGTAAACACCATCTACTAATATCGGAGTTCCTTCTACAATATTTTTTGTATAATCATTTGGTTTAGGTGTTTGTCTTACTTCGTAAATAT
>Ga0315900_10009517_pt1 | contig 12311 bp, 12 predicted proteins | sample LakEriMetagenome_FD_203521 | JGI IMG/M metagenome (GOLD analysis project Ga0315900, IMG submission 203521) | Freshwater fungal communities from buoy surface, Lake Erie, Ohio, United States - Buoy 12 MA114 | ecosystem: Environmental > Aquatic > Freshwater > Lake > Lake biofilm | place: USA: Lake...
TGCATTCCCAATGAACCAGAAGGCGGAAGATTTGCTGATGCAGGCGCCGAACATCGCGGAAGAAAAACAGCTGCGCGAACTGCACCTGCAGCTTTCACCGAAAGCAAAGCAGATCCTTGCAGAGGAGCAGGAGAAGCTGAGCGGTGAGGCGGCGTGAATGTAGGCTCGCGTTACGGATGGCGGTGGTTTAAATAAGTTGTGTTAAAATTGATTTAAACACTCGAAGTTGCGAAGCCCCTTCGCATCGTGTTAGACTATCTTTTGATGAACGATATTTCTGCACTGAATCACCCATTATCCCGCCGCCAGCTGCTGCTTGGCGCGGCTGGTGTTGCGGCGGCATCCGTGATGCCGTCGATGCCCGCAGAGGCGCTCTCAGTGCGCGATGTACGCAAGCTGCGCTTTGATCACACCCATACCGGCGAGTCGCTGGATCTCGTTTATTTTGCTGATGGCAAATATATCAAGGATGGCCTAAAAAAAGCCAATTACCTGCTGCGAGATTTCCGCAATGATCAGCAGAAAAAAATTGATATTGAACTTTTAGACAAGCTGGTGTTGCTGCAGCGTAAGCTGGGATCAAGTGGGCGTTTCGAAATCATCTCCGCTTATCGTTCACCGCAGACGAACAGTATGCTCCGCCGTCGTTCATCCGGTGTGGCAAAGAATAGTTTTCACCTGCAAGGAAAAGCGATCGATATTCGCCTGGCCGATGTGGATCTCTACACACTGCGCAGCGCAGCGATCGAGCTTGGCGGCGGCGGTGTCGGCATTTATAGCGGCGCCGATTTTCTGCATTTAGATACGGGTCCCGAAAGGTCCTGGGGATGATACGGATATCCTTGCGAAAGCGGGGATTTTTTTTTGAATTGACGAAAAATGTCTGCTGACATTTTTCTTCTCTGGATCCCGGATAAATTTTGCTACTGCAAAATTTTCCGGGATGACTGCCTAATCCAGTCCATACACATCTTTTCTGAAATGCGCGGTGCCTTCGCTGTCCGCCCATGCGCTAAAGTAGACCGTGTGAACAGGAATACTGCCAATGGTGATGATGCGTGATTCATCCCCCTGATAGAGCGCGTCCATGTGCTCGGGGGTGATTTTTTCGTGGCCGCCGAACACAAATTTCGCCAGCTCATACGGCTTTTCCACGCGGATGCAGCCATGGCTGAACGCACGCACATCACGCTCGAAATATTTTGGCGCCGAGGTGTCGTGCAGATAAATGGCATTGGAATCTTTCAGGCCGAATTTAATTTTGCCCAGCGCATTGCCCTTGCCCGGACGCTGGCGCAGCAGGAACGGAAAATGGTCTTTGCCATAGTGGCTCCAGTCAATGCTGGCGGGATCAACTTCATGGCGGCCTTCTTCGGTCAGCTCATAGACCGCGAAATCCTGCTTGGTGAAAAACTCCGGGTCTTCCATGATTTTCGGCAGCATTTCTTCCGCCGCGATGCGAATCGGCACGCCCCAGTGCGGATTAAAACTGACGTAAGTCATGTTGCGGGTGAATTGGGGTGTCTGGTCTTTACGTGTGCCGACCACCACTTTCATGGACTCCATCTCTTTGCCATCCTGATAGGCGCGTAGCATGAATTCCGGAATGTTCACGACGATCAGCCGAGGCTCAGATGGATCCGGACTAAAGGCCTGCAGACGTGTCAGTGTGCCTTCAATCTGGCGGATTCGTTTCGACACCGGAACGGAAAGTGCGTTTTGCGTTTCGCGGCCAATGACACCATCCGCCTCAAGGCCGTGGCGATGCTGAAAACGCTTGACGGCTTCAACCAGCGCCTCGCCGTAGAATGGTGGCGGTGTTTCTTCATCATCGCTTTTGCGCTCATCCTCGGGCTTGAGATCGCCCATGAGGGTGAGAATTTCACGAATCGTTTCGACGCGCTGATCATAATCACCCGGCTCAATTTTGCTGCCCACCGTGAAAGCAGGCCAGCCTCCTTGTGTCTCGAGGCTGCGATATTGCGACAGCAGCTTTTCAAGGCGCTCGATTTCTGTTTCTTTGCTTGCATTGCTGACGGTTTGCCCAGCGATGGGGTTACCCATCGCATGCAGCGCCATCACCGGGTAGGCCAGCGCCGCAGCAAAGAGAATCATGGCATAAAGATAGCGCATGCGCATGAGTGTAAAGGATGATAGTAAATAGAACGTGTAAGATCGATAAAATGCTGTGTATATGCCTCTTAAAATAGCCTTGATTCAGATGACAAGCGGCGCAGATATGGCCGCCAATATCGAAACGCTGCGCCAGATGGTGCAGCGCGCTGCCAGCAGCGGCGCTCAGCTGGTGGCGACTCCGGAAAACACCTTCCTGATGGAAGAGCCTAAGGCAGAGCGGCAGCGCTTCACACAGGATTCACACCCCGGTATCGAGGCCGCCGCTCAGATGGCCAGGCAGCATGGCATCTGGCTGCTGGTGGGGAGCGTTGCTATTAACCCCGACGAAGGTCGGGGCCCAGGCCAGGCAATGGATCCCGGCCTTCGCCGGGATTGGAACCGCTCCATCCTCTTTTCCCCCAGCGGCGAGATCGCCGCAACCTATGACAAAATCCACCTGTTTGATGTGGAGGTGGGGGACGGGCAGAGCTACCGCGAATCCGCCAAGATGATGTATGGAAAAAAAGCGGTGGTGGCTCAGATGGCAGAGAGCAGACAGCAGATAGCAGATGAAACAACATTATCTGCCAACTGCCATCTGCCAACGGCTTTCCTCGGAATGACCATCTGCTACGATCTGCGCTTTGCCTATCTCTACCGCGCGCTTGCCAAAGCCGGCGCCAATATTCTGTGTGTGCCATCGGCATTTACGCAGGTAACCGGTGAGGCGCACTGGCATGTGCTGCTGCGCACGCGGGCGATTGAGCATGGCTGTTTTGTGATTGCGCCCGCGCAGTGCGGCAATCATCCCGGAAATCGGAGAACCTTCGGCCATTCGCTGGTGGTGGATCCGTGGGGCAGGGTGATCGCGGATGGCGGCACCGAGCCGGGCGTAGTGCTGGCGGAGATTGATCTGGCGGAGGTGGAGCAGGTGAGAAAGAAGCTACCGAGTCTATTTCATGACCGGCCGTTTACTGCGGCTTCTTTGCCATCATGATGTAATTCACGCTCAGGTCTTTCGGGTTCCAGTACCACTGCCATTTCAGCGGGTTCAGCACCATGCCCGACAGCTCCAGCAGCTGGACGCCATGCTTTGCCAGCTCGCGCTCGATCTCGCTGGGGCGTAGGAACTTTTTCCAGTCATGCGTGCCGCGAGGCAGCAGACGCAGCACGTACTCCGCGCCGATAATCGCCTTCACATAGGACATCGGTGTGCGGTTGATGGTGGAGATAAACATCAGCCCGCCCGGGCGTAGCAGCTTGCAGCAGGACTCCACAAACAAAGGCACATCCGCCACGTGTTCGATAATCTCAAGGGCGAGGACAATATCATAGCCTCCAGTCTCCAGTCTCCAGTCCCCAGAATCTCCAGATTTTTTTGCTGGCGACTGGTGGCTGGCGACCAGCGACTCAGCAGTCATACATCTGTAATCAATTTCCAAACCCGACTTTTCGCCGTGGAGTTTTGCCACCGCAATGTTTTTTGCCGAGGCATCAATGCCGGTCACACGCGCGCCAAGACGCGCAAACGGCTCGCACATCAGCCCACCGCCGCAGCCGATATCAAGCAAGTTACAATTCTGAAGCCTGAAGCCTGAAACCTGAAGCCTCTCTTTGATCCACTCAATTCTCAGCGGATTAATATCGTGCAGCGGCTTGAATTTCCCGCGCGGATCCCACCATTCATCGGCAATTTTTGAGAATTGTTCGACCTCTCTGGGGTCGATCGTGCTGGTTTTTGGTTCCATTCTGGTGCCTTTTAGGCTAGATTTAATGAGTTCTGCAAGAATTATACAGTCTCACATGCAAAAACCAAGCCCGCAAATCCAGAACTCACTTGCCAACCTGAGCAAACAGATCTCTGCGCATAGCGAGACAGCGCTTAAATATCTTTTTTCACTCTCCGCAAAATTTGGGCGCAGCGGGGAAGTGGCGGGTAATAACTATCAGCTGGGGCTGAAACATCTTGCCGCGGGGAATTATGGCGATGCGGTGTTTCGTTTCAAAGCCGTAACGTGGCTTCAGCCAGAAAATATCGAGGCATGGTATAACCTCGCAACCTCCTATCTGGCGGCGCGCAGAGTAGCAGAATCTGTTGCGACCTATCGTAAAACGCTGGCGCTGAAGCCAAACCACGAGGAAGCCGCTTACATGCTGGCGGTGGCGCTGGGCAAAAAAGCGCAGCCCAGCGAAATGCCCAGAAATATGCCGCGTAGCCTTGCGACCGCGCACTTTAACTCGCTGGCCGCCACGTTTGATCAGGAGCAGGTGGAAAAAGGCGGCTACCGTGGCCATTACAAGCTGGCAGACGCAGTGCGCGGCGCGGTGCAGCCGGGAAGGATTGATCACAAGGTGCTTGATATGGGCTGCGGAACAGGGCTTGTCGGCGCACAGCTGCGGTCAATCGCGGGATATATCACTGGGCTTGATATTGCGCCAGCGATGCTTGCGCAGGCGATGCAGCGTAAAGATGATCGCCAGCATAAAATTTATGATGAGTTAATTGAGCGTGATGTAGCAGTGTTTTTAAAAGACGCCCCCGCCAGTGAATATGACATCGTGGCGGCTGGCGCAGCGTTTAGTTTTATTGGAGATCTCGAAGCTATTTTTGCCCAGGCTCACCGCACGCTGAGGGCTGGCGGGCTGATGGCCTTCACCGCTGATAAAACAGACAGTAAGGGCTATGTGTTTGACCCGGCTGGCGGCCGTTTCCGCTTCTCGCGGGACTATCTCCAGCAGCTGGCGGCAACGTGCGGCTTTCAGGAGCTTCGCTTCGAAGAAATTGAGGCCTATCCCGGTTATCAGGTGTGGCTGGTGATACTCAAAAAATAATCCGCTCTGTTTCTACTGAAGCGGCAGATATGCTGGCGGAGATTCACCGTGAATCCTTCCCCATGTATTGGGATGTTTCGGCTTTTAATGATTTTTTTTCGGTGACAGGCACCAAGGCGCTGATGATCGGCGACGAGGCCATGATTGTCTACCGCCTAAGCGGCGAGCAGGCCGATATCATCACACTGGCAGTGCGCCCGCATAGCCGCCGCCGTGGCCATGGCCGGGCGCTGGTTCAGGCGGCGCTGGATAAGCTTGGGCAAAGCGGCGCCGAGCAGGTTTTCCTCGATGTCGAGGACGGCAACCTGCCTGCCATCAAGCTCTATGAGGCGCTGGACTTTGCTTATGTGCGCCGCCGCAAGCTCTATTATCGCCAGAAGGACGGCAGCTACACAGATGCGCTTGTCATGATGCATAAAATTGCGTAAGTTCCCCGCCCTATGGCACTTATCGTACAAAAATTCGGCGGGACGTCGGTGGCGAACATGGATCGCATCCGCAATGTCGCGCAAAAAGTCAAAAAAGAGCTCGATGCCGGGCATCAGGTCGCGGTGGTGGTTTCCGCTATGGCGGGCGTTACCAACCAGCTGGTCGCCTATGTGAACGAGGCCTCGCAGCTGCCAGACCGGCAGGCCTGGGCTGAGTATGACCAGGTGGTTTCCACCGGCGAGCTGGTCACCAGCGGCCTGCTCGCGCTCACGCTCCAGCAGATGGGTATTCCCGCACAGTCCTTTGCCGGCTGGCAGATTCCGCTGAAGACCGACTCTGCCCACGGCAAGGCGCGCATCGCTTCGATTGACGCAGCGGCCATGCACGCGGTGCTGAAAAATGGCAAAGTCGCGGTGGTAGCCGGGTTTCAGGGGGTGGGTGAGGATGGCCGCGTGACCACACTTGGTCGCGGTGGCTCGGATACCTCGGCGGTCGCCTTGGCTGCGGCGCTGAAAGCGGATCGCTGTGATATTTATACCGATGTGGATGGTGTCTACACCACTGATCCACGCATCGTGCCCGCTGCACGCAAGCTGGATAAAATTTCCTACGAAGAAATGCTCGAGCTCGCCTCGCTGGGCGCGAAAGTGCTGCAGACGCGCTCGGTTGAAATGGCGATGAATCATAACGTGATCGTGCAGGTGCTGACCAGCTTTGAGGATAAGCCTGGCACATTGCTCGTGAAAGAGGAGGATATTGTGGAACAAAAACGCATCACCGGCATTGCTTTTACCCGCGACGATGCCCGTGTGACCTTAACCGGCGTACCGGACAGGCCGGGCGTGGCGGCGGCGATTTTCGGCCCGCTGGCAACCGCCAATATCAATGTCGACATGATCGTCCAGAACGTCGATGAAATCGGCAAGGTGACCGACATGACCTTTACCATTCCCAAGGCCGATCTGGATCGCACGATGAAGCTGCTCGAGGCCGAGCACAAGACACTGCAGTATAAGGAGCTGACCGCCGATAAGAACGTGGCGAAAGTCTCCGCCATCGGTGTGGGCATGCGCTCGCATGTCGGCATCGCGCAGGATATGTTCAAGGCGCTGGCGGATAAGGGCATCAACATCCTTGTGATCTCCACCTCGGAAATCAAGATCAGCGTGCTGATCGCGGAAGAATACACCGAACTCGCGGTGCGCGCGCTGCACGCGGCGTTTGAGCTGGAGAAGGCATGAAAAGAATTCTACTAGGCCGGCCAACTCGCTTGCTTTTCTGCGCTTTCCCCCTTCGCTCTCGAAAGAGCTACGGAGGACAAGCCGGTTAGCCCGCCGAAACTTTCAGTGTGGGCGGGTTCTCAAAAAGCTTCGCATTTGGCTCAGCCTAGCGAATTCAAAAAAGGAAGAAACATGACGTATAGTTCAACACTCACCTCTCTCATGCAGCGCGGCAGTGACTTTCTCGGCTGCGAATTTGCCATTCTCGGCGGGGCGATGTCGTGGGTTTCCGAGCGCAACCTCGTTGCCGCGATGTCGAATTCCGGCATGTTCGGTGTGATTGCCTGCAGCTCCATGCCGCCGGAATTGCTCGATAAGGAAATCGAAGCTACCAAGCAGCTCACACAGAAACCGTTTGGTGTGAACCTGATTGTGATGCACCCGCAGATGGATGCGCTGGTGGAGGTGTGCAAAAAACACAAGGTGTCGCATGTGGTGTTTGCTGGCGGCCTGCCGCAAACGGCGCATATCAAAACCGTGAAGGAGTATGGCGGCAAGGCGATTGGTTTTGCCCCGGCGCTGGTGATTGGTAAAAAGCTGATCAAATCCGGCATCGACGCGCTGATTATCGAAGGCTCGGAAGCAGGCGGGCATATCGGCTCCGTCTCCACCTCGGTCTTGGCGCAGGAGATTTTGCCGGCGATTCGTGAGGTGCCGATTTTTGTTGCGGGCGGCATTGGCCGCGGCGAAGCCATGGCCAGCTACCTTGAAATGGGAGCGGCCGGTGTGCAGCTGGGCACGCGCTTCGTCTGCGCCAGCGAGTGCATCGCGCATGCAAAATTCAAAGAGGCGTTCATCCGCGCCAGCGCGCGCGAGGCGATGCCCAGCGTGCAGGTTGACCCGGATTTTCCGGTGATTCCCGTGCGCGCGATCATGAACAAAGCAACCGATGATTTTACGCGCACGCAGCATGAGGTGATCGCCGAATTTCGCGCCGGCAAGCTCGATAAAAAAGAAGCGCAGCTCAAAATCGAACATTTCTGGGCAGGTGCGCTGCGCCGCGCAGTGGTGGATGGCGATGTGGAAAATGGCTCGCTGATGGCAGGCCAGAGCGTGGGAATGGTCAGCAAAATCCAGCCCTGCGCCGAGATTGTGGCCGAACTGGTAGCGCAGGCAGAGAGCTTTCTTGCCAGCCGTGCGGCTTAATTTGATTGCAGCTGGAATGCTTGCCTGAGGCATTTTATTTATTTCCACGTCATGCCCGCGCCGCAGCCGAGAATCCATCTTCTTGAAATCAAATATTTTTGATGGATACTCGGGTCAAGCCCGAGCATGACAATGATAAGTTAGTTTGCTATAGAGGCTTCCTATGGCGCTATCCATCACCAACCCAACCGTTTCAACGACACCGCTGACGCTGCTTCGTCATATCCGCGAAGTGATGGGCGGCAGCGCGAGTGCACAGGCGCGCCTCGACCGCGTGGTGGAGCTGATTGCAGGCGGCTTTGATTCGCAGGTATGCTCGGTGTATCTGCGCCGCGCTGGTGATGTGCTGGAGCTGTTTGCCAGCTGGGGGCTGAACCAGCAATCGGTGCATTTAACACGCCTGAATGTTGGGCAGGGGCTGGTGGGGCATATTGCCTACACTGCTGAGGTGGTGAACCTTGCCCGCGCTGAATCGCACCCGAAATTTGTCTACCGCCCGGAAACCGGTGAGGAAATTTATTCGGCCTTTGCCGGTGTGCCGATTCTGCAGGGCGGGAAGGTGATTGGCGTGCTGGTCGTGCAGCGCACCCGTGATCAGGACTACAGCGCCGACGAAATGGAAGTGCTCCAGACGGTCGCCATGGTGCTTTCTGAGCTTGCGGTTTCTGGCCAGCTGGTCAGCCCGCAGGAAAGTGTGATTGCCAAGGAAGGCCTCCACGCCCAGCAGCTTGCGGGCGTGCCGCTGTCGCCCGGTGTGGCCAAGGCGCCGGCGGTGCTGCATGAGCCGCAGCTGGTGATCACCCAGATGGTGGCCAGCGACCCCCAGCTGGAGCAGCAGCGTTTCGAGGATGCCATACGCACCCTGCAGGAATCGTTTGACCATTATATTCAAAACTCCGGCCTTTCTGCAGAAGATGAGAAGGTGCAGATTATCGAAACCTACCTGCTGTTCACGCAGGATCGTGGCTGGAAATCGAAAGTCTCTGATGCCATTCACTCAGGCCTGACCGCCGAGGCAGCGGTGCGCCGGGTGCAGGAAGAGCTGCAGGTGAAAATGAGCCAGCTCGCCAGCCCCTATATCAAGGAGCGCATTGCTGATCTTGAAAACCTTTCCGACCGGCTGGTGCAGGTGCTGCTGGGGGTGCAGAGCGCGCCAAGGCCAGACAGCCTGCCGGAATCATTTATTCTGGTCGCGCGCACCATTGGCCCTGCCGAGCTGCTTGACTATGACCACACGCGCCTGAAAGGCCTGATTCTTGAGGAAGGATCCACCACCTCACACACGGCGCTGATTGCCCGCGCCATGGATATTCCCGCGCTTGCCAAAGCCCAGCGCGCCACCCACATCATCCGCGCTGGCGATATGGTGATCCTCGATGCTGAGGGCGGCAATGTGTATGTGCGCCCGGGCGAGGAAGTCGAACAATCGATGGACGCCTACATTCGCCAGTTCAGCGATCGTGAGCAGGCATATGCCGCGCTTTCGCAGCTGCCCGCCGAAACCAGCGATGGTGTGCGCATTTCGCTGAATGTGAATGCTGGCCTCTTTGTTGACCCTAAAAAACTATTGCAGGAAGGGGTGGATGGCATTGGCTTATATCGCACCGAACTGCCTTACATGACCGCCGATGATTTTCCTTCTGTCGCCGCGCAGACCGCGCTTTACCGCGAGATTTATGAACAGTTGCCGCAAAAGCGCATCATCTTCCGCAGCTTTGATATTGGCGGCGATAAGAAGGTGCCATACCTGCAGGGTGTCGAGGAAGAAAACCCTGCCATGGGCTGGCGCGCCACGCGCATTGGTCTTGAGCGCCCCAACATCCTTTCCGAGCAGTTTGAAGCGCTGATCGCGGCGGCGGCAGGCGGCTCGCTGCATGTGATGTTTCCCTTTATCGCGCAGATTAATGAATTTGATGCGATGAAAAAACTGCTCGATAGCGCACTTTCGCAGGCGCAGGTCAAGCCGAGCGAGGTGAAAATCGGAGTGATGATCGAAATTCCCTCCATCCTCTGGCAGCTTGATGACCTGCTGCCCAAGCTCGATTTTATCTCCATTGGCAGCAATGACCTGATGCAGTTTCTATTTGCGTGGGATCGTGGCACGCCGCACCTTGCGAACCGCTACGACACGCTCTCGCCGGTGATGCTGCGCGCCATGGCGCATATCGTGGGTAAGGCGCGGCAGTATCAGGTGGAGGTTGGCTTCTGCGGCGATATGGCGCGCCGGCCGCTGGAAGCGCTGGCGCTGATGGCCGTGGGCGTTCGCAGTTTTTCGGTGCCGGCATCGGCGCTGGGGCCGCTCAAAGCGATGATCCGCAGCACTGTGCTTCGCCCGGTGGCCGAAGTGGTGCCGTATCTGGTGGAAACCTGTGACACCACCATCCGCCACCAGCTGGCGGCTTACGCGCGGGATCATGGGATTGTGGTGTAATGGCTGGAGAAGGCTACCAACATATCGGCGCACTTTTGCGTCAGGCACGCGAAGAACGACATCTCTCGCTGGAAGATGTGGCGCGCCGTATGCACATCCGCCTGCGTTATCTGCAGGCGCTGGAAGAAGGACGCATCAGTGATCTTCCCGGCCTTCCTTATGCGAAAGGATACCTGCAGGCTTACGCGCAATATCTGGGGCTGGATCGTGTTGAAATCATGCGCCGGTTTGAACGCATGGAAGGGCTGATTACCCGCAAAGGTTTTTTCCTTCCGCAGGTGTTCAGCAAAGATAAAAAAGCCAGCCCAGGCGCGATCTGGTGGGGGTTGACGCTGGCCGTGATGATGTATGCGGTGTGGGCAGCGCTGCTTGCCCCGGAACGTTCCAACCCCTCACTCGTTGAAAGTTTTGCCGAAAATCCCCAGGAAACCGTGCGCATTACGCCCGATCTGGTGCGTAAAACGCCTTGCCTGCAGCCTCCTGAAGCGCTATATCCGCCCTGCCATGTGAGCACCAGCGCGGCCTATGTTTTTCCGCTGCGCCGGCACTATGACAATGTGATGCAATGGTCAGGCATGTTTCATGAGTAGCGAAATCAAGCGTCGTAGCACCTATCAGGCGATGATCGGCCATGTGAAGGTTGGCTCCGATGCGCCCATCATGGTGCAATCCATGACCAACACCGACACCGCCGATATCGCCGCAACCATAGCGCAGGTGAGGGCGCTCGCCGAGGCGGGAAGCGAAGTGGTGCGTATTACCGTCAATAATGATGAGGCAGCAAAGGCTGTCCCCGCGATTGCCCAGAAGGTGGATGTGCCACTCGTGGGCGATTTTCATTATAACGGCCACACGCTGCTTGCGAATTATCCCGATATGGCGCAGGCGCTGGCCAAATACCGCATCAACCCCGGCAATGTTGGTTTTGGCGAAAAGCACGACAAACAATTCGCCCAGATGATCGAGCTGGCGATGAAATATGACAAGCCGGTACGTATCGGCGCGAACTGGGGCAGCCTCGACGGACAGATGCTCGCCCGCGTGATGGATGAAAACGCGAAAAGACCGCAGCCGAAAAGCGCGGGTGACGTGATGCGCGAGGCGCTGGTGCGCTCGGCGCTGGAAAGTGCAAAGCGCGCCGAGGAGCTGGGGCTTGCGGCAAACAAAATCATTATTTCCTGCAAGGTCAGCCGCGCGCAGGATTTAATTGCTGTGTACCGAGATTTAGCGGCGAAATGCCGCTATCCGCTGCATCTGGGGCTTACCGAGGCCGGTATGGGCAGCAAAGGCATTGTCGCCAGTAGCGCCGCCCTTGCGGTGCTCCTGCAGGAAGGTATCGGCGATACGATTCGCATTTCGCTCACCCCTGAGCCAAATGGCGACCGCACGCAGGAAGTGCGCGTGGCGCAGGAGCTGCTGCAAAGCATGGGGCTGCGCGCCTTCACCCCGCAGGTGACGGCCTGCCCGGGCTGCGGCCGCACCACCAGCACGGTCTTTCAGGAACTCGCAGGTAAAATTGAGACATACCTTCGCGCGCAAATGCCGGTATGGAAAGAGCACTATAAAGGGGTGGAAACGATGAATGTGGCGGTGATGGGCTGCATTGTGAACGGCCCCGGCGAAAGCAAACACGCCGATATCGGCATCTCGCTGCCGGGCACCGGTGAATCACCCACCGCGCCGGTCTTTATCGATGGCAAGAAAGCCGCAACCCTTCGCGGCGAGCGCATCGCGGAGGAATTCCAACAGATGGTGGAGGCGTATGTGAAACAGCGCTATAGCGCAAAGAAGGAACATGAGCATGTCCTCTAAACTTCAGCCCGTGCGCGGTTTTGTCATTCCCGCGCAAGCGGGAATCCTGAATGACCCTCAGGATCCCTGCTTCCGCAGGGATAACAAAGGAGCACATGATGTCTAAACTCCAGCCCGTGCGCGGTACGCATGATATTTTGCCGCAGGAAGCCGCCCAGCGCCGCGCCGCCGAGCAGGCGCTTGCGCAGGTATGTGCGCTGTATGGTTACGGCGAAATTCAAACGCCGGTGTTTGAGTTTTCTGACGTGTTTCACCGCACGCTCGGT
>Ga0315900_10009520_pt1 | contig 12310 bp, 8 predicted proteins | sample LakEriMetagenome_FD_203521 | JGI IMG/M metagenome (GOLD analysis project Ga0315900, IMG submission 203521) | Freshwater fungal communities from buoy surface, Lake Erie, Ohio, United States - Buoy 12 MA114 | ecosystem: Environmental > Aquatic > Freshwater > Lake > Lake biofilm | place: USA: Lake...
ACATCGTCCGAGGCTCTGAGTCCACTCACTTGGGAATTCCGGATTGACCATTCGCCAACCGACAGTCGATTGGTTGAGTTCCGCTACCGAGACACTCTCCGGAGTCTTCTTGGTCGTGCGTTTGACTATCCAAGGAGCACGTGACATGGACTCGACTCCACCTGCCACTACGAATTGAGCATCACCGGTTTGTATCTCTCTACCTGCTTGAATGATGGCTTCAGCTCCGGACCCGCAGAGGCGATTGACGGTTACCCCTGGCACAGTGACCGGAAGTCCAGCGAGAAGTAGTCCCATACGAGCGACATCTCGATTGTCTTCCCCGGAACCGTTCGAGTCCCCAACCACCACATCATTTATGGACGTAGGTTCAAGAGTTGGCACCTTCGCAAGAAGCCCCTTGATGGTTCTTGCCAAGAGATCGTCCGCTCTGATTCCAGAAAGGGAGCCAAAATAGGACCCAAAAGGAGTTCGGGCCGCCTCTGCGATGTAGACATCCATGAGGGGATTATTCCTTAGGGGATGCAGAAGACAATCCAGTTTAGGGTTATATTCCTACTCAATTCAGAATCCGAGGTAGCCTCGAAATGGACATTGCATCGAAGTATCGCCATCTCTTTCCGGTCTTCGAAAGAGTGACCTATCTCAACTCCTGTTCACAGGGCGCCCTCGCAATTCCAGTTCGCGATGGGCTCAACCAATACCTCGATGGAATGTACGAGAAGGGTTCACTCTGGGACGAGTGGGTCATGAAGCAAGAAGAGTTGCGACAGTTAGTGGCTCAGGCATTCAAAACCAAATTATCAAATGTCGCTATCACTTCGAATGCATCAGCGGGAATCAACTCAGTCTTGTCATCCTTCGACTTCTCAGGTTCAAAAAAGAGAATCGTCACAACCGATCTCGAATTCCCAACTATGGGACAGATTCTCCATGCACAGGAGCGTCGAGGTGCCGAGGTAGTTCATGTGCCAGCCGAGCAAGATGGAACCCTTAGTTTAGAAAAGCTTGAAGCTCAGCTTGATGAAGGGGTCGCGCTCCTAGCGGTCACCCATGTCTGCTATCGCACCGGCGCAATGTCCGACATCAAGGCAATAAGCGAACTTGGACACAAGTACGGCATCCCTGTCATGGTCGATGCTTACCAATCGGCCGGTTCAATTCCAATCGATTTCGACGACGTCGGAGCAGACTTTCTAGTTGGTGGATTTCTAAAGTACATGCTCGGACTTCCTGGAATCGGATTCCTTCTTGCCAAAGAAGATCCCTCGAGAGTTCCCACACAAACTGGCTGGTTTGCTGCTCGAGATGTATTCGCTATGGAGATCGATAGGTATGACCCGGCAATCGACGCTCGAAGATTTGAGGGTGGAACACCTCCTATTCCAAGTGTCTTCGCGGCTGTTGCAGGATTGAGATTGCTACTTGATGCTGGGCTTGAGAAATCGTGGAATCAGACCGATTACCTACATAAGATGCTTCGACAGGAACTGGTCCACTTGGGAGCAAGCGTCGTGACTCCGGAAGAGCCCTCTTCGCATGCAGGGATGATTGCCTTCAAGTTAGTCGACGAGAACAAACTTGTATCTGCCCTGGATCAAGATCGGATAGTTGTCTCCTCCCGGGACAGAAATCTGAGGATTAGCCCCCATTTCTATAACACAGAAGTCGATGTCGAGCTACTCATAAAGTCATTGTTTGAGCACAAGGCTCTTTTTGCCTCGGATTGCGTCAGTTAGTCTCTGCCTATGAGTTATGCGAAACCACCTGTCTTGACCGGATCTGGCAAGAGTGACTATGAGAACTACCTGCGGACGGAAGAGCTATTGAGTCTGCAGAAGGGTCCAGATCAATGGGAGCATCGAGACGAACTCCTTTTCACGATCGTGCATCAGACTTCGGAACTTTGGTTGAAACTAGCAAGCTCGGAAGTCTCTGATGCAATTGAGAGTTTGCGTCAGAACAATCTGCGTGAACCTCAGCGTCTATTGAGTCGAGCAGTTATGTGTATTCATCAAACCCATAACGCTCTCGATATGTTGGAGAAGATGTCCCCTTGGGATTATCAACAGGTACGTCGAGCTCTAGGACATGGATCTGGATTCGATTCCCCCGGATTCAACCTACTTAGAAGATTGATGCCGGACCTTGGTAGGGAGCTCCAACGCTTGTTGAGCGAGGAGAAGATTGACTTGGTCACACTCTTCCTGAACGACAGAAAATTTGAGGATCTCTTTCAGTTAGCCGAGTGGTTATTAGAATTGGACGAGCGAATGTCCCTATGGCGAAGTCGACACTTCAAAGTTGTTGAGCGAACTATTGGTTCTTGTGTAAGCGGAACACAAGGAACTCCCGTTGAGGTTCTAGGAAGATTGAATTCGTTCTCTTTTTTTCCGGAGCTATGGGAAGTTCGTACTCAGATCACAAACTACGCTATGGGGCACGAATCGTAACAAGGTGCACTTCATGAATGTGGTGAGTATTGACCTCCCTCTCTAGATGAGTTGAAGTTCCTGCGAACTTTTTTGCACGAGCCATGCCTAAAGTAACGAAACACCCACTTCATTTTGACCATAAGCTTAGAGGTCATTGGAGCTTCTATCGTTCTGAATGATCTCTCAGCAGGAAAATACATGGTTTCATGTTTGATTTCTTCAAGGTAGTCAGTGTATGCGACCTGAAGTCTTGCGGATAGGGAAACAAGATCCATGGTTTCTAGCCTTGAATAGCAGGCCAAAAATTCTTCAGGGCTTCTTCCAACTATCAAAAATTTGAGATCATTAGGTAAGACCTCCTCTGCAATTCCAACACTTGTCGTTATAGGTATGGTTCCCACCCCCATAGCCTCTAACAGAGGTAGTCCTGTACCTTCGTCCCTTGAGGCTTGAACCAAAAATCTTGATTGACTGAGTTGAGTGAGGACTGTCTGGTGTGATGTGACTTTGTCTGCAGAGTCAATCATCGTAAATGGCACATTCCGAAGTTCTGATGCGATGGGGAGTACAACTTTGCGGTAACCCTTATGATCCACTAAACCCATATTGTGACCCCACTGGGAGTTACCGATCCAAGTGAATCCCTGCCGATCATGGAAGTCTGTTTCACTTGGGCGAACACTTTGAATAAGATCATCACTCGGCAGATCATGGAGGACACCACGAAACTTGGACGGGTAGATATTGGAGTAAATACCTGCAAGTCTCAGACTAGTTACGAGGAAATAATCAACGGCTTCTAGAAGTTTCCCCTCTTTAGTCTTTGTCGAAGGCAAAGTGCCGAGGTGATCGGGGATCAATACAGCAATTAGTGGACGTCCTTCTAGTGAATTCAGTCTTCGTGACACCGCTACTAGGATCATCAGTTCCCATGCCACGAAACGCCAAGTGAATAAGACTAGATCAAGCGGTTGCTCCTCTAGTCTTCGAATGAACTTTCGTGGGCTTGGATAGTCCATTGCAGCAAGGACAATAATCCTAGAATCGACTTTTGCACGATTGTGCGCCGCTATCCCTAAAGCGGAGTCATGGCGATCTACGACCATCACAATACTCTTCGTTTCAGCCGTCATGTCTTGTTGTGAGTACTCCTTTGTATGAATGTCCTCTTGGCAAACATTGTTGCAAGGCTTCGTTGATCTCTGAAGCAGTCATGCTGGCGTTCCAAGAGACTTCACTGGTTTAGAATAGTGAACTGAGGGCCTTTAGCTCAGTCGGTAGAGCAACGGACTTTTAATCCGTGGGTCGTCGGTTCGATCCCGACAGGGCCCACCCCATGGGTAGACGCGAACACATGAAAGGGACACTTGTCATGTGGAAGTGTCTATAAATTACTCAAACTCAAGTTTGCACTCTTGCGTTGAGTTCCCAAAAAACATCAGGCGATCTCATCACACTTCAAAGAATTATCCGGCACGGAATTCGCATTGTTTTTCACTTTATGATGGCTGTTACTAATGCGGTATTCTCGCGCCATGGGTCAACTTGCAGTGATGAAACGCACAAGTACTGTTCTTCTGATTTTGGGACCAGCCACCACGTTAGCGATTTCACCTTCTTCTAGTTTTGATCCGATCAGTTTGATCAAGATGGTGTTTGTGGCAAGCTGTGCTTTTGGACTTTTGTTGCTACTTATTTCTGGTGTAAGGGACCACTTAGGACGTCTGCCTTTAGGAGTGCGAGTAGCAGCACTCACGTTCATCTCTTGGATGTCCCTAGTGATGTTTATGAGTGGTGCCCCGATGAATCAGCAGTTCTGGGGTGTCTTTGGTCGAAATAATGGTTACTTGAGCTATCTGTGCCTCGTAGTTATTTTACTCGCCACAGCGATAGTTCAAGAAAGGACGTTCTACCGCAAGTTAGTTGATGTCCTTGTCTTGACTGCCGTACCGACCACCGCCTATGCATTGTTCCAAGTGGCTGGTAGAGACCCGATTTCCTGGAGCGTGATGGCCCCGTTTGCCACTTTGGGAAACGTCAACTTCTCCTCTGCATTCTTTGGATTGGCCTCAATTTCTGCGACTGTACTCGCGCTTGCGCCTAACCAAAAATTATATGTCCGTATTTCACTGCTTGTGATGGTTGTGATTGATCTCTTCATCATCCTCGAGACTGGATCGATACAGGGTTTCATGATTTACCTAGCTGGTATGGGTTTGGTTGGGTTCTTTCTCATCCGTGCCTACAAGCCACTCCGGATTCTGCAGATGCCATATCTTTTGTTGGGTCTGACAGGTTTTGCCCTCACTGCTCTTGCGCTCAACAACATCGGACCCTTGGCGCGCTTTGTTTTCGGTGAGACGATCCTTTTCCGATTCGATTATTGGTACGCCGGTTGGGTAATGACTCTTAGAAATCCAGTATTCGGAGTTGGACTGGACTCTTACGGGGATTGGTATCGTGAAGTTCGCGGCGAGATAGCCACCTTGCGAACTACTCCCGATCGAATCACAAATACTGCCCACAACATTTACCTAGACATCTCAGCGTCGGGTGGCTTCCCCTTAATCATCGCATATCTTGTGCTCTTAGGCTATGCCTTACGGGCCGCTTGGCGGCTAACTCGACGAGACTACAGTTTCAATCCTTATTTTGTGGCCTTGTTCTCGACATGGATGGCTTATTTGATTCAGGCTGCCATCAGCATAAATCAAATAGGAGTGGGGATTTGGGGATGGTTGTTCACTGGTGCACTAATCGGATACGAGATAACCACCCGTACTGATGCAACGATACGTCCCGAACGCAAGATGAAGACAGATAGTCCTCAACTTCCCGCTTCAGTTGCTCTTCTAGGAATAGTTGGCGCGGGGATAGGTTTCCTATTGGCATTCTTACCTTTCAATGCAGATGCCAAGTTCAAGGATGCGCTACAAAGGGGGAACCCAGGTGATCAATTCACTAGCGCCACTGCCCTTGGAGCAACCGCCTTTCATATGGAATTGGCTCTAGATGCAGCCCTAAAAGCGAACGACGAGGTATTGGCGGGGGAGATTGTCGAGGAACTTCTCAGTCGCTACCCTCGAGACTTTATGGGGTGGCAAGTACGGCAAGTCCTTGCAAGCACACGCCCCGAAGATCGCGAGCGAGCTTACGAGCGTCTGAAGGAGATGGACCCTTTCAATCCCAACATTCAACGAGTCGGGTAGCGATGTGCCCGATTTGTCCGTTTCCAACTACATCGACGAATTCTGTTCGTTGTTGGGGGTAGAGGCTCTTTAGTTGACCAATAGCAAGGATGAATTCTGATGAACCCGTCGAGCAAGTCACCAGGACTCTGGACTGCGGCTGAGCTCGGCGCTTTCTTCGTCCAAAATCGGTCTGACTTCCTCTCTCACGCTCGCCGAATAACACAAACTTCCGCTGAGGCTGAGGAAATTGTCCAGGATGCTCTGGTCCGTGTCCTATTGGCTTGTCCGGAGCTAGAGAATTCTGATCATGCCCGATCATATTTTCATCGTGTTCTTGAAAACCTAAGCATTGATATCCACCGCCGACAGCAACGACAGCCACGTCTTGTGGTCTTGGATGATGCTACAAGCGAATTGGAAGCATCATGGGGTCAAGAGCTGGACCATTCAGACGTCGTTGCCGCGGCCGATGATGCTGCAATAGTCCGTGAGGCGATTTCCCTTCTCTCTCCAGCAGAACGTGCAGCTTTGATTATGTGGGAGTTTGAGGGTCGTTCGACATCGGATATCGCACGAGAACTCGGGATCACCGAGAAGTCTGTTCGACATACGGTTGCACGGGCTCGAGCTGGGCTAAGGCGCATCCTTGCTGAGCGAGTCATCGATGAGGAGCGCGGGCTAACTGCATTGGATCTCCTATCGGTCACCTTTAGAAAGCTAGAGAGTGGTGTTCAAAAGTCCTCACGTGTTGCGCTTTCCCTGGTCTTGGTTCTTTCTGCTTTTGTGGGGCTCAACTCGCTTACCACGGGAGACTTTCTCTCCGCAGAGACACCTGCAACTTTGGATAAAGTGTTTGAGGGTGACTTGTCTGCCGAGAATGCCTATCCATCCACGGCCGAGGAGAGTCAATCGGGCTCTCAGAAATCTGACTTTGGGGTACGTAAGACTCAATCCTTGGACAAGGTCGTATCTCGCTCTCTCTCACAAGTCAATTCTGATTCGATTTTCTTGGGGGTTGATGCCGAGGGAGTTCCTACGGGATTTACCGTCGCTGATTCACGAGGGTTCTTAGGTTTGCTCTTTGCGGGTCAACAAAGGTCTATAGTCACTGAATCAGGTCTAATGCTCTCAAATATCGTGAGCACGAGATCTGGTGCCGCAAATGTATTGATCAACCAATCCATATTTCTAGATGAATTTGGTACGTCTTATGTTGCTGAAGTTTCGGTGGGGATCGATGGAGGTTGGCGACCACTTCGCATCTCATTTGTCTCTACCGATGTGGAGCGGCTTGCCTCAGGCAACTACCTCCTTGCTGCATTCATGATGGTGGACTCCGCTATGGAAACTGCTATCAAGGTGCCTACAAGCACCTCTGGAACCGACCTCACCTCAGCGCCCCAAGTCATCGCGACCCGGGTCCTCCTGGACCCAACTAAGACCAAGATCCTCGCTCAGGCAGTCTTGGTTTCAGCGGATTCTCAGGGAGATGGGGCATAATTAGGGGGTTCGTTACTCAGATTTCCTCACCTCTACCGGAAACGGGGTGGGGATGGAGATGTGTCAGCACGTGCGACCCATCTCAAAGCCGCTACAGAGAACGTCTCTGTGACGACTATTGAAAGGAAACAAATGTCTAACAAGACAAACTTCAAGCGTATTGCGCTTGCGGTGATCGCTGCACTTGGCCTAGGCGTGCTTGCCTCAGGTCCATCCAGTGCGGTCACTTCAAGCGAAACACTTACGCTTGGTTCAGCAACAGGGACGGGGAGTATTGGTGATTCGGTAACTGTCACCGTCGCGAGCTCCTTCAACGCAACGGCAGCATCAGACACCATTTTGGTTAGCGCCAACTTGGCATCGAAGCCGGCCGCATCCACTCTAACTACTGGAACAGTTGATGGAACAAACTCAGGCTTTGTAGCCCTGAGCGATTCCTTGAATGTGACTTATAGGCAGTCAAATGGTTCGGCTTACGTGGTGGGTACAACTGCCCAAGCCGCTGCAGTCAAGGCACAAGCAGCTGATGTTGTCGGTCAGTCTTATACAGCCAACTATCGATTTACAACTCATGTATTCGATGCTGTTGGAACATACACTTACAACGTCTACTCAGTTGTTGGTAGTGCCGGCGATGGTGTTGCAGGAACTTTGAGCAAACTCACGACGTTCACTGTGACTGTGGCATCCACCAATCTCGATCCTGATGCAACTGACTCGACGGCGTATATCACCGGAACCAATGTCCCGTTTGCAGCCAATAATGGGGATTCAACGCTGGTAGTTGCTGCAGGTGCAACTCCACTCGCAGCAAGTCGTGTTGCAGTCGGTTATGTCAACTGGTTGCAGCGAAACAGCGACTCAAAGACGACTGTGGGAGCAATTACCCCTAAGACCGTAGGAGAGTCTGTGACAGCGACTATCGCTGGCGCGGGTCTCTTGGTAGCTGGTGGAACGGCATGTACAAATGCGGCAGCTAATGTCACACAAACTGTGGCTTACTATGAATCAGTTACAGTCTGTTCGGATGGTCGCGCAGGTACGGCGACTGTCACGCTGACTACACCAACGATGAAGACATGGACTTCAAAGAGTCTGACATTCTTCTCGAGTACACCTGCTTCTCTCACTGCAACTCTGCCAACAGGTGGAGGTCGTGTTGAAACAGGTACAGCGCTCACCGGAGCGATTCGTGTTGTTCCTAAGGATTCTGCAGGAAACAACATTTCGTCTCTCGGTGCGGGCTTTGGAATGTTCATGTATAGCTCTGACACAGCGCTTGTGAACGTGTTTGGCACAGCGTGTAATGCAAACTATGACGCAGTTTCACAGGCTTACAACACCTGTGACTTGACTGCAGCACAGGTTCGAGGAGCATCAGGAACGGTCACAATCACTATCCGTGACTCTTCAACAGTTGCTGCCTCAACAGTTGCATCCACTCCAGTCACCTTCACTCTTGTGGGCAAGGCTGAGATTGCAAAGATCGAGTTTGAAAAGCGGACCTACAACGTGGGTGAGCGTGCCTATATCTTCGTAACTGTTTCAGATACGAAGAATGTCGGTATCGTCAATCAAACTGTCCAAGGTGTGTTTGCATCGGGAGGTATCACCTCTCTTTGTACCTTGGGTTCAGTTACTGGTGGCGGATCAATCACTGACACAGCACTTACCTTCAGTACAACCACATCTGCAGCGTATGCAAGTGGAAAGATCCGTTACGAAGTCACGTTGCCGTCCAATGCTGGCAGTTGTGGAATCCATGCAACTGGTGGTCTTGGGCTTCAAGCTTCAGGACGCGTACAGGTAGCTGACACGATCACTGTGATAGATCCTGCAACGGATGCTGCCGAGTCGGCACTTGATGCTGCTCAGGAAGCAACGGATGCTGCGATTGCTGCAACGGATGCTGCGATTCTTGCTCAGGAGGCCGCCGATGAGGCAGCTTCTGCAGCCGTCGCTGCTCAGGAGACTGCACAGGCTGCAGTTGACGCTGTGACCGCACTTTCTGCAGAGGTAACCAAGCTGGTTGCACAGCTTGCAACTCTCCAGAAGTTGCTCAATCGCGTTGCAAAGCGAGTTGGAGTAAAGCTCTAACTAGCTAGTTTCTAACTAGCTCTGGTAACTAGGGCCCGGTTCCTAAAGAACCGGGCCCTAGTTCTTTTTCACGAGTATCCTTCGACCATGCGTGTCTCCGTGATTGGTCAGGGTTATGTGGGTTTGACGATCACAGAAGGTGCCTTGAAGGCTGGCCATCAAGTCCTTGGCTTCGACATCAATCCTCAAGTTCTTGAGGGACTCTCACGGGCAAAGTCACATATTGAAGGCATTTCGGAGCAGGTGCTTCGGGAGGCGATCGATTCAGAGCACTTTCGTGTGAGTGATGATTCTTCCAGTCTTGATGGTTCAGATGTTGTAGTCATAGCTGTGCCAACTCCTTTGGATCGGCAGGGTAAGGCTGATCTGTCTATTCTCCGCACTGCTTTGGAGATGGTAGGTAAGGCACTTCGAAAACCTGCTCTGATCATTAGTGAGTCCACTAGTTTTCCTGGGACTCTCAGAGAAGTAATTGCACCAATAATCGGCGGTTCCGGAGTCACACATCGCTATGCCGTCTCTCCCGAGCGCGTTGACCCAGGAAACAAGAACTTTGGATCACAGAATACCCCAAGGGTGGTGGGTGGTTTGACCGATGAAGCCCGAAGTCAGGCGGCAGCTTTTTATCAAGGCTTCTGCGATCACATCATTGAGGTTTCATCACCTGAAGTTGCTGAGGCAGCAAAACTCTTTGAGAACACTTTCAGGTTCATCAATATTGGCCTTGTCAACGAATTCGCACAACTCATGGCAGCGATGGGCATTCCGGTAGATGAGACATTGGATGCCGCGGCGACTAAGCCTTACGGATTTATGCCCTTTCATCCAAATGTCGGGATCGGTGGCCATTGCATTCCTGTGGATCCCTTCTATCTAGAGGAAAGGGCACGCGAGTTTGGTCTTTCGAGCAAGTACATTCAAGTCTCTGATGAATTGAACAAATCAATGCCGAACTTTGTAGTAAATCGTCTGGAGCAAGAAGTAGGAAAGTCTCTGGCTGGACTTCGGATCCGAGTAGTCGGAGTCTCTTATAAGGCCAACATCTCCGATACTCGTGAGACTCCTGCGGCGGCGGTTCTTCAGCTTCTGAGGGATCGTGGAGCCAAGGTGAGTTGGCATGATCCATTAGTCAAGGAGTGGATGGGTGAGCAAAACACTCCGCTTGATGATGCTGACTTGGCACTAGTTCTTGTGGTGCATGACGCACTTGATATGAGTGGGTGGAAGGGTGGTCCGATTTACACCGTCAATCGAGTAGAGAAGCACCCAGATTGGATTCCACTCATCTCTGTGAAGTCGAGATACTAGAGATCGTGGCTCGTCCGCGGATACTCCACCTCATCGCTCGTATGAATATGGGTGGGACCGCCACATACATGGCAAATCTCCTTGAGGGCATGAGCCATGGACCTTTCGAGAACCTTCTAGTCATTGGGAGTGTGCCCCAAGGTGAGGTTGAGGACCCGGTGGCGAAACACTTGCATGTGCAGCGGATATCGGAACTTTCACGAGAGATCTCAGTGGCAGATGTATCAGCTCGCAGAAAGTTCAAGAGAATAGTTTCGGAGTTTCGTCCAGACTTGATTCACTCACACACTTTCAAGGCAGGAGTCATCGCTCGAAGTATTGCCTCTGATAGCCCAAGAGTCCATACCTTCCATGGACATCACCTCTACGACCCCGAGTTTGGCCGTTTGAAGGTAGGAGTGATGAACCTGATTGAGCGAAGACTTGTGAAAAGGACTGATCGATTCGTCTCAGTAGGTGAGCGAGTGCGTGATGAGTTAGTTGGGGTTGGCATCGGGTTGAGGGAGTCATATCGTTCGATTCCACCGGGGATCCAACCGATCACTTTGAGCGCTCGTCGTGTGGTGCTTTCGCAATTGGGATTATCCGAGGAACGACCTGTAATTGTCTGGTTGGGTCGATTCACCGAGGTGAAGAGACCTGATCGAGTAGTCGATCTGGCGAGAAGCCTGCCGCAAATTCAATTTGTCATGGCTGGCGGTGGGGAGTTAGAAGAATCAATCAAGAGAGTAGGGCCTTCGAATCTGCATTGCGTCGGCTGGCGGAGTAAAGAGGATATGTGGGCCATTGCGGATGTAGGACTCTGCACGAGCGATAGTGAGGGGATGCCTCTGGCACTCATTGAGGCGCAGATGGCCGGAGTTCCTGTTGTGAGCACGGATGTCGGCTCAGTGAGCGAGATCGTCGCTGATGGCATTACTGGGCGATTGGTTCCGCGAAGTGGGGAGGGTATGGCAGAAGCGATCACAGAAATCGTTGAGATGACAATGGAGAGTGATGTGATGCAGACGAATGCTCGAGATCGCGCAGAACGACTCTTCAGCGTGAAGAGTATGGTCGACGCTCACGAAACCCTATACGCGCAGTTACTCAGATAGGGTTAGGCAACCATGAGATTTCTCATCACAGGTGGGGCGGGATTCATCGGGTTGCACCTCGCGGGACGACTCCTCGACCGGGGGGACGACGTCGTCGCACTTGACGATCTCTCGACAGGATCAAGGAGAAACGTCGAGCGATTCCTTGGCAATTCAAAGTTCTCGCTCATCGAGGGCTCGATGCTCGATAAGCCTTTGCTTGCCAAGGCGATGGACGGGGCTGATGGCCTCTTTCACTTAGGTGCTGCTCTCGGTGTGAAGCGCATCTTAGAGCGACCACTCGAATCGCTCAATACAAATATGCATGGAACCGAAGTCGTACTCGAGATGGCAGCGTCGAAGAAGGTTCGGACCTTCATCGCCTCCACAAGTGAGATCTATGGGAAGAATCCTCTTCAGCCTCTCACAGAGGAATCCGATCGAGTCCTCGGCTCTCCTCTCATTGTTCGCTGGACCTACTCAGAGGCGAAGGCAATAGACGAGTCACTTGCAGTGATCTACGGTCAGAGTCATGGTCTCCCCTTTGTCATCGGTCGCTTCTTCAACACAGTAGGACCTCGCCAAACGGGTGCGTATGGAATGGTGCTACCAAGTTTCGTGAAATCAGCTCTCAAAGGAGAGCCATTGAAGGTGTATGGTGATGGCTCACAATCCCGTGTCTTCTGCCATGTTGAGGACGCCG
>Ga0315900_10009523_pt1 | contig 12306 bp, 23 predicted proteins | sample LakEriMetagenome_FD_203521 | JGI IMG/M metagenome (GOLD analysis project Ga0315900, IMG submission 203521) | Freshwater fungal communities from buoy surface, Lake Erie, Ohio, United States - Buoy 12 MA114 | ecosystem: Environmental > Aquatic > Freshwater > Lake > Lake biofilm | place: USA: Lake...
TTTTTAGTTTGTAAAATCTGGTGTAAAGTTAAAATTTATAATTTCACTAGCACTAGTTATTTTCTTATACACTGTAGTGTTATCAAACTCAATTACAGCTTCTTTAAAATTAACAGCTTCAATTATTTTCTCTAAATCTTTACATTCATCATTAATCTCTGTATAATAACAGAATAAATATTTTTCCATAATAAATAATATTAAAATAAAAAGCCCTAATTGCTTAGGGCTAATTACAAACAAATTAATAACCTAGTTGTTCTAATCGATATTCATCAGCTGTAACATATACAATGCTGTTTGTTATTCTATAATCAAACCATAGTCTAATATCATTAGCTTTTTGTTTGAATTGATGAAATTGTGTTGGTTGCATTTCTACTGTTTTCATGATATTGATTTTAATAGTTTTTTGAATTCTTCTTCATCTTGTGTAGAAAGTTTAAACTTGTCTTTGTGTAACTTTAAACTAGACATAAACTGTGCATGATCATATTTTACACAAGTATTAATAAAACTAACATAGCTAGCAATAAAAAGTTTATTACTAAGTCTATCCATTCTAGGAACTATTTTAAGAGCATCAGTTACACAATTAAGAAGATAAACAGCACGTTTTTCATCATCAATAGTAAACTCACCTCTTTTAATATTTTTAGATATAACATTATTACCACCTGAACGTGCTATACAAGAATTATTCATTAATATTTCAGATAATTGATTAAGCTCAATATCATATGTATTAAAATATTTATTCAATTTAACGTAGTCTTTATTAACATTAGCCCATACAGTGATGTAATCTTTCATACTCCATGATTTAGAGCTAGCATTTAATAATGCTAAATGTTCAGCTAAATCAACAGAATTTTTAATTGATATTTCTGTATAAGGAACATCCCAACCCATTCTTATTAAAGCATGATACAAATGTTGTCCATCAATAATGTATGTTTTTTTACTCCCATCAACAAAATCAATTGTTGATACAACAACAGGTCTTACAACTCCCATTTTTTCTAATGAGTTTGCTAATTTTGTAACGTGACTAGGAACAATAACTCTATTGATTCCAGCTAATACAGAAAATCCTTTATTTCCTGTAGTTTTTAATGTTTTAATTTCCAATGTTTTTTTCATGTGTTCTGTGTTTTTAATTATTAATTTGTTTATAAATCTCGCATGTACGAGCACTTTTCACAGTTGTGTTGTTGACCAATGATCAACTTGTATTAGCACCCTCTTTCTTATCCATAGTCTTGCGACATAAGAGTAGGGTCACGTAGTTAATGGTTATTACCATATAAAGTCTTCAATGCTTTAGACTCACTACTTGCTGAGAACTCATTACGTAAGTGTGGTCAAGACTAACTTTTTATCCACATTTTAGTACTTAATTGCTTTCTCAAGGCAACTCACGTTCTACCATTACTGATAGTATTTTTATGTAAAGCAAAATACTTCTTTTATGTAAAGTAGCACTCTGTCTTAAAGACCTATTACAGTCTATTACAAAGGATTAATGTTTAACCTTTAGCTTCTAACAGATTATAAGTTCTGACGCTTTACACAGCTTAGCTATTATGTATAATATAGGTGAGTTCAATGATACGCAGACATTACATTGACTATTTAAACTGCTTATGTGCGATTATAGTCCCCAGTGATTATACAATTTTATTTATTCTTCTAACAAAGCAGCTTGCTCTCTTAAGAAATCTAATTTAGCAATGTGTGCTTCAAGAGCTTCTTCAGAAGAAGTTAAAAGATTCTTAGCATCTAATAAACTTCTAATGTAACTATTTCTATCAGTGATTTGAAGACCAAAGTTTAATCTTGTAAGTCTAAGATTTTCTTTAGCATCTTCTAGTCTATCTTCAAGAGCAATAGTATCTCCTGTTAATGATGCAATTTGAGTTTTGAAAGCTGAATCAGCTTGTCTTAACACTTTTTGTCCTGTTGCTTCAGCATCATCACCTTTTAATAATGCTACGATTTCTTTTACAAATGATTTTGTCTTGTTCATGGTTTTAAAATTTAAATTTATTAATTTGTTTTTTTGTGCGTAAGTTAACATCAACAGAGTGCACAGATTCTATTGATGGTTTGTTTGTTTTAATTATTTCTGATACATCATATACACCTTCTTCTAATATTTCAGCATATTCTCCATTGTAATAAAGATATCCTTTTGAGAATGTATAATCTACTACATTTGTTTTACCTGATAAGTTTCTAAAGTCTTTAGGGTCTACATCAATAATAAATTCTCCAGAATACATTCCTGTTTTACTTGCACTTCTAACTCTCATACCTTTACGATACTTCTGTTTACAAATATACAAAGGATCTTGTTCATTAGAAAATTGAGCATCATATTCTTGTTTAGTAGCAGCAGTAAATTGTATTGCATCCCATTCATATGTATCACCATTTTCACATAAACAATGTTTTTCATCAACAACAGGATATACTTTTCCAACTTTAGCATGCATTAATGCTTGTACACATCTTACATATCCAGGAATAGCTTTAGAGACAGGAATAAAATGTTTTAATTCATTCCATTGATACATAGTTTTACTAGTACTAGTTGTAGGATACCAAAATGAAGAATCATTCCAAGCTAAATACTTAGGATTACCAACTGCTTCATTACATGTTCTGCCAGAATCAAATAAATATCTCTTAAATTCTTTTAGATTATCACATTCTGATATTAATATTGCACCCGAAGAAGGAAAACTATCTAATGTATTACTATTCTCTTCAACTAATTCCCATAAATCCCTTTCTAAAGGACATCTAATCTTCATTCCTGGTATACCTAGTTTAGTTTTATCTAATACATATTGTGTTTCATTTTTTTTAGAAATTATTTTAATACTATCTCCTTTATAAACACCTGTACAATTAGGACTTTCTACAAGAGCTTTAATATACATTCCTGTATAATCTTCTTCTTCTTTTACAATTTTATCTTCATGATTATCAGGAAGAAATTCTTGTATTTCAGATAAATCTGTAAGTAGTTCCCAAATATATCCTGAACTAAATTTGTATTCTATTGACTTTATGTCTCCTAACACTTTGTAATCAGAAGCTTTAAAATCATCTGATAAATACTTAGCATAATATATTTCACCATTTCTTTTATTTGCTTCAGGTGTAGATTTATACCATTGGCCCACTTTATATATAGGTTCTTTTAGAACATAGTTAGTAGGTTCAAACCACCAACCATCATCTTCAAATCCTTCATGAAGATCACAATTTTCATTAGCTCCTTCAGGAACATCTTGGCCTAAATAATGATTCATCTGATTATTTTGAGCCCACCCTTCAGGGCAATGGTTGTCATCATCCCATTGCCCATCTCTTATAAACTCATCCTGAGTTTTAAACCTGTATTTACTCATGTCTCTTCTTGTTTTACAAATCTGTTAATTCTTTTGTATGTAATACTATCGTATGTTTCACATACAATTAATGTTCTACAGCATGCATATTGAACAGCATCTGTTGAGCCAACAACTTGTCCAACTAAAATTCTAGCTGGAATTCTTGGTCTATTTCCTTTATTGCTCATCTCTTTTATCATTTATACGCATTCCAACCATTATTGGAAGCACAATTGGAGCACAAAATAAGGCTAAATAATCTGATGATTTCCATTCATTAATGTTATCATATTCATTAAGAAGCACACCAAACATTGCTAAATAGCAAAATACAAAATACATCATATTAGTTTATCTATTAGATTTTCATTAAACACTATTCTCAGTCCTTCTTCTTGCTCTTCACTTAAAGAAGAGAGATTGTTTACAAATTCAATTCTATTATAAGAAATATTATCTCCATATAATGATTGTACTTTTTTACCAAGTTCTTTTAATTGACAATAATTTGTTTCGTCAATAGGGTTGAAATTATTATCAACCCATTTTCCTCTTACGATTTGCATTACAATACAATTAAATCTTCATATTCAGAAATTAACTTTCTTTTCTTTGTAACTAACATAGCTTCTAATTCATAATATCTATGAATTTCTATTTCATCAGAACTAGATAATATTTCATCTAATTCAAATAGTTGTTGATCTACATCTTTAATTTGCTCTTCTAACTGTTCAATTTTTAATGTGTTCATTGTTTTAAATATTTAGTTTATAAATTATATACATAATAATGGGACAATATAAAACATATCTAAAGCCAAGCATATTAATAATGCTTGGCATAATTCTTTTCTTGTTCCTTTGAAATTAGGAATTATACATAATGTTATCATAATGCTATAAGGAATTGGTTAATAATTCTTGAGGAATACCTGGACAGCTTTGATAATTCCACCACTCACTTCCATCATATTCTCCTCTATCAGACCAAGTACCATCTTTATACCATATAGTACCAAATAACTCTTGTCCACCATAACCAGCATCATACTTAAAATCTAATGAATTAACAAATTCATCATATTGTTCTTGTGTATAATTAACAGGAAGTTTAAAGTCTTTCATTGGAGAATTAAAATCCCAACAATCTCTATAAGATATTTCAGCACATAACACTTTTCTATCTTTAATATGTCTTAAAAATTCTTCTTTTGCTTTCATAGTTTAATTAGATTTAATTGTTTAGCTCTACGTATTACTTCTCTTGTTACTTCATTATCAAAGTCTATTCTAGGATATATATTTCCAGAAGAATAATCTCCTGGTTCATTACCCCATACAGTAGCATTACTACATTCAAAAACACTATCAGGATCTAAATATATTCCTAAATCATAGTTATTTCCTTCACTATCAGTAAATGGTCCTAAATAAATACAATAGTTCCACATCCATTCTTTAGCACTTGGATAATACAGAGGTGCTCCATTTAATAAATTATTATTCATAATATATATAGATTTAATATAATCAGTCAACCCAGCATTACCTGTAATTGACTGACTAAAGTGTTGTTAAAGCTTAGTTTTTAACTTAGCAATTGTTTTTTCAAGCTCATCAATACTATAATTCCAAGAACTATCTTCTTCATAAGCTTTTTTTAAACATTTTAACTTATATCCTAATAAGTGAATGTACTGTTCTAAAGGACATATAATCTCATCTCCTTTTAATACGTAATCTTCCATAATTTTGTTATTTAGTCAGTTAATAAAAAGGCTCAATTAAGAGCCTGTCTCTTTATACAATAAGAGCCCTATATATAAATAGAGCTCTATATTATTAAAGAGCAATTGTTTTTTGAATAACATCAATAACATCTTCTTTAGATTGATAACCTAATACATCTTGAGTTAATTCTGTTGTATAAAAAATATCCCAATCATCATTATCTTCAGAATTATAATTAATAATTGCTATCTCAAACTCATCACTATCATTCCCATAAGAGAAAGAATGACACACTAATGATATTCCAAAATTATTAGGAAATCTAAATAACACTTGCATTCCTCTATTAACAGTATTAATATCTACTATATAAGAAGTAAAATCTTTAATTTTTTTCATAATTGTATTTGTTTTAAATGTAGTCATAATGCTATATGTTTTGTAGTGATTTTGTTATTTTTTGATTGTTTGTTGTCCCATTTTTTTATGTGATGGTATACACATCCCCCATTTCATTCTCTCCTATAATATACAATTATTCATTTCATTAACATTCCTTTAAGAGTATTTGTAAGAAAACTTCCTACAAAAACACCTAAAATGAATAAAAAATGAACTTTTGACCCCTAGTAAAGATATAAACTTTTTTACTCCTATATATATAGGACAACATTAATTAAAATATTGTCCTTTATATATATGTTCTTTAGGAATTACTTTTTTGATATTATATTTCCCACCCAATAGCTTCGTATATATCCCACCCTTATATACGAAGAAAAGCAGGACTAAAGTCCTGCTAATTCTTCTGGGTTAGTAATTACTTCGACTCTATCAAAAGATTTAATCTTAGCCTCAAACTTCTTCAAGTTCTCAACTTGAGTGTAGTTATTGTGAGCAAGTTTGCTGAATTGTCCTTCTGCATTAATACCAAAGGTAACAGCATAAACTTGTCCATTGTCAAAATCTTGACAAAAAGCATCTTCTGCATTGGCAATAAATACCACACCATTGTAGCTAAATCTTCTGTACTTTTGACCTTTCATTTGAGTGTCTTCAGAATATTCTCTAACACCTGGCAATTGTTGGATGTCTAATACATCTTCTCCTGTAATTTTTTTAGTTTGCATTTTTCTATTTTTTAATTGTTATAGCGGGGGACTATCCCACTCGCCAAAACACCAGTGGGGTTGTTGTTGGAAGGGGTCAACCATCTCATCTACATAATCAACATGGGGGCTACTAAAAAATTTTAAAAAAAAAAATTTCATAGGGGAGAGACATAAAATTTGGAAAAAAAATTTTTTCTTGCTCATGTAAAAAATATGTTATAATTTTGGCTGGGTGGGTGGGTTGATAATAAAAATGCTTTTATTTATTCTTTGTATAGATAGAAATAAAAATATTTGTTTTATATATATGTTTTTTATATACCTTTGTATAAACTAAATAGATTATGATTGTACAAAGATTTAAAAGAAAAGAGAGAGATAAGTTTTCTTCAGTTAAGAAATACTATTCTATATTGTTTAGTATAAATGATATTAATGTAACAGAAAGAGAAATACAATTAGTTTCTTTTATTGCTCTTAATGGGAGTATTTCTTATAAACATGTTAAAGAAGAATTCTGTAAAGAATTCAGCACTTCTAATGCCACAATTAATAATTTAGTTTCTGGTCTTAAAAAACTAGGAATATTAATTAAGGATGATGGGAAGATTAAAATACTTCCAGATATACAATTAGATTTCTCTAAGAATATTGTTTTACAAATTACATTAGAGAATGAAACCACCTAATATACATATTAAGGATTTTCTTATTAAGAAAATTGCAATTAATAAAGTGATTGAGCATAAGATGATTTCTGAAAAAGTTATTCATAAAGTGATTGCTCATCAATTTGATTCTGCTAATGATGCAATACATAAGTATAATAGTGTAGAGTTTTCTGGATTTGGTAAGTTTATGTTTAACATGAATAAAGCCAAGAAGAAAATGGAATTATTTGAATCACAAATAAGTTATTTTACAAACTTATTAAATGATGAAACTCTTTCTCCTACAGTTAGAAGAAACTTAGAAATGAAATTAGCTACAGCTATTGATAATAGAGTGAAACTAAAACCAAAAATTGATCATGGGAGTGATACAACAAATAATTGAAGGATGGAGTAACCACCTTCTTCCTCGAAAAGAACTAGAATTAGTTATAGAGCAAACAAGTCAAGAAAGAATGGAAATATGTAATAATTGTGAACATATTTCTACAAAGCATAAAACATTAAGACCAGATGTACATTGTACAAATTGTGGATGCACTCTTTCTGCTAAAACAAAATGTCTTTCTTGTAATTGTCCTTTAAATAAATGGAAAGCTGTAATTTCTCAAGAACAACAAAATATAATTGATAATGGAAAAGAGTAATTTAAAATTAACAAAGATTCCTATTGAGTATTTATTAGAGATACTAGAAAAATTATATAATGATGGATATGATTATTTCGATTTAGAAGGAATTATAGATTTAGATAGGGAAAAGGATATAATAAGAATTACAGTGTCAGATGATTATTTAACTGAAGACCAGCCAAACATAGATGACTATGAGCAATTATTATAAACGTAGTGTAAATATATTAAATAAACTTGGCTCTGTATTTCCAAAACAAACTCTTGGTAAGCACTTGGCTACAGCATTAGATGATCATCAGATTGAAAATCTCAATGACAAAGAAATGTTTAATATATTAAATGATTATTTAATAGAATTAGAATTAGATGTTCCTCATTGTGAAGATTTGGAAGAGATTCTTAAACAAGGAATGAATTTAAATTCTGAGGATTTATTAGAAGAAGAATAAAAAACAATATTAATATAACTACATAATGGAAATAATTAAACCTAAGAGAGTGGTTGGAGTAAAGCATGATCCAACTAAATTTTTTACAATAACTTTATACACTGAAGAAGGTATGCAAAAGAATATTTGCCCTAGTGGAAAAAAAAGATATGAAGAAGATGAAAAAAGAAAAGCAAGCTGTAAAAAAAATTTAGAAGCTGCTTTTACAAATAGACTTAAACCAGATTCTGAAGAACAACTTAAGTATAATGCTGTAGTAAACAGTATTCTTGATTATAAAGATTATGATGAATATAAACGTAAAACTAGCTTTAAATATAAAGTGCTAAGGTTTTTAAAACTAACTACATAATGGCAGTAAAAAAGAATACATATATAGATGTAGAACTTGATTGGGCTGAACAACAATTATCTTCATGGAAAGAATATGTTGATGCAAATCCTCTTCATACTTTAAAAGATAGAATAGAGTGGAAACCTACAGCTAAAGGAGGAATGCTTCCTATGGTAATTGCATCTATAGAAGCTCAAGGAAAGTTTGTACAAGAAACAATGAAAAACTATCTTGCTCTTTTAAAAGAAGTAGATGTAATGAGAGAAAAACAAGAAGCTAAAAAAGTGGAAACAAGAGGAGGAGCTGAATTGAGTTCTCAAGCAGAAGAATTTTTAAAGAGTAGAAATAAGTAATGAATACACCTGCAATTAAAATACTTATATATAAAAATGATGTAGATGAAAAACCTATTAAAAAAATAGGATCTATTACTAAGGCACATTTAGATGGTATGCAAGATGCATTAAATCGAAATGAAGATGTAACAGAATATGATGACTGGATAAATTCTTGGAACATTACAACACCTTTTGAATGTGTGAAATATAAACTGAATTGTGATTAATAATGAAACTACATGATATAGAATATAAGGATTGGTTTATTAATCAAAAACGTATTCCAGATAGAAGCTCTGATGAATATAAGCAGTTCTTTGCATTTCATAAAGAACTATGTATGAATGGAGCAATGATGGATGGACAATACATCAATCCATTTCTATATTGGCATTTAAATATTTGGCATACAGAAGTAGATATTATAGATGAATATGGACGTATTAATCAGAAATATTCTAATCCATTACTAAGAGATAATGAATGGCTTGTTACAAATGAAATAGATAGAGCACATAAGGAAAAGAAAGGTCTAGTTATACTAGGTATTCGTCGTTTTGCTAAGTCTGTTATTGAAGCTAGTTACATTGGACATGGTGCTACATTTGATGAGAACAGTCAGAATATTATTGCAGGATTAAATGCTCCTGATATAAAGCTTATTACAGATAAGATTGACAAAGGATTAAACTTCTTACCAGAAGCCTGGAGATGGCAGAGGGTAGAAGATAATTGGAAAAATCAAGTTACACTAGGAATTAAAACCAAATCAGGAGAAAGAATTCCATTTTCCCAGATTCTTATACGTAACCTTGATGAGGGTAATAATGAGGAAGCTATTGCTGGTACAAAGCCTAGAAGACTTATTATTGATGAGATTGGAAAAGGATCTTTTCTTAGAGGACTTCAAGCTGCTATTCCTGGATTTACAACACCATTTGGTTGGGGATGTTCTCCGATTCTTACAGGAACAGGTGGAGATATGAAGAAGTTTATGGATGCAAAAAGCTTAATGTTTGATGTTGAAAATTTTAACTTCTTAGAATATAATAATGCAAAAGATGAAAAAAGAGTTCATGGACTTTTTATTTCTCATAAATATAGAATGGAAGCCAAAGAAGAAAGTTCTTTGGGAGCATTTTTAGATAAACCAAAAACTTCTTCTTTACATGAAGTGAAGATGATGGTGAGTAATGAAGAACTAGCCACAAAGATTACAAATGATAATCTTGAAAAGCTTAAAAAAGCTGGAGATAGAATGGCCTATCTTAAAGAGAAAATGTATTATCCCCAAGAAGTAGATGATATATTTCTTAATGAAGATACAAATATATTTGATATTGAAGCAGCTAAAAGACAGAAGTTTAGACTGTTACAACAAGAAAGAACAGGAACATCTGTAGTGCTGTATGATGATGGACAAGGAGTTAAACATACATTCTCTGATAAACTACCTATATCAAATTTTCCATTAAAAAATACAGATCAAAAAGATGCTCCTGTAGTTATATATGAGTTTCCAGTAGAAAACCCTCCTTATGGATTATATGTAGCAGGAGTTGACCCTTATAGACAAGGTAAATCTGCATATTCAAGTTCTCTTGGCTCTGTTTATATATACAAACGTATGCATACAATATCAGGAGAAAAATATCAAGATATGTTTGTAGCATCATATTGTGCTCGTCCAGATAAAAAAGAAACATGGGAAGAACAAGCACGATTGTTGATAAAGTATTACAATGCTAGAACATTATGTGAAAATGATGAAATCTCCTTTATAGATTATATGATTTCTAAAGGAGATGCACATTATTTAGAAAAACAACCAGATTGGTTAAAAGAAATTGTTCCAAATACTACCGTTAGACGTGATTATGGAATACATAGATCTGCAGAAAAAATAAGAGACTTTCTACATGGATGTCTAAAGAAATATACAGAAGAAGTTATACATGTAGAAAAAGATGATGATGATAATATTATTTCTGAAACAAAAGGAATGTCAAAAATACTTGACCCAGTACTTCTTGAAGAAATGATACAATATAATGAAGATGGTAACTTTGATAGAATTATAGCAGCAGAACTTGCTGTTTCTCTTGCCATGAAACTTGATCCTATATTTGGAAAGATTGGAGATAATTCAGACTCAAGAACAAAATCAATGGGAGTTAAAAGACAAAAAAGTTCACTCTTTCCAGAATCAAGAGGAGTGTTTAATAACAATAAACGTAAATTATTTAGATAATGGCAATAATTAGATATACAAAAGATGCTACAATACGTTATGCGTATTTAAATATTTTTCCTGATCAGTTTAAAACAGAGAAGGAAAAACAAGATGAGAGTTGGATTAAAAATACAATGGATTATTTTGCTAACAGGGCTTATGCAGAATATATTAAAAATAGAGATACATTTGTAAAAAACTATGATTTGGTAAAAGGTATTCTTCGTATGGAAGATTTTTATCAAGATCCTCAAGTAAAAAGTTTTACTGAAATTTTACAAAATGATTTGGCTCTACCATCTTATGTAAAACATTATTCTATAATTACCACTCCTCTTAATGGTTTGGTAGGAGAAATTTCAAAAAGACCTGATACATATAGAGTGAAGGCATTTGATGACGATAGTAAAGCAGAAGAGTTACAGTTTAAAACTGATACACTGCAAAAGTATATTATATCAAGAGCTAAACAACAAATATTAGAAAAAGCTGCTATTGCTGGAGAAGAACTAGAAGAAGAACAACTAGAACAGCTTACAATGGAACAAGTTAAAGATCAGCTTGATTCATATACATCTGTAGCTGAAAAATGGGCCAACCATATTCTTACATGTACAAAAGCAGAATTTAATATAAAAGAAAAATCAGAAGATACATTTAGAGACTTGCTTATATCAGCAAGAGAGTTTTATCATATATATGAAGACAATTCCAAAACTGGGTTTAACATTGAAGTGGCCAACCCAAAAAACACTTGGTTTCTTACTACTCCTGATAGAAAGTGGATATCAGATCCCACTGGTAGAACTCAAGGAGCCTATGCTGCTGGTACAGTACAAGTTATGGAGCTTTCGGAGATCATTGAAAGCATCCCAGATCTTACGAAAGAGGAAATTGACCACTTACGCTCATCATTACAAGACTATGGATTAATTAATGTACGTGAATCTAATTTAGGTAACCCTAATGCTACACCTGGGCAAGACTCTGTACAGTATGATACATTTGATCCATTAGTACTACAAACAAGAATGATTATAGAATCAGAAATGAAAGAAAATAACGATGGATTACAAGATTTTCTTGGTTTAACATCTAATGTTTCTTCATTTGGATATAAATATGTAGTAGTTAGGGCATATTGGATTTCTAAGAAAAAAATTGGAAAACTTATATATGAAGATGAAATGGGCAATGAGCAATCAATGCTTGTTGATGAGAATTATAAATCAGGAACTATTCCTACACAGAAGTCACTAGAATGGGGATGGATTAATGAATGGTATCAAGGAATTAAAATTGGTCCAGACATCTATCATATCAAACCTTATAAACTATTGAATTATTGTCCTATAATTGGAACAACTTTTGAAGTAAAGAATACAGAGGCTAAGTCA
>Ga0315900_10009525_pt1 | contig 12305 bp, 9 predicted proteins | sample LakEriMetagenome_FD_203521 | JGI IMG/M metagenome (GOLD analysis project Ga0315900, IMG submission 203521) | Freshwater fungal communities from buoy surface, Lake Erie, Ohio, United States - Buoy 12 MA114 | ecosystem: Environmental > Aquatic > Freshwater > Lake > Lake biofilm | place: USA: Lake...
TCTTCAACGTTTTGACACCAATGGCGACGGGCAGATCGATGATACGGAGCGTCGGGCTGTGCGCGAAAAGATGAAGCAGATGCAGAACAAGCCAGGGGCAATGACTCCCTCGGGCGAATCGGAGACGATCGGCAATCGCATCGTTACCGAAATGCAGTACGCTTCGAGCGATGGAAAAATGATCCCGTGCGTCCTCTCGATGCCACAAGGAAACGGCCCGTTCCCGATGCTCGTCACCATCCATGGAGGCCAAGGGAATCGCGACCTGGGGTACATTCGGACCATGGCTGCACCGAACAATCTTTCTCCGACGATTTCCGCTTTCAATGAACAACCCTGGGCGATCCTCGCTATCAGCTATCGCGCGGGCAACGGTGCTTTGTTCGGGATGGAACAGGATGACGTCATCGCTGGCATCCGATTTGCCAAAACACTACCCAAGATTGATCCGAACCGCGTTGGTGTTGTGGGCGGCAGTCATGGGGGCCACTTGGCACTAGTAGCTGCAGAAAAAATGGGAAGCGAATTCCTATGCGTTGCTGCCGGTTCGCCCTGGATGACCGATCCGGTGGTCTACATGATGGGTGATCCAAACAAACCGCCCTTATCTGAAGTATCCGCCAAAGCGCGCGAAGACTTGCAGATCAATGGACGACGCATATTCAATGGAATGCAAAAGGGGCGCGGCATGTCTGAGCAACAGTTCCAGGCATTCATCAAGGAGCATTCGATTGAAGCCAACGCCGACAAAATTGTGATGCCTACGTTGTTTCTCACGAGTCGCGGCGACGATCAAGCGCCGCACGTGTTGATCGAGCCGATGATCAAGAAGATGCAGGCGGCGAAGAAGGAAGTCCAGGTTTACACCGCGGAGAAGAGCCCGCATGGCTTCTACTGGGCCCGAACCGTCAGTGCGGCTCGCGACTTGCGAGGGGAGAAGTCGCCGCAGGAAGCTGAAGAAGAATTGACCGCGCGGCGAACGATGATCGAATTTTTTACGAAACAGTTTGCTCGGAAGGACGGTCAGACCTCAAAGTCGCCAGCGAAGGCTGCCGCGTCAGCGACTACCAGCCGCACGGCGAAAGGGCAAGCGGCAGAGGAACAACTGGCCGAACCCGCCGCGGATGAAGCGGCCGGGAAAGCGGCGGATGCTAAAGAGCCAATGCAGGAAGAAGAGCCGGCGGGCGAGAGGGCTCAACCGGGCCGGGATGCTGGAGTCGGCGCGGGACGCGGTGCAGGGATGGCGCGCGGTGGACAGGAAGCGGGCCGGGGAGGAGCGATGAGCGGCGGGCTGGGCGGTGTCGACTTTCAAACTTTGGCGGGCGAATCCGGGAAGGTTTCCCGAGAGGCATTCAAGAAACAACTCAGCGGCTCGGCCGCGTTCTCCAGTCGGCCGGAACTTGCTGATCGACTCTTCGATCGGCTCGATACCGATGGTGACGGGACGCTGAACAAAACTGAGTTCGAAGGAATGAGCGACCTGAAGAGCCAGTTGGGGCGAGGCGGGCAGTCAGGGCAGATGGGCCAGCCCGGTCGCGGACCGAGTCGACCGGGGAGAGGCAGCGGAAATCTGCCTGGTTCTGCCGTGCCGGGTACGGGGGGCTCATCCACCCCGAACAGTCCAGCGGGCGGCGGTGGAGGCACAAATCAAGTCAGGGCCGAGACTGCGCCGCTGCGGATAGCGGCTGGAGAGTTGGTCGGTGAACTGGTGGGTGATGTGCGCATCTTCCGCGGCGTCCCATACGCGGCGGCTCCTGTGGGTGAGCGTCGCTGGCAGGCACCTGCCCCGGTCGAGCCCTGGCAGGGTGTACGCGAGGCGACTCAGTTCGGGGCGTTGTCACTACAAGGTGAAACGTTTGCCCCGCGGAGTGCTCAAAGCGAGGACTGTCTCTTTCTCAATATCTGGACGCCAGCGAATGCGACCGCGGATTCGAAGCTTCCTGTCTTGTTCTGGATTCACGGCGGTGCGTTCATTCAAGGGTCGGGTGGACAGCCGCGATACGATGGATCAGAGTTGGCCAAGCGTGGCGCGATCGTGATCTCGATCAACTATCGGCTCGGTCCGCTCGGTCTGTTTGCTCATCCGTCGTTGACGGCCGAGAGTAAACCCGAAGAACCGCTCGGCAACTACTGTCTGCTCGATATGATCGCCGCTCTACGTTGGGCACGACACAACATTGCAGCATTCGGTGGCGACCCAAGTAATATTACGATTTCCGGCTCCTCTGCCGGCGGCACCAGTTGCCTGTTTTTGATGGGTATCCCCGAGGCTCACGGACTGTTCCACAAAGCGATCATTCATAGCAGCGGCGGGATTAAGAACATTCAAACACTGGCTGAGGCCGAGGCAGCTGGCGTCCGTTTGGCGGAAAAGATCGGACTCAGTCCGCGGGCCACGAGCGCCGAGTTGCGGCGGGCGGCGGCGGGCGACTTGGCAGTGAACGTGGGGCTAATTCGCGAGTTGAACTTGCCAGTCAAGCCGATCATCGATGGGCGACATGTGAAAGCGGTCCCAGCCGAGCTGTTTGCTCAAGGTCAGCAAGCCAAGGTCCCGGTATTGATCGGAGCGGCCAATGGCGAGTCGGGTGCGCGGCAACTCAGCGATGACGTTGCTACGGGCGGGGCGTTTGGTTTTCAGCGGGAACTGGCGGACCAGATGGTGCGGGCGGGACAGCAGGTTTGGATGTTTCAATTGACATACGTTCCACCGCAGTCACGCGATACTCGGTTTGCCGCCAAGCACGGCGAGTCGGTTGCCTATGCGTTCGGAACGATCGGCCAATCGCTGGCGGCACAGTATGGATTTCGAAATGAACAGGTGGCCGCGAACGCAGCGCGGATGCGGCGGGGTGGGGGAGGAGCTGGTGCGATGGCGGGTGCTGGCCGAGAGGATGAGTCGCAACCTGTGGAGGATTCCGAGCAAGGTCGATCAATCAGCGCGGCGATGCTCGAGTACTGGCTTGCATTCATGCGCGATGGTCAACCGAGTGGCAAGAAGCTTCCGGCTTGGCCAGCCTACATGAGCAACGCACCTAAGACGATGGTCTTTGGCAATAATGGGATTGGTGTGAAGTGAATCGGAAAGGAGACGGAGTGGCGATTCGCGAATGGCCTCCGTCCCCTTTGAGGTACCTATGGAGTGTTTATGTTCAATCGACTTGGGTTTTTTGTGCTGGCAATCTGGTTGGTGCAGGCTGTGATTGCTCCCAAGCAGATTAAATCGCAAGAGGTTTCGCTCTCGGTCGAAGTGGCGGATGATCTCGCGATTAAAGATCCGGTTCGCAAGAAGGAGTTGCCTTTCAAGGTTTACTATCCCAAAACTGGCGGGCCTTACCCGGTGATTGTTTTCTCGCATGGGTTCGGCGGCAACAAGGATGGGTTTGGTCCTGTCGGTAAGCACTGGGCGAGTCAGGGCTATGTGGTGATCCATCCGTCGCATGAAGATGGACTCGGTCGACAGGGGAGCGATGGGCGAAATGCTGGCTCTGATGCTGCTGGGATTCGAGGTCGACTGGGAGGCTTGAGGAGCGGAATCAGCGACACAGGAAATATCAGTGGCCGTGTTGCGGATTTGGTTCTGGTTTTGGACAAGCTTGAAGACTTGCCGAGTTTGGCTCCCGGGCTGAAGGGAAAGATCGACAACAAGAGGATCGGAGTTGCCGGGCATTCATTTGGCGCTTACACGGCGATGTTGATGGGTGGCGTGACGACTGACTTTGGCAAGGAAAAGGGCAAGAGCTTTCTGGATAAACGCGTGAAATGCATTCTGCCGATTTCTGCGCAGGGGACTGGTCAGCAAGGTTTGACTGAGCAGAGTTGGGAAGCGTTGCGATTGCCGATGATGACGATTACGGGAACGGAGGACCGGGGTGTTGGAGGTCAGAGCGTCGAGTGGAGGAAAGAGCCTTACAAATACAGTCCAGTTGGAGATAAGTATCTCATCGTGATCGAGGGGGCCAATCACATGTCCTATGGTGGTGCCCTGCGGATTCGAGGCGGCGGCGTCGCGGAAATCGTCAATTTTTGCACGACCAAGTACTGGGATGCCTATCTGAAGAATTCGCAGGAGGCAAAAGAGTATTTACAGTCAGGCAAACTCTTAAAAGACTTTGCCGATAAGTGCACGTTGGATAAGAAGTAAAGAGTTTGATTTGCGCAGTAAAGTCATCCTTTCAGGCGAGTTTCGAGAGGCGGAAATGACGTTCCAGAGTTCGATGAAATCAGACTCATCGTTTTTGTGTCGCGATTGTAGTCGCCATCTTGTCCGGGGGCAAAACTTGTTTTTTCGGCTTGTTGTCATCGGCTGCGCGAGCCTCGGCTTTATTGCTTTCGTTTTTGAAAGGTCGTCGCTGTATGTCCTACAAGCTCGGCAACAAGATCCCGAAGCTGAATTTAAAAAGCTAGATGCAAACGGCGATAACAGTATCTCCGCTGATGAATTCAAGGCGTTCCGGCCGAGTCGGATGATGCCTGATTTGTTCAAGCGACTCGACCGCGACGGTGATGGTTCGCTGTCGTTGGTGGAATTTCAAGTAGTTGCGACAATGGGTTCGAAGGCTCGCAATGCAGGCAAGTCGGTGGAGAGCGAGAGGCTTTTGGCACTGAGTGAGCCAGCAATCGCCAAAGGGACGACAACCGAGCTTGAGCGATACCGAGCCGCATCAGAGTACTCAGCGCGGCATGCCGGTTTGTGCTTGCTGATCATGAAAGATGGTGAGATTGTTTTCGAGCAACACGTCGAAGGCTCCAGCCCCGAGAAAGCTTACCAGTTAGCGTCTGGTACAAAGAGCTTCTGGGGGCCAATTGCCCAAGTGGCGATCTCGGAGGGATTGTTCACGCTGGACGAGGTCGTCTCGGAGACATTGACCGAATGGAAGGGCGACCCGCGGAAGTTAAAAATCACGGTTCGCGATCTGCTTTCGTTCTCCAGCGGACTGGAGGCTCCTCGGCGACTCTGGGCTGAGAAGAAGAAGGACTTGTACAAGCTGGTTCTCGAATTGCCCGCAACTGCCGAACCGGGTGCAGAGTTCGCTTACAGCGAGGTTCACCTCTACGCGTTCGGCGAATTCTTCAAACGCAAGCTGGCGGCTAAGTCGAATGCTTCGGCCAAGGGCGGAGAGCGACCTTGGGACTACCTTAATCGCAAAATTCTGACTCCGATTGGGTTGACCAATTTGAGATGGGTCAAAGACGGTTCGGGCGACCCGGCGATGGGGGATGGAGCCGTACTGACCGCGCGTCAGTGGGCAATCTACGGCGAGTTCCTTCGTCTCGGGGGAGAATGGAAAGGAAAACAACTCGTGCCGAGCGAGCGATTGGCGGAATGTTTTTCAAGTTCTCGAGCGAATCCTGCTTACGGTTTGACGTTTTGGTTGAATAAAGCGTCCGACAAACCTAACGCCGGAGTTGCCGATGCGGCGGGTGCGGGCCGGATGCGTTCATCGGATCAAGTTAGTGCACGTGGTATCGTACCTGGTAAGTTGCCTGATCTGGTGATGGCGGCGGGAGCAGGCCAGCAGAGGTTGCTTTTCAGTTCAGCCGAAAAGCTGGTCATCGTCCGGTTCGCCAACGCAGATATGCCGCGGCTAGTGATGGCAGGCAAGTATGACCAGCTCGATTTGACATTCAAAGACGAGGAGTTTTTCAACAAACTCCTCGAACCGGCACGAGACGGGAAAGAAGTCGATAGGAGTCCGAGCAGGGACGAAAGATTAGTGCCGCGATGATGGACTACTGGTTGGCCTTCATGAAGGACGGCAAGCCCAGCAGCAAGCAGTTACCCGACTGGCCAGCGTATCAACCAGCGGCACCCAAAGTGATGGTATTTGGAAACGAAAGTATCGCTGCGCGATAGTTGGCTCTGATTACCGGGGCTACGAATCATCCGCAGAGACCCTCACGCGTACGAAAAAATAAAGGAAGGAAAATGATCAGCAAACGAGCAAAAAGTTTCGTAGTTTTCATGATCGCGATAGCCCTCAGCCTCAGCAACACTTTGGCGCAGGATGCCCCAGACAATTCTGAGAGTCAAAATCGGCGCGCAACCCAAGGAACGAATAGGCCGCAGCGGCAAGGCGGAGAACCTCGCAAACAGATCAATCCGCGTCAGCGTGAGGCGGTGCAGAAGTTGCGTGAACGGACAGAAAATGGTCCTGTTCCGACTGGGCTCGAACGACGGAAAATTCAAGTTGGTAAGACTGAGCGGGAGTACTTCATCAACATCCCTCAATTGTGCCAGGACAAGCCTTCGCCGGTTGTCTTTGTGCTCCATGGCGGAGCAACCAGCAGCGGAATTGCGATGCATCTGAAAACCGATTTTACCAAACTCGGGGCCAGTGCCGGTTACGTCACGGTATATCCCAGTGGCATCAACGGATGGAACATCGGTAGCCATGATATGTATTCGGTACAGCGACGGACCAGCAATGCCGATGATGTCGGCTTTTTTCGCATGATGTTCGATGAACTGATTGAGAAAAAAATTGCAGATCCCGCCCGGATTTATTTGGTCGGTGGAAGCAATGGCGGGGTGATGACCCAGTATCTCGTTTGCAATCTTGCAGATCGCATCGCGGCCGCCGGGGTCATGGTGTCTACGTTGCCAAGAGCGGCCGAGACCAAGTGGCCCAAACCTACCAAGCCAATGCCGATGATCGTGCTGCTGGGTACCGAGGATCCAATGAAACCTTGGGGCGGGAATCGAGACCAGATGAGTGCCGAGGAGACGATCGCTTATTGGCGCAAGCATAACAAGTGCAACAAAGAGGGGGAGAAATGGGCACTGCCGGACAAGGATCCCAGGGATGGGTGCCGGATTATTGTTCAGCGTTGGGAGGGAGCAGCCCCTGTGGTTTTCTACACGATGCAGGGGCATGGGCATGGTTGGCCGATGCAGCGGCGTCGAGCCAATGAAGATGTGGGTAAAGGGACCAACGACATTTCTGCACCGGAAGAATTCTGGGGATTCTTTGAAAAGCTGCGATCGTCGAGGAGCGATCCATAAGTTAGCTTCATTCGGATAAACCTACAGCGAGCCAAAACCGAAATAATGGGCAACGTTGCGAGCCCAAGAAACCGCCTCCATCGAGTCGGTCACCGCAACGTGACCATAGAGCTCGAGACCCGCTGGCTCACCCCAGCGGGTCTTTGCGTTTCTACCCAATAAATTCAAAGGGATCGCGAGCTAGCCAACTTCTCACGCGGCCAAACCTCGGGACGCGCTTGGTGAGCATAACGCACCCAAAAGGCTCAATTTGGCGTAAAAGGCTCTAAATCGCGGGACTCACCCCCAAGTGAGTCACACGACGTAAGTCCAATGAATACATGGCTTTTCGCGATTTTGCCGCCAATCGAAGTTTTAGCGAAAATGGCCTATGGCAGTGGTATGAAAAACAATGGCTAGCGCGTCACGCGGGGGGGAGTAGGGTACGTGCAGCGGTCGGGGTCGCCATCCCAACAACCGCCAATAGTATCAATCACATCCATTACCCAACTCGCGCCGACCATCAAGCCGACCGCGGAACGTACCCTTGCGTTGTCAGCGTGATCCATAGCTCCATGGTACGTTGCGCGGTCCTCGGTCACCGTGGCGGTTTGAGAAGTAAGGGGCATTGGATAGTGCGATCACGGTTCAGGCCATGAAGACCAGGACCGCTTCATGTACCCTGCGTAACTAGGATGTTTTGCGAAATGCGGACAAGCTAAACGCTTATCCTGCGTAGTTCCCTAGAATCCAGCCAAAAACATTGAACTTGGGGGTTGTTTTACTACGAAGGAGCTAGTACTATTACTTTCGTACAAGCAGTACGCACAGTTGATGGTTTTTTCACACCTCTTGTTTTAAAGGGTTTCGCGATGCGAAACAGTCGATCCTTGCGGAAGCGGCTTTCCCGCAAAATGTTGATTGAAAGCCTCGAAAACCGAGCTCTAATGGCCGGTGATTTGTACCACAATTTTTCGATGCCAGAGGATGTCGATGCCAATGGGTCGGTAACACCGATCGATGCGCTCATCGCTATCGACCGGATCAATCGGTCCGTCGCAGGAGAATCCTTGGCTCCGTCGTCTCAGGTCGACACGGTGATGGTGGATGTCAACGCCGACGAGTCGATCAGTCCGCTCGATGCATTGGCTGTGATCGATATCCTCAATTCCCGTAGCGCGAATGGGCAAAGCGGTTCGCTAGCCAGCCGCGTCCAACCCGATCTTCGAATGGCAAGAATCCAAAGGGCTGTCGAAGATAACACCTTGCCACCCGGATGGACGATCGACCAAGCACAAGCGATCCTTGAGACTCTTCGCGTGGGCGGTCGTCCCGAGCTGGGTGACAGCGTCGTGAATGGTTCGCTTCGCTGGATGCCTGACGTAATTAGCCTGCCCTACGACGATGGCCAATCTTCGAAGGATGACGCCCGACAAGTTGAATCGTTAATCGCTGCGGTTTCTGAACGCCTCGCAGCATTCAACGTCTCGTCCGAGGTCATCTCGGATATCTCCGTCTTTATTCGAGATGGATCCTCGACGGGTTCTCCTGTTGATCAATCGCAAGTGCGTGAACGATTGGCCGAGCTTGGTGTTGACGTCGATACCATCATGCCTCAGCCAAAAAGCGATATCGATCTGGTTGAGCCTCAAGATCCGGTAGTCGAACAAATCCTGGTCACTGCTCCGATTCTTGAATCGATCGTTGAAAGGTTGAACTATGCCGGTGCAGCGCGCGAAATCATAGACACCATTAGCAAGGAGTGCTCAGATGCGATCGACGCGGGGGCGCCGCTTGGGTTCGAACAAGTCCAAACGCGACTAGGTCAACTCGGTTTCTCATGGGAAACCTTCAGCTACATTGTTCCCGAGGTGCTTCCTCCGGCCATGGATCAAGAGCCTGGGCAACCACCTCGGCAAGACCCTCGCGATGATCGCAACGATCGTCCTGAACCTCCAATCGTGACGGCTGTCATGGTCACTAGACCTGTCGCCGACTCGCTATTGCCAAGGCTCGCCGAGTCGGGGGTGTCCGAGAAAATCCTCGCTATACTTAGCAGGGAAATCTACGATGCAATCGCAATCGATAGGCCCTTGAGCATGCTCCAAGTAAGACTGCGACTAGTCGAACTCGGTGGCTGATCCCTCTGGCTGTACGGTTTCCAGCAAGATAGTTTTCACGGTGGTCACCAAATTGCCAAATGGCTATTGCTCATTGGCTCGGGTGATCACCGTGATTGGCCAGGAGCAATTCTGATACGGATAGACTATCAAGTCTTTTCGCCCAAGCGAGTCTTATTCACACCTTTATATCGACCCACAGATCCGCTTATGACTGAGCCTGTTTTACCTACCGATTCGGAACTTGAAATCCTAAAAGTGCTTTGGGATAAGCAGCCGTGTTCGGTGCGGGATGTTCACGATGCAATTGTTCGGGACGGTCGTCCCCTGGCTTATACAACCGTCTTGAAGCTCATGCAGATCATGACAGAAAAGCAGCTCGTCACACGCGACAGCAGCAACCGAGCACATGTCTACACCGCAGCAATTCCACGCCCCCAAACACAGAAGCAGCTCGTCGATGACCTGTTGAAAAGGGCTTTTTCAGGCTCTGCAGCCGAGCTGATTTTGCATGCCCTATCGGGCCGTAAATCGACACAAAAAGAATTGGCGGAAATTCGCCTTACGCTCGAAAAATTTGAGAAGTTAACAGATTCGAAATCGAACAAGTCCTCAGGTTGATGATCTAGCTCATCCATTGGGGTTGATCAGGCAAAGGTGTTCTTTATGAACGGCGAAGTCATTGCTCTCCTATGGGGTCGTCTGCTTAACGATTACGCCCCACGCATCGGGTGGGCTTGCTACCACTCCTTATGGCAAGGATTGGTTATCGCAGGATTGCTAAGACTCGCACTCTACGCGATCTCACGCTTTTCTCAATACTACAGCAAACTCCGATATTCGATATCGTTGCTGGCGCTTCTAGCGATTCCAATCCTTGGATTGGGAACATTTCTTAGTAGGGATTCCGGAGTTCCACGAGTCGTACTTTCTGACGACACCTCAGGTATATCGATCGATGGCTTCCTAAGTACTGTTGCGTTGCATAAAAATTTACCGATTCTTTATGATTTGCGATCATGGATGGAACGGTTCATTCCTGCCATCGGAATCTTGTGGACAGTTGGCTTCTCAATTGCCGTTGTTCGATTGGTTCGGGGATGGTTTTTTGCTCATCGATTGGTTCGCCAAGCTAAGTCTTTCGACGACCCATTATGGCAAGGCCATGTGGAGCGGTTGTCTGATGCGATGGTAATCCGAAGGTCCGTTCGGTTGCTGAAGTCGGAATCAGTCAACACTCCATCGGTCGTTGGGTGGTTCTCTCCAGTGATTCTTTGGCCGACATCAGCCATTACAGGGATTTCTGTTCAAGGAATCAGTGCGATCATCGCACATGAACTAGCGCATATCAGACGCTCTGACTTCATCCTAAATGTTCTTCAGTGCGTCATCGATGCGGTTTACTTCTATCATCCAGCAACTTGGTGGATTTCTCGGCAAGTTCGACTCGAACGAGAGCACTGTGCTGACGAACTCGCTGTTCAAATGCTCGAAAGCAGTTCGTTAGGCACGAGGTTAGGTTATGGCCAAACTCTACTTGACCTAGAGGAATATCGTCCGGCGCAAGTTTTTACCATTCGGGCGACAGGAGGCTTTTTACTACCTAGGATTCGCCGGATCACGGGTAACAAAGAGCCCGGTATTTCTTTCCCTAGATTGATTGCGAGCCTGCTGATCATAGCGACGTTCGCTGGGGTTCAAACCTCTTTAGCGCTCGCCATAAAACCGTTTAGCAAAATTTCGAGATACAATGTTTCCGCCGATTCATTGAGGACGGATCCTGCCACAACGGGTGATCCTCCAAATGCTCTAGCAGTTGTCGTTACTGAGCCGATCGCTCAAGCGATCGTAGCAAGGCTCGCAGCCCAGCGTATCGATACCGATGCTTTATGTGCAGTTCGAGATGGTATGTGGGGAGCGATTCGAGAAGGCAAGCCGTTGGTTCTCCAGCAAGTCTATGCAATACTAATGAATCACGGGTACGATCCGAATATTGTGCATGCTCCTCCCGCTCATTTGAAGTCACCAACTTCGAGCAATGAGCCCACATTGGTCACCGAACCGATGGCCAAAGCGATCGTCGATCGGTTAGCTGCCCAGCGTATCGATACCGTTGCGCTCTGTGCCGTAAGGGATGCTATGTGGGATGCAATCCGAAACCGACGACCATTGACCCTAGAGCAAGTCCATACGATTCTGGCTCAATACGGTTACAACTCATCCACCCTGCATTCACCTCCGCCACATTAGGTGCATCTTGGCCGGTGCCTTGCGCTGGCGCCGGCGTGCCCAGTCCTTGCAATTGGCCGCCAGCTCCATTATTTTGTGGCTCCCCGCATGGATTTTTACCTTAGGTGCTTGAGCACGATCACGTTGCTCCGGATTCATCTTCTTTGGCACCGCCAACGGCATTTTCGAGGCCCTCCGCGAGCATCTGAAGAATTCAAAAACCGAACCCGTGAAATACTTCCTTGTGGATTTTTCAAAAGTCAGTGGCATCGACTCCACAGGCATGTTGAGTTTCAATCGCATGATCCAATGGAGTCAGGAGCAGGGCATCACCCTCGTCTTCAGCGGCCTGGAGAAAAAGGCTGAGGAACATTTCCTTATGGAAAGCTCTGAAACTGGAGCCTCCTCCGTGCAGTTTCTCCCCAATCTCGACCGCGGACTGGAGTGGTGCGAAAACAAAATCATCTCCGGCAGCAATCCGGACCCAGGCTTAGAAAAAGACATTGCTGAACAACTCAACGACATTCTCAAGGGCGAGGGCGTCGGGAAACTGCTACCCTTCCTGCAACGCCGGGAATACCATCCCGGAGAATACCTGATGAGGGAAGGCGATGCCCCGGACTTCATCTTTTTTATCCACTCCGGGCAGGTCACCGCCCAGTTGGAGATTCCTGGCAAAACGCCGGTCCGCCTCGAGACGATGTCCAGCGGCCGCACCGTCGGTGAAATCGCGTTCTATCTCGGCACGCGCCGCACCGCCAGTGTGGTCGCCGATCTCGATTCCATTGTCTATTCCCTTTCGATTGATGATCTGAAAAACATGGAAGTCACGGAACCGGAAACCGCAACAATTTTTCATCGCATTAGCGCGCTCCTGTTGAGCGAACGCGTGATGCACCTGACCCGGACCGTACGCGCGCTGGAGCGCCCATAAAATCACGCATCGCACCGCCGGGTGGGAAGATTCGCGCCTG
>Ga0315900_10009527_pt1 | contig 12305 bp, 10 predicted proteins | sample LakEriMetagenome_FD_203521 | JGI IMG/M metagenome (GOLD analysis project Ga0315900, IMG submission 203521) | Freshwater fungal communities from buoy surface, Lake Erie, Ohio, United States - Buoy 12 MA114 | ecosystem: Environmental > Aquatic > Freshwater > Lake > Lake biofilm | place: USA: Lake...
GACAGCGGGGATCCCGAGGCGCTGGGCCGGGAGCTTCGGTCGCGGCTCGACGAGGCCGGCCTCCGGGAACGGCTTTGCGCGGTGGCCGTGCCGGTCGGCAGCCTGTGGGTGACCCAGACCGAGATCCCGGCGATGTCCGAGGCCGACGCCATCGACCTCCTCCAGCTCGAGGCCGAGAAGGGATTCCATGCTGACGCCTCGGCGCTCCAGCTGGCGATCTCGCGCTGCCCCCGCCCCGACGGCACCCAATGGGCCACCCTGGCGGCCCTGCCCCCGGCACGACTGGGCGCCCTGGAACGGTTGCTCGCCGCCGCACGCCTCAAGCCGGTGAGCATCGGCGCCGACCTGGTTGAGCTGCATCCGCCGGCCACCGCCCCGGTTTCAGGCATGATCACCCTCCGGTTCGGAGCGGGGCCTGGCCCGGTTTCCCTGCAGGCCACGGCGGGTGGTGCCCTCGTGGCGCTCCGGTCCTTCGAAGCCGACACCGATGAGGGTCCGGGTCAGGCCATGCCCCGGCCCGAGGGCGTCGCCCGCGAGGTCCGCATCACCCTCGGCCAGTTGCCGGAACCCTGGAGCCAGACCCTCCGCGAGGTGCGGGTCGACGGACCGTTGGCTGCCGCGCGATCCCTCGTCGACGGCCTGTCGGCCCGGTTGGCGCTGTCGGGGTTCCGGGTGCGATGCGCCCATGAACCGCTGCCCACCGAACCCGCTGCCCTCGCCGTCCCCGGTGTTTCAGGATCACCCGACCGGAAGGTTTCGGCGGTGATCGCCGCACGGGTGCTCACCGGATCGGTCGCGGCGACCCTGGAATTCCTCCCGCCCAAACCTTCGGTGCTCCAGCAGTTCCTGGCCCGCCACGCCCAGGGCCCCAGGCGCACGGCCTGGACGGTCTGCGGTGGCCTAGCCGGCGCGGCCGCCCTCGCCTTCGGCGTCCAGCAGGTGCAACTGGCGCTGCTCGAGTCGCGCTGGGCCGCGGTGTCGGGCAAGGTCCGCGAGCTGGAGCGCATCCAGGAGGACCTGCGCCTGTTCCGTCCCTGGACGGCCGGATCTTCCCGCGGCTTGGCGATCCTCGAGGCCCTGACCAGCGCCTTCCCGGAGAACGGCTCGGTCACCGCCAAGGTCATCGAGATCCGCGAGTCCGGCGAGGTGGTGTGCAGCGGCACGGCGACCGACAGCCCGGCCTTCCTGGCCATGACGGCCCGGCTGGGGGCCCTGCCCGGGGTCAGCCGGGTGCATCATGACCAGTCCCGTGGCTCGTCGCCGTTGCAATTCAACCTCCGCTTCGTCTGGGATGGAGGCCAGGCCCGATGACTCCTGCCCAACGCCAACGCCTGCTGACGATCGTCACCCTTGCCGCGGTGGGGCTCTACCTTGCCGACCTCTTGGTCTTCTCGCCCCTGGGGCGGTTGTGGTCGGCACGTTCGGCGCGGATCGACACCCTCAGGCGCCAGGTCGCCTCGGGCCGGGCCCTGGTCCAGCGCGAGGCGGGCCTCAGGGGCCAGTGGGATCGCCTCCGGACCAACGCGCTGCCAGCCGAGGCGTCCCAGGCCGAGCAGCGGTTGTTGCGGGCCAGCGACGAATGGGCGCGCTCCTCCGGGGCGCAGATTGTCGACCGGATGCCGCAGTGGAAGGGTGATGAACCCGCCTACCAGATGCTCCGCTGTCGGCTTGAGGCCTCCGGATCCCTCGCAAGCCTCACCCAGTTCCTCCAGCGCATGGAGGAGGGCCCGCTGGCGGTCAAGCTCGACAGCCTGCAGCTGCTGAGCCGGGACACCACCGGAAGGCAGTTGACCCTGGGCCTGCAGATCAACGGCCTCGTGCTCAATCCCCCTTCGAAGCCATGACCGCTCCGCTCCAACCCACCGGGGAGCCGGGAGCCGGCACCGGGCAACTCCCGTCGGCCCGGGCTCTGCCGTCCTGCTGGTCGATGCGGTGGTTCCTGGCGGTGCTGACCTCCGCCTGGGTGATCCTGCCGGCGACGCAGGCCGCCGAGACCAACGCCCCCGCCGCCCCACGGGACCCGGCATCCCTGGCCCGCCGCATCGCCGAGCGGAACATCTTCGATCCGGACCGTCAGCCCCGCAGCCGCGGTGACTCCAGGCCGGCCCCGAAACCCCGGCCGGTGATCGCCGCCGACGCGGCCGAGTTCGGACTGGTGGGCGTGATGTCCTACGCCCGCGGCACCTTCGCCTTCTTCGACGGCAACGACCCGGAGTACCGCAAGACGCTCGCCCAAGCGGCGATCATCGCCGGCCACACCGTCGGTGCGATCACCCCCCAGTCGGTGACGTTGGTGGAGTCCAATCGCCCGCCGGTCCAGCTCCGGGTGGGCCAGCGGATGCGCCGCGATTCCGAGGGCAACTGGCAGCCGGTGACCTCGGCGGCAGGCGAACCCTTCGCGCGGAGCGCGACGTCCGGATCCACCACCGGGGGGGGCTCCGCCGGCTCATCCGGATCCGCCACCGGCGCCGCGACGACCCCCGCCGAGGATCCCCCGGGATCCGATGAAATCCTCAAGCGGTTGCTGAAGAAACGGGAACAGGAGATGAAATGAAGACCTTGACCACACGAGCCATGCGGACCGCCTGGGCCCTCGGAAGCCTCACCGGAGCCCTGCTCGCGCAGGAGTCCGCCCGACCCGCCGCCGACCTGTCCCAGGCACCCGCCTCTCCGGAGGCGGCCGTGCAGACGCCCGCGACCGGCGGTGGTCCCGGCATCCAGATGAATTTCCGCAATGCCCCCCTCGAGCAGGTGCTCGAGCATCTCAGCGAGGCCGCGGGCTTCATCATCGTGCTCGAGGCCCCGGTCAAGGGCACGGTCAACGTCATCAGTGCCAAGCCGCTGAGCCAGGATGAGGCCGTGGACTTCCTCAACACGGTGCTCAACAAGAACGGCCTGGCGGCCATCCGCGACGGCCGCACCCTGACCATCGTCGACCGCACCACCGCCAAGAGCCGGAACATCCCGGTCAAGGTGAGCAACGACCCGAGGCTCATCCCGAAGAACGACGAGATCGTCACCCAGATCATCCCGATCCGCTACGTCGAGGCCGACCAGCTGGCCAAGGACCTCGCCTCCTTCATCTCCCCGCAGGCCACCTTCGTGGCCAACGCCGCCGGCAATTCCATCGTGATGACCGACACCCAGTCGAACATCCGCCACATGGTGGAGATCATCAAGGCCATCGACTCCAGCGCCGAGGCCGAGACCGAGATCCGGGTGTTCCACCTCACGCACGCCAGCCCCTCCGACGTGGCCTCGGCGTTGTCCGGGGTCTTCCCGAGCAACACCGGGTCTGGCGGCGGCAGCCAGGCGCCGGTGCGTTTCGGTGGCGGTCCCTTCGGCGGCGCCGGAGGCTTCGCGGCGATGATGGGCGGGTTCGGTGGGCGCGGTGGTGGCGGCAATGGTGGTGGCGGCGGCGGCCGGGGCGGTTCCTCGTCCTCCGGACAGAACGACCGCATCAAGCGGGCCCAGCAGGTGTTGGCCGTGGCCGATTCCCGCACCTCCTCGGTCATCGTCACGGCCTCCAAGGACCTCATGGGGCAGATCGCGGGCATGGTCCGTGAGCTGGATGTCCCGTCGAACCGCGACCAGCAGGTCCATGTCTTCCGCATGAACAACGGGGACCCGCAGCAGGCCGCCCAGGTGCTGCAGAACATGTTCCAGAGCACGACCTCGGGCCGGGCCGGCACCACGGGCAACAACCAGAACAGCGCCCTCATGCAGCGGCAGCAGAACAACAACCAGACGATGGGCAACAGCAGCAGTGGCGGTGGCTCCTTCGGCAACAGCGGCGGCGGCGGCCGCACCGGTGGACAGCTGTTCTGACCCCCTGATCCAGGACCTTCCACCCGAATCCCCCATGAAAACCCCCGGTTTCCCCCTTCGTCGGTTCCTTGGCCCGGTGCCGGCCTTCCGGTTCCTTGCCGTGCTGTTCGGCCTGGCCCTCTTCGCCCACTCCTCCCTGGCCCAGCAGGGTCGTGGCGGCGGTGGCGGTGGTGGATTCGGCGGTTTCGGCGGCGGTGGCGGCGGCTTTGGCGGCGGCGGTGGTTTCGGCGGCGGCGGCAACCGCGGCTCCGGGACCTCCGGGCTCTACAACAACAACGGCACCGTGGGCAGTGCGCTCATCTCGGTCGATCCCCAGACCCACAACCTGGTGGTCATCGCCGACTCGCTCACCGCGCTGCAGATCAGCAACGTCATCCGCAACCTCGATTCGCCGAAGCCCCAGGTCCTCATCAAGGTGGTCTTCATGGAGGTCCAGCGGAACAACGGCTCCGAGCTGGGCGTCGAGGGCGCGTGGGCCAAGAACAACATCGGCAACAACGTCAGCAGCGGCGCGGGCACGGTGTTCGGCCTCTCGGGCGTGAACAATGTCACGACCAACCTCAACGGCCTGGGCACCTCGATGGGCTCGGCGCTCACCCCGTCGGCCACCGGCGGCGGAGCCGGTGGGCTCTACCAGATTGCCGGGTCGGAGTTCCAGGCGACGCTCCGGGCGATGGCCACCTCCGGCAAGGCCCAGGTGCTTTCCCGCCCGTCGATCATCGCCCGGGACGGTCAGCTCGCCCGTATCGTGGTCGGCCAGCAGGTGCCCCTGCCCAGCGGCGTGTCCTACGCCACCTCCGGGGCCAACGTCATCCCCATCATCAACGTCACCTACAACGACGTGGGCATCATCCTGAATGTCACGCCCTTCATCGGATCCAACGGCCAGGTGGAGATGATCGTCCAGCCCCAGATCTCGTCGGTCTCGGCCAACGAGCGTCAGTCCCTCTCCGAGGACGTCTCGGCGCCGTACATCAATGTGCGTTCGGCCGACACCGTGGTGGTCACGCCCCATGCCGAGACGGTGGTCATCGGCGGGCTGATCTCCAACAACCAGTCCCAGACCGAGAAGAAGGTTCCCTACCTGGGCGACATCCCGGGACTCGGCAACCTGTTCAAGACCCGGGCCAAGAGCGATGCCAAGACCGAGCTGCTCATCTTCCTGACGCCCTACATCCTCCAGGCCCCGGCCCAGCTGGCCCAGTTGACCACCCCCGAGACCCACAAGGCCTCGTTGCTCACCAATTCCATCTCCGAGAATGACCTCAACCGCTTCCTCGAGCGGGTGCCGGTGAAGCCGGAGTCGCCGCCTGCCCCGGCGCCGAAGTCGAAGGGTTTCTTCAAGAAGTGACCGCCGGGCGGGGCGTCCGGGCTCCTCGACGACGCGCGTCCCGATCCAAAGCGTCGTTGACGTCCGTCCCACCGGTCAACAGCCTCGCCCGGCGGGAAGCCGCACCGGTCCACCCGTTGGCGAGACCGGCCCCTTCCCGTCCATCCTCCTGATCATGAGCACACTCGATTCCGTCTACGCGAAACTGCAGGTCAAGACCGGCGCCAAGATGGCCCTCATCGTCCTGGACGGCCTGGGAGACCTGGCCACCAAATCCCAGAACTGGATGACGCCCCTCGAGGCGGCGCGGACCCCGAACCTCGACGCGCTCACCCGGTCCGGTTGCGCCCAAGGCCGCATGATCCCGGTCGCGCCCGGCATCACCCCGGGTTCCGGGCCCGGCCACCTGGCGCTCTTCGGCTATGATCCGATCGAGTGGGAGGTGGGCCGCGGGGTCATCGAGACGCTCGGCCTGGGCATTGAGCTCAAGAATGGCGACGTGGCGGCCCGGGCGAACTTCTGCACCCTGGACTCCCGGGGCATCGTCACCGACCGGCGGGCCGGACGCATCCCCACCGAGGTCTGCGAGCGCCTGTGCGGCATCCTGGCCTCGAAGATCCAGAAGATCGGCTCGACCGAGGTGCACATCTACCCCGGCAAGGAGCACCGCTTCGTCGTGGTCTTCCGGGGCAAGGGACTCGAGGGGCCCCTGACCGACACCGATCCCAACCGCGAGGGCCTGCCCATCGCCGAGGCTCGGCCGGTGGACCCGAAGAGCGCCGGCCAGAAGAAGGTCGCCCAGCTCATCGCCGAGTTCTACCAGCTGGCCCTCCCGCTCCTGGCGGCCGAGAAGACGGCCAACGGGTTCCTGATGCGCGGCGTGGCCCACCAGCCCGACATCCCCACCTTCGAGCAGCGCTACGGGCTCAAGGCGGCCGCCATCGCGGTCTACCCGATGTACAAGGGCCTGAGCCAGCTCGTGGGCATGGTCAAGATCGAGGGGCCGGAGACCATCGCCCAGCAGTTCGAGCGCTACGTCCAGGACTACGACCGGTACGACTTCTTCTTCATCCACTACAAGTACACCGACAAGGCCGGTGAGGACGGCAACTTCGCCGCGAAGGTGAAGGCCATCGAGGACTTCGACGCGGCGCTGCCGATCCTCCTGGCCCGCAAGCCGGATGTGTTGGCCATCACCGGCGACCACTCCACGCCGGTGGCCGTCAAGGGGCACTCCTGGCACCCTCAGCCGGTGCTCCTGCACTCGGAGATCAGCGGCAGTGACAAGTTGGAACGCTTCACCGAGACCGGGGCCAACTCCGGTTCGCTCGGGATCTTCGAGGCCAAATACCTCATCCGCCTCATGCAGGCCAACGGCCGCATGTTCGACAAGTACGGCGCCTGAGGCGCCGGGCGCCGCCGTCGCCCGGGTTCACCCGGTTGACAAACGGAGGCTGGCTCGAATAGTACACCGACCACCCAATTTTTGATTCCTCCGGATCTGTCGGCCTCCCGTCCCGCTGTTGTCGGGAACGGGTCCCGTGCCTCAGGTCCCGTGGGTCCGTCGGTCTGTCCCGCAGATTCATCAACTTCCGAATGGCATCCACCGATCCCATGATCCCACGACCCGGAACCCGGTCCTGGTTCCGTCTCCCCAGCCTTGCGTCGTCCTCGGCCGACCTGCCTGCCGGCCTGGTCGTGTTCCTCGTGGCCTTGCCGCTGTGCCTGGGCGTCGCCCTGGCATCCGGGGCCCCGCTGCTCAGCGGCATCATCGCCGGTGTGGTGGGCGGCATCGTCGTGGCTTTCTTCTCAGGCTCCGAGCTCAGCGTCAGCGGCCCCGCGGCCGGCCTGGCGGTGATCGTCCTGAAGGCGATCGAGGAGCTCAAGTCCTTCCCCGCCTTCGCCTTGGCGGTGCTGATCTCGGGGGTCCTCCAGCTCGGCGTCGGGCTGCTGAGGGCCGGAGTCATCGGCGACTTCATCCCGAACATGGTCATCAAGGGGATGCTCGCCGGCATCGGCATCGTCATCATCCTCAAGCAGATCCCCCACGCCCTCGGCGACGACAACGACTATGTCGGCGACGAAAGCTTCCAGCAGCCTGACCATCTCAACACCTTCAACGAGATGGCCGAGTCGGTGGGCTCGTTCAACCTCGGGGCGATCCTCATCAGTGCCGTGTCGCTGGCGATCCTCTTCGGCTGGGACCATCCGGCCATCAAGCGCCGCCGCTGGGCCTCGTTGCTGCCGGCCCCCCTGCTGTGCGTGGTGGTGGGCACCCTGATGAACGAGGCCTTCAAGTCGGTCGCCCCGTCGTGGGTGCTCCTGGCCGCACGCCACCATCTGGTGGAGCTGCCGGTCATGGGCTCGCTCCGGGAGTTCCTTGGGGCCCTGCAGGTGCCCGCATTCTCCCGGATTGCCGACCCGCTCGTCTGGAAGGTCGCCGTGACCATCGCCATCGTGGGCAGCCTGGAATCGCTGCTGAGCCTTGAGGCCGTCGACAAGCTCGACCCGGAGAAGCGCATCTCCGACCCGAACGCCGAGCTTCGCGCCCAGGGCATCGGCAACTTCTTTTCCGGGCTGCTCGGGGGGCTTCCGGTGACCTCGGTGATCGTCCGATCCTCGGCCAACGTCTACGCCGGGGCCCGCACCCGCCTCTCATCCATTGTCCACGGCGTCCTCCTGCTGATGGCCGTGCTGCTCGTGCCGGCGCTGCTCAACCGGGTGCCCTTGGCGTGCCTGGCGGCCATCCTGCTTTCGGTCGGCTACAAGCTCTCGTCCTGGAAGATCATCCGGTCGGTCTGGAAGGAAGGCTGGTCCCAGTTCCTGCCCTTCGCCATCACCGTCGTCGGCATCGTGCTGACCGACCTCCTCAAGGGCATCCTGATCGGCCTGTGCGTGAGCGTGTTCTTCGTGATGCGCGCCTACACCCGCACGGCCATGACGGTGGTCCGTGACGGTGAAGACCACCTGATCCGCTTCAACAAGGACCTGACCTTCGTCAACAAACAGGAGCTCAAGGCCCGGCTCCGGGAGGTGCCCGACGGGTCCCGTCTGGTCATCGACGGGGTGCGGGCCCATTATGTCGACCATGACGCGGTGGAGGTGATCCGCGAATTCTGCGAGTCGGCCCCGCACCGGGGCATCCAGACGGAGTGCCGGAGCATCCAGGGAATCACCCGCAAGTAGGATCCGAATCCATGAAGAGCTACCAGAGACTGCTGCTGAACAACCAGGCCTGGGTTGCCGACAAGATGAGTCTCCGGCCGGACTTCTTCACCCGGTACTCCGGAGGGCAGAAGCCGGAGTTCCTGTGGATCGGCTGCTCCGACAGCCGTGTCCCGGCCGAGGAGGTCACCGGGGTCGAGCCGGGCGAGCTCTTCGTCCACCGGAACGTCGCCAACATGGTGGTGCACACCGACTTCAACATGCTCAGCGTCGTCCAGTACGCCGTCGAGGTGTTGCAGGTGAAGCATATCATCGTCTGCGGGCACTACGGCTGCGGAGGCGTCAAGACCGCCCTGAGCCGCATGCATCTGGGACTCATCAACAAGTGGCTCCGGCACATCAAGGACGTGTACCGGACCCATGCGGCCGAGCTGGACGCCATCCCCGACGAGGAGCGCCGCATCGAGCGGTTGGTCGAATTGAACGTGGCGGAGCAGGTGCACAACCTGGCGGAGTTGTCGTTCGTGCAGTTGGCCTGGAAGCGCCGCCAGCAGCCGACGCTGCACGGCTGGATCTACGACATCCACACCGGGCGCCTCAAGACGGTCACCCAGATGGAACCGGGCCATCCCCTCGACCCGATCTACTCCTACGAGTTCCCCGAGGAGTGATTGGCAGGGCCGACTGGCACGGTGCTTGATTGCCGGTGCCGGCGGGGCCATTTTCCGATCCATGAACCCGCAGTCGCCCGGCCAGGATTCCGGTTCCCCGGTCCTCGAGTCCCTGAAGAACGCCACCCGGCGGCGCTTCCTGCGGGATTGCGGCACGGGCATCGGGGCCCTCGCGCTGGGCAGCCTCTTGAATCCGTCCCTCCGGGCGGCCGCCCCGGGGGCCACGGATGCCGGCCCGGCGCTGCGGACCCTGCATTTCGCCCCGAAGGCCAAGAACATCATCTACCTGTTCCAGTCGGGCGGGCCCTCGCACCTGGACCTCTTCGACCCGAAGCCCGAGCTCACCAAGCGCAACGGGCAGAGGGTGCCGGAGGCGCTGGTGAAGAACATCCGCCTGGCCCAGATCGGCAAGGAGTCGAAGCTCCTGGCCTCGCCCTACCGGTTCGCCCAGCACGGCAAGTCCGGGGCGTGGGTCAGCGAGCTGATGCCGCACCTGGCGTCGATCACCGACAAGGTCTGTTTCGTGAAGGGCTTCCATTCCGAGGCCTTCAACCACGACCCGGCCACGCTCTTCATGAACACCGGGGCCCAGCTCGCGGGCCGGCCCGGCATGGGCTCATGGTTCAGCTACGGGCTGGGCAGCGAGAACAAGGACCTTCCGGCCTTCGTCGTCCTGATGACCGGCGTGGGGCAGCCCCTGACCAATGCGGCCTGGGGCAGCGGGTTCCTGCCCACCGTGCACCAGGGGGTCACGCTGCGCTCGCAAGGCGATCCGGTGCTCTATGTCGGGAATCCCCCGGGCATGGACCGCAAACGCCGCCGGCAGACCCTGGACGTGCTGAAGGACCTCAACCAGGCCCGCTACGACGTGCTGCAGGATCCCGAGATCCAGACCCGGATCGCCTCCTACGAGCTGGCCTATCGCATGCAGACCAGCGTGCCGGAGGTCATGGACATCTCGGGCGAGCCGACCAGGGTCCATGAGGCCTACGGCACGACCCCGGGTCGGGCGTCCTTCGCCAACAACTGCCTCCTGGCGCGCCGCTTGGTCGAGCGCGGGGTGCGCTTCGTGCAGCTGTACCACCGCGGGTGGGACCACCATGGCGGTCCCGACGGGAACCTGGTCTTCGACCTCAAGAAGCGCTGCGCGGAGACCGACCAGCCATCGGTCGCCCTCATCAAGGACCTCCAGGAGCGCGGTCTGCTGGACGAGACGCTCGTCCTCTGGGGCGGCGAGTTCGGCCGAACGCCGATGATGCAGGGCGCCCTGCGGCCGGACCAGATCGGCCGCGACCACCATCCCCACGGCTACACGATCTGGATGGCCGGCGGTGGCATCAAGCCGGGCACCGTCCACGGCGGCACCGACGAGTTCGGGTTCTACGCGGTGGAGAACAAGGTCCATGTGCACGACCTGCATGCGACGATCCTCCACCTCTTCGGCGTGGACCATCTCAAGCTCACCTACCGATTCCAGGGCCGCGATTACCGGCTCACCGACGTCCACGGCGAGGTCGTCCGGGGCATCCTCGCCTAGGACGATCCCCGGCGTGATCCGAGGTCGCCGCGTTGACGGTGTCCCGGGTCGTTCCCATATTGGCCACCCGATGTCGTTCGACCTCACCGCGATGCTGCAGGACTGGGAGTACAAACCCGGCCAGGTCGTCGCGCGCCGTTTCCAGGGCAAGGATGGCGAGAAGATCCAGCTCCGGGTCGACCTCGGCATCCTCCAGATGAACGCCCTCGGGCGACCGGACGGTCGCAAGCCCCTGGGCCACGAGTCCTGGTATCACGTCTACCGGCGGCGCATGGAGCAGGCTCCGGCCGCCGCCGATGGGGGCGACCCCGATTTCGTCCTCGGGTCCGAGGAATGCGGCCGCCTGCAGCAGGAGGCCATCCAATACCACCACCGCTACATCTGCTTCTTCCAGCTCGGCGACCATGAGGCCGTCGAGCGCGACTGCGCCCGCAACCTCGAGGTCTTCGGTTTCGTGGACCGCTTCGCCGAGTCCGATGAATTGTCCTGGAGCGTGGTCCAGTTCACGCCCCAGCTGCTCATGATGCGCACCCGGGCCCGCGGAGCGGCCTGCCTCGAACGCGGCGACCGCGACGGCGCCATGGCGGCCATCGAGACAGGCCTCGAGGAGCTGGCCGAATTCCACCGGGAGCACGACCGCGAGGAGCAGATCGAGCAGTGCGGCGAGGTGCTGTCGTTGCGGGGATGGCTCGACGAGCTGCGCACCCGGCCGCCCCAGAACGAGCTCGAGCGGCTCAGGTTCGCCCTGGCCGAGGCCATCCGCATCGAGGACTACGAGACCGCCGCCCGCGTCCGCGACCAGCTCCGCAGACTCCAAGCCTCCGAGACATGAGCCTCCAGCAACGCGTCACCGACGAACTCAAATCCTCCATGATGGCCCGCGAGGCCGTCCGCACCGCCACCCTCCGCATGCTCAAGGCGGCCCTGGGTTACGCCCAGATCGAGAAGAAGACCGACACGCTTCCGGACGCCGAGGTGATGGCGGTGATCCAGCGCGAGGCCAAGAAGCGCCGGGACGCGATCGAGGAGTTCGAGAAGGGCGGCCGTGCCGAGATGGCCGCCAACGAACGCGCCGAGCTGGAGGTCCTTTCCGGGTTCCTGCCCAAGGCGTTGACGCCGGAGGAGCTCGAGGCCCTGGTCCGTGGGGTCATCACCGAGGTGGGTGCCACCTCCAAGAAGGACATGGGCGCCGTCATGAAGGCCGCCCAGGCGAAGGTGGACGGCCGGGCCGACGGGCGCAGCGTCAGCGCGCTCGTCTCCAGGCTCCTGCCTTGAGATCCGGGAGCCACCGGATGTCCTCCCAGCCGAAGCCCCACCGGACCCCGAGCGCCACCGCGTCCGATTTCATCCAGGCGCTCCGGGCCTCGGCGCTGGCCGCCCGTTCCGGGGGGCAGACCATCGGGGAGTTCCTCGACCGGCTCGGCGACGGCAACGCGTGGCTCATGTCCCTCATCCTCACCCTGCCTTTCATCCAGCCGCTGCCCACGGGTCCGATCGCCACCTTCGGCGGCCTGGCCTTCGCCGGCATCGGATGGCGCCTTCGGCGCGGGGATGAATCGGTCTGGTTGCCGGGCCGCATCCGATCGACGCGGCCCGGTCCCTCCACGTGGAATGCCTTCTCCGGTTTCGGATGCGGGCTCCTCCGGCTGCTGGGCCGGGTAAGCCGGCCCGACCGCATGCTCCGCCTCGTGGAGGTGGTGGGCCGGCGCGGGGCCGCGTGGCTGATCCTTGTCGGTGGGCTGTTGGTCGCCGTGCCGTTCCTGGTCGTGCCGCT
>Ga0315900_10009528_pt1 | contig 12302 bp, 15 predicted proteins | sample LakEriMetagenome_FD_203521 | JGI IMG/M metagenome (GOLD analysis project Ga0315900, IMG submission 203521) | Freshwater fungal communities from buoy surface, Lake Erie, Ohio, United States - Buoy 12 MA114 | ecosystem: Environmental > Aquatic > Freshwater > Lake > Lake biofilm | place: USA: Lake...
AAACATGGCCTAAAAGTTCTCCCTGTATAATGCCTGTGTTGTTTTTGAGGTAAGAATCGACTTGCCTCTCAAGTTCTTGAGATTTCCTTAGATAGATTTGCGATCGCGTTTTGAAAAATTGCTTTTGGTTGAATCTCATCTTGCGAACTAGCTCGTTAAATTCTTGCTGTGTCATGGCTTTAGGTTTTTGTACAAAAAAAATAGCGATCGCAATTTCACTCAGAGCAAATTTGCGATCGCGTGAATTAATTGCCTAAGGCAGTCGGTCTGGGGCGCGTTTCAAGAAAGTTAAGTACTCTCTCCTCTACGTAGCTCTCGAAAATTGTCCGACGCTTGTAAGTTTGGGTCGGATCTTCAACCAATACGAAGTAACAGCCATGGAGATAATAAATTTCCAGGTCGGTATGATCGGATAGACGGGCCTCAATCTGCGAAATTATTTGGCGAACCTCTTGAATTTTTTTGCTCTCGTTGATCAGCCTTAAGTTGTTCTCCTCGATGCTTGTATTGGTGTGGTATTTGGGCTGCTTTGTCATAGCTTTCAAATTAGGTAGAGCGATCGCAATTTCACTCAGAGCAAATTTGCGATCGCGTTGGTTAGTTAAAAGTCATCTTCGTAGGAAAAGAAGTCGTGACGGTCAAAGGTCGGAATTGTCGCGAGAATTTCCAAGGTTAGGCGGATATTCTCTTTCTTTTGCCAGTGGCTTGACTGACCTTCCTGTATAGCCCTCAGGATTTGCTCGACTGCCTTGATTTCCTGCCTGACTTCAGCCTTCATCTGTGTGATTTTGGCTTTTGCTCTAGCCTTGATATCGTCAACTTCTTCGAGAGCCTTTATCGACTTGCCGATTAGCTCCTTGTTTTGTTTGTCGATAACAAGACAGGTTTCGTGAGAGTTCTTCAATTCCAATTGAAGGGCTGAAATTAGAGTTCTTTGGTCTCGATAAGACAGTTCGTCCAAGCATTTAGGACTTTGACCCCATACCTCTATACCCAAGAGGTTGCAGTGGTAATAGGCTTTGGTCGGATCGTTGCTGATTTCTTGCCACTCAGACTGAGGAACGGCAAGGGCACAGATTTCCTCGTGAGTGCAGCAAAACTTAGGACAGTACTGTTTTTGAGTAGGATAGCTCATGCTGCAAGGTCTCCCAATTCGTAGCGGCGAATCAGTAGCTGCACTGCTTGCCAGTTGTGCTTACCCAATCTCCCGTCGGCGGGAATATGGTCAATAATCCCTGCTTCAAGGGCGATCGCTGTGGCGCTTGCTTCTCTGGCGACATCCCACATCTTGAACTCTTCCACGGTCAAGCCTTCCCGATTGGCTAGTTTTGAGCCTGCTTGTTTGAATTGGTTGTAATGAAATTCAAAGCTGTCCATTTACTTCGCCGCCTCCATGAGTTTGAGTTCGATGCGATCGCAAAGCGCTCGAACCAATGCAAGTCGGTCGCGTTCTGATTTGGGGGGGGGAATATCAAGAACCGAGTTTTCAGTGTGATCATGTTCTTGGTAGATGTAATAGCTCAAAACAATTATTGCGGCTGCGAGATTGGAGATTGGTGCATCGTTGACCTTTTGTTGGTCTTCTGTGCTGAGAAATCCTGCGTAATAGCCGATATCTTTCATGTTTATCCCTCAATAGTTGTGTGTTTGATGCGCGTGAAATAGCCCTTTTGCCTCAGGCAGAAAATCTCTAAACTTAATGCCCTCCTGAATTTGCTTGGATTTGGTTCGCTGCAATGCCCTGTAAATTTCCCGTCGGTCGTCGCGTAGGTGTATCGGTTGCGTGATACCCAAATAATCGCGGTAGAATAAGCCTTACCAATTTCTGCAAGCGTGTGTTGCGGTTTGGTGTTCATGGTCATCTCCTTAGGGGTGGCTGTGCAAAAAAAAAGAAGAGATTGATTGCCTAGCCGTGAACTAGTAATCGATCTCTTCTTCTTTTTTTAGTGAGTCTAGAAATTTGCGGTTACCAAGGCAATGAAGGATCATCGCTTCGGTTAGCGCACTAATGTTTGTGGTCTTACGATGCTTGAATGCAAGATTGCGAAGCTTTTCGTCTGTAGATTCGTCAACGCTAATAGTTAGCTTTGCCTTGGTTGATGTGAATGTCATGGCTGATTTCTGATTAGTTTACTAGCTGATTTTTGACCAGTGAACTAAGCATAAATTAGACTAGTGGTAAAGTCAACTAGTTAGAAATAATAAAGTAGACTAGTGGTATATACGACTAGCGGTATTAGCTATGAAGGATGAACGAAAATCTAGAATTGCTTCCCTTGTTATCAAATCTCGTGGCAGCATGAGTCAAAACAAATTTGCAGAGTTACTTGGAGTCGCATCTGGTACTTTGCAGGGGTGGGAAAATGGCAAGTCGGAACCCAAGCTCGACCACCTAGAGACTATTGCTGCTAGCGCTGGATATAAAGTTGAAGATGTCGTAGCCTATATAGCTGGTGGCGACTTACCTAAACCAGTGTCAGAAGACTTTATTGTTAAGCGAATTAGATATATGCACCCTAGCCAGATCGCTATTGTTGGACGGGCTGTAAGTGATAGGTTAGTTGCGATAGCAGAGAGTGCGGGTAGGTAGATGGCTTGGTTTCTAGCTTGGTTGATGATCTTCGGTTTGTGGTTGCTATTGCGCGAAAAAAAAGAGGCTCGACAGCCGACAACCAAAGAGATAGTCGAAAAATACAACAGATTGGCATCTACAAGAAAAGCTGAGAAAAACCGACAGCAAACTCGTCGAGAGACGAATATCTCACAGCGAAAAGCAGCCAATCTTGCTGACAGGGCTTCAGACGAGAAGCGATTTCAGCAGGTGGAACGCCAGCAAGCAGGGGAGTCGTTAGAGCGGGAAAAAGAATTGTTGTCCCTAATACGCGATCGCAAAACCTGCGAGCGATTACTTAAGGGATTGAGAAGGCAATATCCAAACGAATCAAGGCTATGGATAGTAGAAAAGGCGATCGCAGATATTGAGCGCGATCGTCGATAAAAAAAGCCCCTCTAGGATCGTCTCTAAGGTGTTTGAAATTAGCTCTAGGTATGTTTCCACCTTCATTTTTTGGGTAAAAGCAAAGGCGATCGCTAAATTAGCGATCGCCTTCTATGTTGATTGATCGGGGTTGGACTCGAACCAACTTGTAATCGCATAGCCGATCTGCCTTTTCCCTATGGCTCCCCGATCATGGAAGGTGATCGCAGATTTTGCGATCGCCTTTCAATGTTTTTCTAAGAACAGCATTCTTTGGTCTATACGTGCCAATTGACTTTTAATCTCGCTCAACTCTTGAAGAGTATCGCGGTGCATTTTGGCGATCGCATCGGTATCTTTTCTAAGATTAGCGATCAAGGTGCTTTGCTTGCCAAAGCCGAAAGCTACACCCAATGCGGTAGAGGCAACACCGAAAACTTCTAAGTAACTCATACCCCACCTCGATCATCTTCGTGACACCACGAAAATGTAGAGGCAACACCGAAAACTTCTAAGTAACTCATACGCTCGTATACCCAAAAATAGAGACCGTAGCCTGTTTAAAATATCTCGGCAAATTGAATCTAAGTGAATACTGCGAAAACTCGGCAGGCAATTGCCAAATTTTAGGCTCGTTCAACCTTAAAGAAAGAGTTTCTGTCACCGAATTAACACCACCAGCGTTGACAAACTGACTAACCCTGCCCGCATAAGTCCAATTTGCATTAGCTGTTGAACTAGTAAGCAATATCCGTAAACTGGCATCAGTCAGGATAGGTGTATCAAAAGGCGGAATAGCGGGGTAAAACAAACCGATATTTGCAGAGCTAAAACTCTGCAAATATCGGAGTGACCATAGGCTAGGGTCATTAAACGACATTCTTGATAGTCCAATTTGCTGCGGTGGTTCCACGTCCAAGTTTTAGAGTCTTGGTTGTGGTAGTTGCAGCCGTGTCGATTGTGTCCGCTAAATCCTTGCGGACTAGCATGGGAACGCTGCGAGTCTTTCGAGCGATTCCAGTGCCTTTCTCGACCATGAATTTCTTCTCTTGCACTAGTCCACTAGCGATCGCATAGCGCTTGCTAATAGGAATCTCTGGCTTATTGCCTGTGTTGGTTCTAGTAGCACCAACCAGAGTGCAGGTGTCAGCGTCGTACAAGTCAGCGTCTAAGCGCAATGCAAGGTATACATCGGCAGTAGAAGCATTTCCAAAAAGGATCTTATCCTTGGTATTGTCAGCCATTGATTTGTTACCAAATTAATAAATTTTCTTAGTCTGCGAGATAGTGTTAAGGCTTACCCGAAGTTGACGGATCCGATCGTCCAAGTCAGGCTTTGGTCACCCAATCGCACGGTTTTATCTTTGAGTGCAACACCGACAGTATCTAGCTTGTCAATCGCGCAAATCAAAGGGATCTGGCGGGATTTAGTTACAGTTTCGCCGCCTTCGGTCACGTCTCGAAAAACAGTAGCCCGAATTTTTGCAGCCTTTCCCGTCTTGAATAGAGCCTTTTGCGATAGCTTTAACACCGTAGCAGTGTTGGGGGGCTCAGTCTTTGTCAGACCAAGGGCGGGGACAACATCAGCATCGTAGATATCCTTGTCCACTTGGACAGTGGCAAAAGTTCCACTGCCAAGCTGCAAAAAATAGGGTTCACGGTTATTAGGGCCCATTAGCTCTTTACCAAAATCTTGAATAACAGAACCGTACCACTCTCACCCTGAGACATCAAGACTTAGGTGTGGCACAGATATAGCGCACAAAACTATAGTTTTGTGCATTTATTGTTGGTTTGTTTTAGTAGACCAAGGCATTACCCTTGACTAGCAAGATCGGCTTTGCTGGATAGCACTTATAGTCAGCATGTGTGAAATACATCCTGACTGACTGGTCTCTAATCGGCAAATTTACCAACCGTGACACAACCCTAGTCTTCCTAGGCGTAGCCGTCGCACTTGCCGCCCCCAGCTTGCTCTCACTAATTTTTAAATCGCGCTCATCATACTCATCGCGATCGTTAAGCAATCCCATCACATCCTTGATTAAATTCTCAGCGTCGATCACGTCGCGGCATGAAATTTTGAACTCATAGCCAAGCGCTTTATTAAAATACGAGACCTTTCGATAGCCAGTCCGAAACCTATAAAGCGGCGTGCCAAATGTTTGACGAATATCAGTAGCGATCGCTCTAAGCGCCGCCGTCGATGTTGGGATTTTCGACTCACGCACGCGAAGGCTAACCTGCATAGTTCTCGCTCTATCTCTGGTCTCAGTCGTAGCACTTGCATTAAATTCTTGACGGAAATAGAGCGTAATTTGGGGCAGATATCCGACCGCGATATTGTAGGTAGAAACAGGTACGGAAAAATACAAATCATTAATTCCATTCGCATCTTCGCAATACTGTTTAAAGAACTGCATAGCCTGAATGCAATACACCAAAGAGTCGTTATCCTCTAGCAGCAAAAGCCGCTTAGTGCTTGCCCTTGGGGTGTCCGATAAATCTCCATCGGGAATGTCTTTGAAGTATTCTCGAACCTGTCGATTATGCATTAAAATAATCGCTCTTTGGAGTGCTTCTGTTCTCTCTTTGCTCATGATTTTTATTCCTCATCTTCCGCAGGTGCAGGGGCTAAAGTGATAGCTGTAATCTCTGTAGGAAGTTCCGCTTTAAGCGCCGCCCTTGCTTCCGAATCCGCAGTATTAAAAGCAGATGCTTTGTCTTTCAAGTCCTTGGAATCTTCTCTCAATTGCTTATAATCTTCCTTCACAGATACCGCGCTACTAGTAATAGAACTTAAATTACTTGCGATATTTTCCGCTCCTTCCAAAGTATCATTCAACCTCTCGAATCTATTTACCCTTCGCGCCCTAATCGTCTCATCCATTGCAGGGTAAGCATTTTCCGACACTACTCCATCTTCTTTTAAAGAGTTCCCAATCTTGGAAACATTTTCCATCCCATATTCTACAGCGCTAGAAATTGGGTCTAACATTGATTGAGTTGTGTTCACAACTGCCATCGCAGAATGATAAATAGTATTCGCTTTTTGCCATTGGAGAACCAAAGAAACATAGTTTTCTGCTCCCAAAACAGACACTAAAAACGCTCTAAAATTAGAAGATAGAAAATCAGTAAATTGAACTTGTGCGCCTTCCGAATTAGTAAACCTTAAACCCGTAAGACCGATCACATTATCAACCACACTACCCAACGTCTCACCAATATCGCGGGTCAACATCGCCGCATTGTGGATATTCGTTGCTAGATTCATCACTGCTAACGTGCGATCGATAACTGAATTGTTTAGTATATTTAGAACCTTGCCGATCTTATTTTGTAAGAAATCCCAGACAGTAGCCAAGAGGCTGGCTACTGAAGAAATAGCACCAGCATTTGCAACGGTTTGCGCCTTCGTAGCGTCAACATTATCCATGATCGGGTTCTTGATCCGATCCTCCATGCCCTGCGTACACTGAGGGCTTTGCAGCGCGTCGCACGTGCCCTCTTTTGCGTTGTTTCTTTGCTGGGATGGCTCTGTATTGCTATTGATCAGCGTGGTAATACCTATCAGTTGGACAAGCTTCGTCCGTATATCGTCGTCACTGCTTGGAGGCTGTGGCGAAGGGGGTGTTACAGGGGAGGGGATTGCAGGAACTGGTGACTTAATCGGGCTAGCTGAAGGGCTCTTTAGTGGATTCTTAGCGACTGGATCCAAGGGGCTTCCATTGGGAGGGGGGAGCAAAGCCTTTGGGTTCGCTTCAGTACCAAGCCTTCCAGCTCTAGGCTCTACACTTGAAAACCCGTTCAGACCAGCCAATCCAACGGCGCGCAATGACCTCCTTTGCAGCTCATCCAAGGATTCGCCGCCAGTGTATCCGCTAGGTCCCGCCCCTAGTGGAGTCCCTGGTGGATTGCCGCCCGTGTCTGGCTGACCATCTCTCCTCACAGCACCCAAGAAGCTATAGTCGTAAGGCTCGTAAGACGTGCCCCCGAACACAAATCCAGAATTAATTGGCCCTGATATCAGGGGGGGGGTTTGGTTGTTTCCAACTCCTACCCGTATGTAGCGAGTTCCACTGATAACCGTATCTTCAATTACACCAGTAACGGGTCCAGGAAAGCCAGCGCCGCCAGCGCTAGCGATCGCATGTTCCGGACTGGTCAGACTCAGAACCTGTCCACCACTAGAAGCGATCGCAATCCAAGCGGTAGCCCCTGCCCCCGTACGAGAGAAAACCAAAACATATCTCACCCCTGCGGATTGCCCCCCAGTAAAAGGAGGGGGAGAAGAGAACTCCTTGCTTCCAGTGTTTGGATTTAAAGGTCTGGACAACCCTGTATTTCGATCGTACCCCCTTCCCAGCTTGGCAAGCTGAGTATCTCGGAATTGATCGCCTCCAAGCAATCCGATGACACTGACAGCCGTAGTGATCAGACCCAAAACACCCAGAGCTCCGCCCCCAGGGATTGGTGGCGAAGTATAAGGAGGGCGCGAGCGAAGGGGAACGGTGGGAGGGCGGTTAAGCATTCCTTGCCCGAACGGCTGGAGCGGTGGGTTTTTGTACTGCAAAGCCATGATTGATTAGCCAGTAAAGCTTGTGGGAATAACAACGGTATTTGCTTCTTTAATCTTTTTCCAGTCTGGCAGCGACAGACCAGCCTTGCTAGTGTCGTATTCAAGGACTGCAAGCACTTGATTCCTAATGACGTTGTCGCTGTCTACCCCACTGCCGAATTGGAATCGGTTCGTCGCAGCCTCTCCAGCTTCGCGGACGAACTTAGACGTGGGGTTACTCACCACAAGGACTAGACCAGCCCACGCGATCAGCTCCTCAACAGTTGTTATAGCCCTAGTCCCTGTAGGTAGTTGGGCGGTTGTAAATGCAGTCATAAACAAAAGTCCTATAACGAGATTACGCGTCTCATTATAGGACTATTTACGTAAGCTAGTCAATTTCGTAAGCTATATCGCTACGCAATATGACTTGTGATGTAGAGATGGTATAGGTTTTGTCGAGTGGCTTATTTTCTACCGTTAGCTCATCACCCTCAATTTTAATGATAGTCGCCCAAATTCTTCGCTTTTTATGATCGAAAAGTACATCAATACCGATAGCTAAAGGCTCAAAACAGTTTGCGATAATGGGATCGCTGTTTTTGCCTTTGGACAGCTCAGAAGCTGCACTGAGTAAGGCATCCGATAGATGCTTAAGAATTATGACCGTGATTTCCTTAATCTCTGACATTTAGCAAGCCTCCAACTGATCAAGCTTAAAAGGTTGCTCTACAGCCCAATCATTACCACCAACTACAGCGAACTCATTACCAAGCCGCAAAACAGACCCTTTTTTCCCTGCAAGAAAATGCGGTGATTTGATTCGCACGCGATCGCCCTCACTAATATTTTTTGATTTTTTCTGCGAGTAATTATTAGTGACCTCCAAATTTGGTTCATTTGGTTCATCTGGTTCATCAATGGCGTGGTTGTCAGCTTTTTTTGATTCACCACCAAAATAATTTGGTTCACCAGTCGATTTTGGTTCACCAGCTAAATTATTTGCAGTGTTATTAATTTGGTTCACCAAAAATGAATCAAATAAATTTGGTTCACCGTTTGGTTCATCGGGTAAAAGCCTTTCTATATCTTGATTTCTTTCTTCAGGTGAACCAAATGAATCAAATTCATAAGAAATTGCAAAATTTATAGATTGAATACCATAGACTAGAAAACCATGCTTTGTCCTTTGGCTGAAACGCGCTCTCGGAAAGATTTTGGTCAACCCTTGCTTCATCAGCCTTGGTGCTTTTATCCAAGGATCGAAACGATTGCCATCGTCAAGCCAATCAAATCGCTCTTTACCTTTGTCAGTTGTTTCAACATCCAAAATGCCTTGATCGACATACCAAGATTTAAGGCTTTCATAAAGATCACCAATTTTGATGCATCCATCACCCTGCTCTAATTTGATATCCGCAGCCCACCTGATTAGATGACAGCTTGCTTCTTTCGCTTCTTGAATTGCGCCCGCCAAAGGTTTGTAATCGATACCATCTTGCATAAGGCTGACCAGTGCATCTAGTAAGCGATTGAGTAAGGATGGACAGACTTGATTTTGAAGGAATTCGGGGTCGTTTTTGAATCGCGGATCGGCGGGTAGTTCGTCTGGTGATTGCGGGTCACTGGTAAATGTTTTGGCAAACTTGACGATCGCATAGCGTGACTCAATGGCTTTTTGTGCGCCAACAATTGACGGTGCTTCGTTGCAGTTCAAAAGCACGATACAGGCGGGTTTGATGTCATAGTCATCTACGTTTTTACGTTCGATGTCAATCGGATCACCAGTAAGCACGTTTTTAAGAGATTGCAGACTGTCAAGGCTTAAGCGTGAGTGGTTCTCTGATGCCCAATTGATGCGACTGTATTCCAGCTTGGCAAGTGGGAACTTTTTGCCCTCGTCATATTGTTGGAAATCTCGCAGGGAACAACCAGTGATACCACGAGAAAATATTTCAGCGATCGCTTCTCTAAGTGTGTCCTTACCGTTTGAGCCGTCACCCTGCAAAAGTAAACCACGTAGACGATCTGGCATGACTTTACGCACATTTGCCAAGTCGAAACAGGCGGCTATGGTTTTCAGAAATACGTCTCGCTGTGCATCATCAAGGGCAATTAATAGGCGATCGCATGGTTCAGGATCGGCTTTTGGGTCATATCTGACTTTTGAGCAGTAAGTATAAACTAGCTCTGGGTGATGTTTTCGGAGTGTCCAGCTTGGTTTTTTGCCTTGCCATTCAATAGTTAAAACCCCGTTTGCAAGATTTAAGCCTGTGGGATTGACAGTCAGAGGATCTACCCCAAAAGTAACTTTGACCCATTTAAGGACAGCATTAACGCTTTGCTCATTGGCATATTTATACGTGCGCTTGTTGAGTCGCTCATCGTATACCAAAAACTTATTGCAAAACTCACTGATTCGCCGCTTTTCGACTGGATCGCCACTTGCCTCATAATGGCTTCCTGTCCAATAGTGAAGCGTCTCATTGATGCAAACCCAACGGCGATCGCTAAATAGTTTTTTTTGTGCAATCTGGTTGAAATGTTCAGAGATCGGCGGTGCATCAGGGTCATCCCGTTCAAGCTCTAATATTTCCTGCTTGCGATACTCTTCAAAGGTGACCGCTTTCTCTATGAGCAAATCTAATATCTGTCCACCTTTGGCGGCGATGAGGTCATCTAATCCCTTGGTTTCGTCGTTGTGTTCCCAGATTAATAGCTCTGGTACGGCTCCATGTTTGGCGATGAGTCGAGATAGGCGATCTAACTCATGTTTTACGGCTGGTTTGATGTGCAGATCGCTATCAAAAGCGAGGTAAACAGATCTCCCAGTCCCAACAAAATCTTTAATCATGGGAGAGATTCGCCCATGAAATTGACCATTACTCACACCCGCGATTGAGATGCAGACGAAACCATTAGTAATAGTTGCGCCTGCTTTTTTAGCTCCTTCAGTCAGGATTATTGGTACACGGGTATTGTTTTTTACCCAGGGCCAAAACCCCTGCGGATAATCGTCGGGTAAGATTGGCACTTCCCACCGTTTGGCTATGCTCTCCCAAATGCGATCGGGCACTTTTAAGAATAAAGGCTCAGGAGGGGCTTCTTTGCTAGATTTGAGGGGAGATTCGTATTTAAGGGCTTTTTCTTTGTCTCCATTGACAACAATTCGGGGACTATCGGGCTTAAATTGAAATCCTGAATATGCGGTGTCACGTCCGAGGCTATCACCCCAGACAGCCCACCCGCCCCCGTTTTGCCATCCGCTTTTCCAGCGTCCTGTTTTCCAGCCTAGTAGATAGCTGATTGTTCGCTCATCAGATATAGTGCGGACATTCATCCGCACTATATCTGGATCTGTTTGCTCCCATTCTTTGATGTGAGCTTCAGAAAGTTCATCAATTATTTGTGTTGAGGGCATGACTAAAAAAGGCTTGGTTGATTGGTCGTAATTCCAAATTTCTTGTCGTGAGCGTGTTGCTTTCGATGGCACACGCTGCAAAGTGCGATTAGATTTTTGCGATCGCAATTCATCGGCACATGATCGAGGTGGTGAACAGTGAGCGTATAAATTGCCCACTGACGGACATCTTTTTTATGTGCTTCAAATACTTCATGAGGCTCAAGGCATTTCTTCCCGCATTTCTGACAAGTCCAGTTAGATGCTTGCTTGATTTCAAATGCGATCGCATCCCAGTTAGACGGGTATAGCTTGCGGTTCATCGGCATGGTAATCACCTTTGCGTAATCTCTTTCCGTTAGTTTCTGGATTGATGGAATACATAAAAGAAGCTTGATGAGAAGTCAGGTCAAGTAAGAACTCGCGACTACCACACCAGTTACACCCCTTAACCTCTTTGACCTCTTGAGATGCAAGGTCTATTTCCATCTGGCATCTATCACACTGAATAAATCGATCATTTTTGTTTGCCATAGCTTTGATTTGATTGGTTAGATATCGGGATAAAAGAAGCCCAATTTTCCAGAGCAGGGAATGAATGGCACGGTTTTTTGTTCTTCTAGCGATCGCAATTTCACTCAGAGCAAATTTGCGATCGCGTGGTTAGAGGAATGGAACTATCTCAGGATTTAATTCGCTTAAGGCTGGATTCTTGGCAAGAGCAGCATTCAAGGATTTCTGAGCCATAGCTCTTGTTCCGTAGCGATGCCCTTTTGAGTGGTGAACAAAAATCTGCTTCCTTGGGTGAAAGTACTCACCCGTCTTGCATTTGATAACAAAATTAGGTTTGGTCATGGTTTTCATGGATAAAAGGTAAGCAGATCGCAATTTCACTCAGAGCAAATTTGCGATCGCGTGAATTAATTGACTAAGGCAGTCGGTCTGGGGCGCGTTTCAAGAAAGTTAAGTATTTTCTCCTCTACGTAGCTCTCAAAAATTGTCCGACGCTTGTAAGTTTGGGTCGGATCTTCAACCAATACTAAGTAACAGCCATGGAGATAATAAATTTCCAGATCGCTATGCTCAGATAGACGGCTCTCAATCTGCGAAATTATTTGGCGAAACTCTTGAATTTCTTGCTCTGTCATAGCTTTCAAATTAGGTAGAGCGATCGCAATTTCACTCAGAGCAAATTTGCGATCGCGTGATTGGTTAGTTAAAAGTCATCCTCATAGGTAAAGAAGTCGTGACGGTCAAAGGTCGGAATTGTCGCGAGAATTTCCAAGGTTAGGCGGATATTCTCTTTCTTTTGCCAGTGGCTTGACTGACCTTCCTGTATAGCCCTCAGGATTTGCTCGACTGCC
>Ga0315900_10009530_pt1 | contig 12301 bp, 11 predicted proteins | sample LakEriMetagenome_FD_203521 | JGI IMG/M metagenome (GOLD analysis project Ga0315900, IMG submission 203521) | Freshwater fungal communities from buoy surface, Lake Erie, Ohio, United States - Buoy 12 MA114 | ecosystem: Environmental > Aquatic > Freshwater > Lake > Lake biofilm | place: USA: Lake...
GCCATCGTGAGGCCCGGCGCACCTGACGAGTCGAGAAATTCCTCGGCGGCGGTTTCAATCTCAACCATTGCGGCATCGATGTCGAGTGGCGGTGTGGCCTCGTCGCCTGATGAGCCACACGCGGAAAGCACGAGGGCCCCCGCGAGTCCGAAGCCCCCTATTAAGCGGCGCCAGTTGTTAACCATAATTTCCCCTTTTGTTCTCAATGAACATACCCGCAAGTTCAGCCTAGATACTGAAAAGTGCCAAGGCGATTGGAATTGGTAGCCCCCGATAATGGGCTAAGTTGCCTCTGTGAAATTAGAAAAGCTCTCTAAAAAAATCGCAGTTAGTGCTGTACTTATTGCGGGCGGTTTGGCCGTCAATGCAACCGTTGCAAATGCAGTAGTCGAGATTCCAGTTGAGTCATTCTCAGGTCCGAATGCGGTAAGCGAGAACTGGATCGCGGGCGGTAATCCATCGTCGGCATGCCTGACTTCGGGAAACGACGAGGGAAACACGCCGATTCCGGGATGTGGACGTCCACGGGTAGATGAAGTTGGTGCGGGCGTGTTGCGCCTAACTGCACCGTTGAATGACCAGTCGGGGTACTTGCTGTACAACTCCCCACTCCCTTCCGGCGATGGCCTTGATGCATTTTTCTATGCGTCGCAGTGGGGTGGCGATGGCGCCGATGGAATGGCATTTTTCTTCACGGATGGTGCGTACGAGTTAACTGCGCCTGGTGGTAACGGCGGCTCGCTTGGGTACGCGGTGAAGTATGCCAATTCAGATGACGCCCAAGAAGGCGTTGCCCACGGCCTTTTGGGAATCGGCTTCGACACTTATGGAGCATTCCATGGTGGTGATTCTGATGGCAATGGTTGCACGGGTGGGGCCGGTGGGACTCCCAACCAAGTAGTTGTTCGTGGTGCTGGAAATGGCCTTGAAGGTTATTGCTACATCGATGGTGTGGACTTGACGCCAATGGGAATTTCATTGTCTGGTGACAGCCGTGAGGAAGCCGCGCACCTGATCCGAGTTCGTGTCGACTCTGCCAAAGTTGCCGAACGTAAAGTCCGAATCTTTATCGATGGAGCACGCGTGCTGACAGTTGACCTGCCAGAGGAGTTCCTCGCCGCTGAAACCGTGAAGTTCGGATGGACCGCTGGTACCGGTGGGTCTACCAACTATCACGAGATATGGGGAGCAAGTGTTCGGGTCATACCCGAATCAATTGATTTTGAGTATGAAGCTCCAACTCTCGAAGATGACCTCGAGGCAATTTCGAGCACCACGACGCAAGTCACTGAGGAAACTCTGGTAGCGACTGGCGCCCAAACCAATCATCAGCCGCTCTTTGGATTATTGGCACTGTCATTGGGGTTCGCATTGGTCGGTTTCGGCCGTCGGCGTCGACACAGCTAAGGGTTCCAGCACAACTCGTCCCGGTTGCCACTTGACCACCCAGTGTTTTATTGGGCAGACTGACCTATCGAACGACCGTTAGGTGAAGCCTACGGCAAACAAGGGGGCAAGGAATATGGAACTAACAGAAGCAATGCGGTCGCAAAATGCTTGCCGCTATTACAAGTCAGACCCGGTGCCGAACGCGGTGTTCCACAATGCGATCGAAGCTGCACGTTTTGGTCCACAAGGCGGCAACCGTCAGCCAGTGCGTTTCCTAATCGTTACTGATCCCGCAAAGAAAAAGCAGTTGTCGGAGTGGTACAACGTGCCGTGGAAGGCGTACTACGAAGCAGCAGGTTCTGGCCAGGATGCAATTGAAGCAGAGAGTGGCGACAAGAAAGCCACCAACATCACGATGTCCAATCCCGAGAAGTCGCTTGCGGATGCTGACAACTTTGCTCAGCACTATGGTGAACACCCCGCAATTGTTCTCGTGCTTGCAGATCTCGAGGACACTCACCCGACCGACACCGACCTTGGTCGATTGAGCATCGTTGGTGGTGCATCGGTTTACACGATTGCGCAGAACTTCTGTCTCGCATTACGTGATCAGGGTGTGGCCACTACGTTCACAACATTGCTGTGCATGTTCGAAAAAGAGATCAAGGCACTCTTCAACGTTCCTGAAAATCTCTCTGTTGCTGCGGCAATTGTTGCTGGATATCCGGAGAAGGGCTTCCCGAAGAAGTTGTTCCGTCGTCCAGTAGAAGAAATGGCGTTTGTCAACAGCTTTGATAAGCCACTAACCAAATAGTGCACTGCAGCATCCGTAAGTGTGAGTGGAGTCGTACATGACCCGTCGTGAATGGACGACTGTTTCCGGCATTCCTTTGAAGCCTGCATACGGCCCGGATGATGTTCCGGTTGCCTTTCGCAGTCCCGCTGCGCCAGGAGAAGTGCCCTACGTTCGTGGTGCACATCCTCTTGGGTATCGGTCAAAGCCTTGGCGAATCTTCCAGCTATCCGGATTCGGTAACCCCGAAGACGAAGCAGAACGCATCCGCTATTTGCTTGAGAAGGGCGGCACGGGCTTCATCATGGAGCACGACCGAATGACTGGCGACAATCTCTACGACGTAGATCACCCAGAAGTGGTGGCACGCCGCGAAGATGTCGGCATTTCAGGCGCTGTGATCATGTCGGCTCGGGATTGCGAACTCGCATTAACTGGGATTGATCAGGCGGCCAACTACGCCCATGCTGGTGGCGGCGTCGCGCAACATGCGCCGTTCGCGATGGCTGCTTATTGGAACGTGGCTTTGCGCCGGGGCCTCAAGCTGGAGCAGTTGAATGGCACGGGTCAGGCAGATTTCTTCCTCACCTACATCGGTTGCCCACCGTTGCATCAAATTCCGCCAGCCGCAGCGTTAAAGGTCAACTGCGACATCATTGAATTCTGCAATCAGAATCTGCCTAACTGGGTACCAGTTTCGATGGCGGGATACAACGGAGCCGACAGTGGTCTAAATGCCTACCAAGAACTCGGTGCACTGTTCGCATGCAACATTGCACACCTCGATGAGATCAAGCGTCGTGGAACCGTACCGCTTGAGAAATTAGCAACAGCGCTCGGCGGTGTGAGTTTCCGTATGGCGATGGATTTCTTTGAGGACATCTGCAAGATTCGAGCTGCGCGCAAAATGTGGCACGACATTCTTCGTGATCGTTACGGCATCACTGATGAGCGCGCCACCCGTTTGCGCATTCACATCGTTACTGCTGGATCAGCAATGACCTACCAAGAGCCAATCAACAACATTGTGCGTGGAACCGTCATGGGTCTTTCTGCCGTGCTTGCTGGCGTTCAGTCAATGGGAATTTCCGCATACGACGAAGCGCTCTCAGTGCCATCAGAGCAAGCCCATCAGCAATCGGTTCGCGCTCAACAGGTCCTCATGCACGAGACAAACCTGACCGCAGTGACTGATCCACTCGGTGGAAGTTTTTATGTTGAGTCGCTAACAGCAGAACTCGAAGAACGTGCATATGAGTTCATGCGCGAGATTGACCAGAACGGTGGGTTCATTTCTGCGCTCGAGTCAGGCTTTCTCCATGGAGTTGCTTCAGAAAATCAACTTCACCTTGAAGACATGATTACCGAGGGGACCCGTGAGATAGTCGGAGTCAATGTGCACACGAGTGATCACGACCCGTTCAACATCGATGGTTTCGAGGGGTCACTTGATGCTTGGGAACGCGGTATGCAGCGACTGGAGAAGTTGCGCACCGAGCGCGATACCGACGTGGCAATGCGCGCCATAGAAGATTTAGCTAAGACCTGCGCCAATGGCGGCAATGTAATGGCTTCGGTTATGGATGCAGTGGGTAAAGACGTCACGGTTGGTGAAGTCGGTGAGGTGTTCCGCACCGAGTTTGGTAGTTGGAAGTTCCCGGTGAGTTTCTGATGGCTGCGGCACGAATTCTTGTAGCCAAGACCAGCCTTGATGGTCACTGGCGAGGTATCAACGTTGTGTCGCGTGCATTGCGTGATGGCGGCTTTGAGGTGATCCTTGCAGGGATGGTTACTGCGGAGACTATTGCAAGAGTTGCAGCCGACGAAGATGTAGATCTGATTGGGCTAAACGTTGGTGGCCGAGTGGAAGTTGTGGAGCGCATCCTTGACACCCTCGAGGAATATGGCGTAAAAACGCCAGTTTTTGCCGGAGGCACGATCCCTCACTACGCAGTTGAAAAGCTCGAAAAGCGCGGTGTGCGGTGCTTTCCGCCAGGATCATCGCTGGACGACATCGTGGCTTGCGCGCGTGAACTCACGGGGACCGTGGCGTGATTTGGTCGCGACTGCGAACCGTCTTTGTAGGCACAAAGCCGAAAGTCAATCAACAACCGAAACAGGGGGAGCAAATGACTTCATCAACTGGATCAGTGTCCGACACCATTCGCCGCGCCACGTTTGGTGATCAATTGCGGCGTCATGCGGCACGCATACCGAACAAGCCGGCTGTGATTGCAACCGACAGCCCGCTCCACGAGCGACGTGTAATCACGTATGCGCAGTTGAACGACCAGGTCAATCGTCTCGCAAATTCGCTGGCCGCCCAAGGTGTGGGTCTCGGCGATGTAGTGGCCACGATGGGTCGCAACTGCCCCGAATCAATGGTCGCTTTTTGGGCGGCAGCCAAGCTCGGCGCCGCGGTTACGGGTGTGAACTACACGTTCACAGCTCGGGAGATTCACTACCAGCTGTCGCATTCCGAAGCCAAGGCAGTCGTCTGCGAAGACGCATTCGTTGCCAAGATCGAGGCGCTTGAAGAGCCATTGCCGAATCTGAAGGTGCGCGTGGTTAACGACGCTTATGCCGATACGGCTCCTTCAAACTGGCATCGTTTGTCGAAGTTGATCGCTGATGGCAGCCCAACTGAGCCGGCTGTTGATGTTGACGAGATGACTCTCGGAATCATTCCCTATACAAGTGGTACCGAGGCCCTGCCCAAGGCGGTTGCAATTCCACAACGGAACTACTTCGTTTCCATGATCCCGTCTTACACAACCGGTATCGGACTAGTGGAACAAGACACCTGGTATTACACCTTGCCGTTCCACACCATTGCAGGCATGGGCATGCAAATTTGTTTGATAACACTCGGGAACACGATCGTTCTTCCATTCGCTGTTGATGCCGTGAAGGCACTGAAGTCGTTGGTTGATGAAAAGGTCACTGTGGTTGGTCAGACCCCAACGTTCTATCTGCAGATGATCCAAGCTCCCGGTTTCGCCGAAGCTGATTTGTCGAACTTGCGTCGCGCAATCACGTACGGCGGCACAATGCCACGCGCCATGTTTGAAGGTATGAAGAGTGCTGCACCACAGATTGAGTGGGTCACATTGTGGTCTCAGTCAGAACTCACACAAACCCCGACTATCGGGCGCTTTAAGTCCCTTGATGATGTGCCGAATCAGGATCCGGCGTGGATCGGACGCCCAACAGCACAACTTGAAGTCCGTGTTGTTGACGCTGACGACAACGATGCTCCAGAGGGTGAACTGATTTGTCGTTCACCCGGTGTGATGCGTGGTTATTACAAGAATCCAGAGAAGACCGCTGAGGTCTTCCGCAATGGCTGGCTGCACACTGGTGACAATGTACGCATGGATGCAGAAGGCAACATCTTCTTCATGGACCGTCAGAAGGACATGATCAAGAGCGGTGGCATGAATGTGTCCTCGGTGGAAGTGGAGCGCGTCCTTTACCAGCACCCATCAATTCTTGAAGTGGCAGTTGTTGGGCTCGCTGATGAGTATTGGAGTCAGGTGGTTACTGCATTTGCGGTTGCCCGACCAGGTCAAACCATCGATCCTGAGGCAGTGCGTAACTTCTGCCGTGAACAGCTTGCGGCCTACAAAGTGCCCAAAGTAGTGAACGTCGTAGACGCACTGCCAAAGGACACCCAAGGCAAGATTCTGAAGCGCGAGCTTCGCGTAAAGGCCTCTTGAGCGCACGGAAAAGACTCAGCCGCGACGAAATCGACGAAGTGTTCAAAGGGGCACTGGCAGGCGACAGGCGATCACTTGCGCAACTGCTTTCGGTTGTAGAAGCCGGCGGAGAGGATTTCGAATTTGTTGCGCCAAAGCTCTTGGCGTCATCTAAGGGCATTCACACAATCGGGCTGACTGGAGCTCCTGGAGCGGGAAAGTCGACCCTGACCGATGCGCTAATCGGTGAAGCCCTTTCCATGCAACGCAAAGTTGCGGTGATTGCGGTTGATCCTTCGTCACCTTTCACAGGTGGGGCAATTCTGGGCGACCGCGTGCGACTCAGTGATGAGCATGCTCGTGATGAATCCGTGTTTGTGCGTTCGTTGGCGAGCCGTGGGCAGCTTGGTGGGCTTTCGCTCGCAGTGCCGGGAATGGTTGCTGCACTTGATGCTGCGGGTTGGCCGATTGCGCTAGTTGAGACTGTGGGAGTTGGGCAGTCTGAAGTAGCAATTGCTGCGAGTGCAGATACGACGATAGTGGTGGTCAATCCGGGTTGGGGTGACGAAGTGCAAGCCAACAAAGCGGGCCTGCTTGAAGTTGCAGACATTCTGGTGGTGAACAAATCAGATCGTCCAGGTGCAGATGCAACGGTACGTGACCTTGAGCGAATGTTGCATCTCGGTGCAGCACGTTCATGGAATCCGCCGATCGTGAAGACAATCGCTGCCGAATCCAAAGGTGCAGATGATCTTTGGAAGGCGATCAATGACCATCGTGCGTTCATGGAGAAGTCAGGGGAGTGGGAAGCACGGCGACGCCACCGCCGAGTCGTGGAATTGCGAGAGCGTGTTAGCAGTGAATTGCTTCGAATCAATTCAGACATTGAGAGCAACGAAGGCAGTGACATCGCGCGAAGAGTTGCAACGGGTGAACTTGACCCTGCAACGGGAGCAGCTCAACTGAGAGCGATGCTCGGTAAAAGATTGCGTGACTAAAGAGTTTTGCCGAGCATGCGCTCAACAATTAGTGAAGAGTAAATATCAGCAATTTTCTCAATTGGTCCGTCACGATGCGGTCGATACCAATCATTAATCGTGTTCACCATTCCAAGGATCGCAAGAGTGGTGATGTGCGGATCGTCGCATGAGAATTCACCTTTGTCACGACCTTCGGTAATGAGACGCTCCAGCTCGTTCTGATACGTGCGCCGAAGAGTCTGAAGTTCGGTGTAAGCCTCGGGCTTGTGCTTGCGAAGTTCCTGGAGCTCGCGCAATCCGACTGCTTCTTCCATGCGGTGCTCGTGGAAATAGACCACATGGTCGAACATCATTTTGCGTACTCGTGCGGCGTAGTCCGGGCTCGGACTCAGATCTTCGAGTTGGCTTTCGATGAAGGTGCGAGTGGAGTCAACGGCAATGGCGTGGAGCAGATCAACTTTGGACGGGAAGTAGTGGTAGAGGCTGGAGCCCCGAACCCCGACTGCGTCGGCAATGGCCCGCATGCCTACGGCGTGGAATCCCTGTTCGGCAAACAGCTCGGCTGCGGCCTGCAGGACCTCCTCGCGGCGTGAAATCGACATTTGCTAACCATCTTCCCTATAAGCGTGGATTGAACGCTACTTCTCCTTGACGAGTCGTTCGAACGTTCGTTAGATTTCAACCCAGGTTCGCAGGAGCCTCGTCGGCCGTCCAAGGGGGAAGGGTCGTACGTCAACTGGGGGAGATTGAATGAAACCTTCAAAGTTCCGCCGCGGACTCCTCGCGGCACTCTGTACTTCAGCGATGTTCATCGCTGCATGCAGTTCAGACGATGATGAGTCAACAACGACTACCGCGGAATCAACCGAGACCACGGAAGCTGCTGGAGACCCAATCCTCGAAGAAGCAAAGCGCATCACCGAGCTCGCTGCTGCGGGCATGGTTTATGCACCAAGCGACACCGATCAGTCAGCAGCAGACATTGTTGCGATGGATTCGTGGCTTGGACCAGAGAGCACACCTGAGGCACCTGCTGACGTAAAGATTGCAATTCTTTACTGCGCACCTGGTACCGCATGTGAAGTTGCGGCAAATCTTGCCAAGACTGCAGCAGAATCACTTGGCTGGACCGTTGAGTCCATCGCCGGTGCAGGTACTCCTGAGAGCTTCGCTACTGCATTCGACACCGCACTTGCGGGTGATCCTGACGTGATCATGACCCTGGCTATGCCTGACCTCGCGGTTGGCGCATCTTTGGCCAAGGCTCGTGACGCTGGCGTGGTCACCATTTCGGTTGCAGACGCAGAAAATGCTGCTGACCCGAACAACGCATACGACGTTTACGTGTCGTACCGCATGCCACTCATGCATCAGATCAACGCTTACGCGATCATCGCGGACTCCGAGGCTCAGGCCAAGGTTCTTCTCGTGAATGACTCTGCGTTCCCGAACCTCGTGCTTTCGAACACCGAGTTCAAGCGCGTGATGGATCTCTGCGAAGCATGCGAAGTTACCGAAGTCGATTGGCAGATCACTGACGCACTTGACCCCGTCAAGGCGCAGACCGCGATCTCCAACTTCCTGCAGTCGAACCCCGACGTGAACTACGTCGTTGTTCCTTACTCGATCAACCTCAGCGCTGTTGTTGAGGGTGTTCGTGCCGCAGGCAAGGAAGACTCGGTCACTGTTGTTGCCAAGGACGGCGACGACGTTGGTCTTGCAGAAATCCTTAAGGGTGGAAGCAAGTTCAATGCAGGCGTATCGCTTGAGTGGATTTCCTACGCAGCTCTCGATGAGGCCGTTCGCGCCCTCACCGGCAATGACCCAACCCCGACTGCAAATCTCGGTGTTGGTGTTCACTTGTTCACTGCTGAGAACACACCAGCAGACGGCAAGGCTGAGCCCGCTTACCTGAGTGCATTCGACTGGAAGTCTGAATACCTCACGCTGTGGGGCCTCGGCTGATCGCAAAGGTCTGTCGAAGCTGATCCAGCTCACATGAGCAACACCGTTGCGACTGCACTGTCGGCACGAAACCTCCGCAAGGTTTACGGCGGGACGGTTGCACTGGCAGACGTTGATGTTGATATCAACGTCGGCGAGATTCACGGTTTGCTCGGTGAGAATGGAGCAGGAAAATCAACTCTTGTTCGGCTGATAGCCGGACTCGAACCCGCGGATGGGGGCTCGCTGTCAATGTTTGGCAGTGAGCTCCCATCTCGCTTTTCATCCGATGATGTCGCAGCTCGCGGTGTCGTCTTCATTCACCAAAACTTGGGTTTGGTGGAAGACATGTCGGTGGCTGAGAACATCGCTCTCGCCGCTGGCTACTCAAAGAGTGGCCCCTTCATTTCCTGGCGTGGGACCCGCAAAAGGGCTTTAGAAGCACTCGACAAAATGGGTGTTGATCTGAACCCTGATGCTTTGGTCGGCGAGCTCCCAATGTCATTGCGATCCATTACGGCCATCGGTCGTGCACTTATGCGTGACGTTCGCCTTCTAGTGCTAGACGAACCAACAGCCACTCTTGGCGCTCACGAGGTTGAGCGACTCTTTGGCATTCTTCGTCGTCTGCGGGATCAAGGCGTGGCAATCATTTTGATCACTCACCGTTTGGACGAGATCGTAGAGATCACGGACCGTGTGACCGTATTACGCGACGGGAAACTTGTTGGCGTTGCGCGTTCATCTGAGATCAGTGAAGAAGAACTGGTGCGGATGATCATTGGTAATTATTTGCCGCCCCGTGAGATCAATGTTGGCAGCGCTGGCGACCAAGCGATGTGTTTCGATGATGTGCGCGCTGGTGTCGTTGGCCCACTTAGTTTTGAAGTTCGCGCCGGTGAAGTGCTCGGCATCACCGGGCTCACAGGAGCGGGCCATACCACGGTTCCGAAAATCTTGTTTGGCTATGAACCAATTCGCACAGGTTCAATCCAACTCTTTGGAGAGGACTTTCGCCCGCGTAGTCCACGTGATGCTGTAGATCGTCAGCTCGCGCTTGTGCCCGCAGATCGCTATGGCCAAGGTGCGGTAGTGACCATGGACGTTCGCGAGAATCTCCACATCAATCCAACCCAGGGCTGGATGCAGCCAATTAATCGAAACATGGAAATTGAAGAAACTATTGGATTGCTGAACGACTTCGATATTCGCCCACGCAATCCTCACGCTGAGTTTTCGACCCTGAGCGGAGGCAATGCGCAGAAAGTTGTTTTAGCGCGTTGCCTTTCTAGTGGTCCAAAGGTGTTGGTATTGGAAGAACCAACTGCGGCGGTCGATATCGGTGCGCGTGCCGAAATCCATCGTCGCGTGCGACAGATTGCTGCGAGTGGCCGGGCAGTCATCATCGTTAGTTCAGATCTTGAAGAAGTTGAGCAGGTCTGCGATCGGGCACTCGTGATGGAGCGGGGTCAGATCAAGGGCGAACTTAAGGGACAACTAGTTACAGCAGCAAACCTTTTGGAAGCTGCCTACGGAGTGGACACACAATGAGTGCAACAACAGCAATTGAGCAGCCGAAGAAGGAGCGCGAGGGGATTGCGGGACTCTTTGGCCGTTTTGGCCTTCTTGCTTTGCTGGTGGGTCTTTGGATCTATTTCTCCCTCATGCGGCCCGACAGTTTTGCAACGCTAGATAACTTCCGTTTGATTCTCGACCAAAAAGCACTTGTGGTGATGCTCGCTTTTGCCGCAATGATGCCCCTCATCGTTGGGCGTTTTGATCTTTCGGTGGCCGCAACGCAGGCATTCAGCAATGTGCTGGTGGTTGGTTTGATTGTCAAACAGGGTTGGTCAATGTGGGCAGCCATTGTTGGCACGATTTTGGTTGCTGCATTGTTCGGATTTGTAAATGGCTTGATCGTTGTGAAATTGAAAGTTGATGCTTTCGTGGCAACGCTTGGCACAGCGAGCATTATTGATGGTTTAGCGAGTGCTTACACCGGTGGTAAGGCAATTCAGGACATCGAAGGAAAGATCCCAAAGACTTTTACCGACATCGCACGTGGTGAGTTTCTAGGTATTCCCCACAACGTCTTGATTGTGGGTGTAATCGCAATTGTGCTCGGAATCGTGTTGAGCCTGCTCCCAATTGGTCGTCGTATGTACGCCACCGGCGGTAATGAGCGCGCTTCGCAACTCACAGGCATTGCAACCAACCGATATGTGATTGGCTCGTTTGTTGCCGCTGGTGTTCTTGCTGGAATCGCTGGCGCACTTTCTGGTTCGCGTCTTGGCACGGCAACGCCTGGTTATAGCGGCACCATGCTGCTGCCTGCGTTCGCCGGTGCATTCCTTGGCGCCACAACGATTCGCCCGGGACGCTTCAATGTGCTTGGCACAATCATTGCGGTGTACATGCTTGCTGTTGCTGTGTCTGGTTTGCAGCAAATGCAAGCACCAATCTGGTTGCGTGAGTGCTTCAACGGCGCTGCTTTGGTGGTCGCGGTGGCGGCATCACAATGGGCCCTTAGGCAACGCCGTAACAAGGCGCGGCAAAAGGAAATCGCAGCGCTCAACCAGGCGCAAGCCACAGCCGAGTGAGCAACGAAGTACTGCTGCAGGAACGCCGTGGTGCGGTAGCCCTGCTCACATTGAATCGACCAGCACGAGCCAATGCGATTAATCGTGATTTGCTCGACGCGTTGTACTCCGTGCAACATGACCTCGCATCGGACGAAGAAATCCGTGTTGTGGTCATCACCGGTGCTGGACGCAATTTTTGTGCAGGAGTTGATCTAGCCGAAGCACTCGGCGGTGATTCCGTAACTGCAGGCGGACGCTTCGAGTTTGACCGCATCCCTCAGCCAGTAATTGCTGCAATCAACGGATCGGCCCAAGGTGGTGGGCTCGAGCTTGCGCTGGCATGCGACTACCGAATTGCGAGTTCGTTCTCCACATTCGGATTGCCGGAGGTGCAGTTCGGCGAGCTGCCGATGCTCGGTGGTACAGCGCGTTTGGCTCGAGTGGTCGGCGCAAGCGTTGCCAAGCGACTGATCCTGACCGGGGAGTCCATTGACGCAACCGCAGCGCTCCGAATCGGACTCGTTGATGAACTGGTGGCACCCGACCAGTTGTTGACCCACGCAATGGAACTTGCCAACCGAATGGCCTTGAATCCTGTCTACGCCGTGCGAACTGGCAAGAGGCTGATCGACCTTTCGTTGGAAAGTGACCTTGATTCGGCAATGAGTAGAGAACAGGCCGAGGTGGAAGGTATGGCCAGCGATGCTGAGCGTGAAGCAGCACGGGCCGAGTTAGCGCAGCGCAACCCAATCTACGAAAAACTGTTTCGTAAAGATCGGTAGTGTCTTTGCGGGGGTAGTTATGACGCGACCAACTGCAATGGATGAGCATTTCGTTCATCAAATTCCAGAACTCCTACCTGGTGTCGTTACACCCCACCCGCACTGGCGCGAGAGCTACTTCTTTGACATCCAC
>Ga0315900_10009531_pt1 | contig 12301 bp, 11 predicted proteins | sample LakEriMetagenome_FD_203521 | JGI IMG/M metagenome (GOLD analysis project Ga0315900, IMG submission 203521) | Freshwater fungal communities from buoy surface, Lake Erie, Ohio, United States - Buoy 12 MA114 | ecosystem: Environmental > Aquatic > Freshwater > Lake > Lake biofilm | place: USA: Lake...
CTGCGCCGCCGGCGCGCCGTCCAGGATCTGCCCCAGCGCCGCCGGGGTCAGCTTGCAGCCTCATCCCCCGCCGTGGGAGAGCTCGGTGAGTCGAGGTGTGGTCGTTGCGGTCGGATCGGACATCGGCGTAATGAACGCGTCGTGGAGGCGGCTACGCTACGGGAGCATGTTCCGCTTGCCGAAGGGATTTCCGGGCAGCGGAGCGTCTGTCGGAGTGTACACTCCGCCCCGCCGTTACCGGCCGGCCCGATGCCGGAACCCAGGCCCGCGTGAACCCCTTGAATCCGTCCGCGCCCCCGCGCAGCCCGGCATCGCCCCTGGTCGCGGCCTCCCGCCTTGCCGAAGCCCCCTGGGGGGACACCGTGATCGACGTGCGCTCGCCTGGCGAGTACGCCGAGGATCGGGTGCCGGGCGCGATCAACTGTCCGGTCCTCGACGACGACGAGCGGGCACGCGTGGGCACGCTCTACAAGCAGGTGGGTCCGTTCGAGGCGCGCCGGATCGGCGGCGCACTGGCCGCGCGCAACATCGCGCGCCATGTGGAGGGACGGTTCCAGGACCACCCGCGTCAGTGGGCGCCACTCGTCTACTGCTGGCGAGGGGGACAGCGCAGCCGGGCGTTCGTGCACGTGCTGCGCGAGATCGGCTGGCGCGCGGTCCAGCTCGAAGGCGGCTACCGGGCCTTCCGTCGCCTCGTGATCGATGCGCTGGGCGAGCTTCCGGGGCGGCTGTCCTTTCGCGTCCTGTCGGGCCGGACCGGCTGCGGCAAGAGTCGCCTGCTGGGTGTGCTGGCCAGCGAGGGGCACCAGGTGCTCGACCTCGAGGCGCTCGCCGCCCACCGCGGGTCGGTCCTGGGAAACCTGCCCGATGTCCCGCAACCCGCCCAGAAGGCCTTCGAGTCCGCGCTGTGGGATCGGCTGCGCGGCTTCGACCCTTCGCGGCCGGTTTTCGTCGAGGCCGAGAGCCGGCGGATCGGCGTGCTGCACCTGCCCGATGCCCTGATCGCCCGGATGAGGGCGGCACCGGTGTTGACGATCGAGGCCGACCTCTCGGTGAGGACAGCCCTTCTGCTCGACGAATACCGCCACCTCGTCATCGACACCCCGCGGCTGCACGCGCAGCTCGACTGCCTGCGGCACCTGCACGGCCACGACACCCTTGCGGCGTGGCGGGCGCTTGCCGAGGCCGGGCGCTGGGACGAGTTCGTGGCGGCGCTGCTCGAGCAGCACTACGATCCGGCCTACGACCGCTCGATGTTCCGCAATTACGGCGCCGAAGGCGACCGCGGTCCGCGCGTGCGACTGCAGGCCGGCGACGAGGCGCAGCTGCGGGCGGCGGCGCGACAGCTGGCCGGGCTCGGCGACAAGGTCGCGGCGTGAGCCACCCGGACGGCGCAAGGCCACGTCATGGGCGCCTCGCCTGGGGGCTGGCGGTGCTGCTCGCGCTGGCATGGTTCGCGAATCTCGACGGCCGTGCCCTGATCCGTCCGGACGAAGGCCGCTATGCCGAGATCGCCCGCCACATGGCGATGACCGGCGACTGGCTGACGCCGCGGCTGAACGGCATCAAGTACTTCTTCAAGCCGCCGCTGCAGGCCTGGGCGAGCGCGGCCGCCTTCGACCTGTTCGGCCTGCACCACTGGACCGCCCGGCTCTGGTCGGCACTCACCGGCTTCCTCGGCATCGTGCTGATGGGTGCGATCGGCGCACGACTCTACGGCGCCCGCACCGGTCTCATCGCCGCCGCCGTGCTGGGGAGTGCCGGACTGTACGTGGGCATCGGTCACCTCAACACGCTCGACATGGGGCTCACCTTCTTCATGTCGGCCGCGATGGGTTTCATCCTGCTCGGGCTGCAGAGTCCCGCAGGCTCACGCCGGGAACTCCACTGGATGCTCGGCGCCTGGGTGGCGATGGCCCTCGCGGTGCTCTCCAAGGGCCTCGTGGGCCTCGTGCTTCCCCTCGGGGGGGTGGCGATCGCCGCGCTGCTTGCCCTCGACTGGCGGCTGCCGCTACGAATGCGGCCGCTCGCCGGCGGCGCCGTCTTCATGCTGGTGGCGGCCCCCTGGTTCATCGCCGTCTCGCTGCGCAACCCCGAGTTCGCGCACTTCTTCTTCATCCACGAGCACTTCGAACGCTTCCTGACCACGGTGCACCGGCGCGGCGAGCCCTGGTGGTTCTTCCTCGAGGTGCAGGCGCTGGGATCGCATCCCTGGCTGTTCGCGATGCTCGCCGGACTGCTGGGCGCATGGAGGGCGGACGAGCGCTTCGCCCGGACACCGGTACCGCCGAGCGCTCCCGTGGCCCGCCCGGCGCGACTGCTCGCCTGCTGGGCCGTGCTGATCGTCCTGTTCTTCAGCCTGTCCTCCTCCAAGCTGCCGTCCTACACCCTGCCCGCATGGCCGGCACTCGCACTGCTCGCCGCGCTGCACCTCGCGCAGGCGACGCCTCGCGTCCTTGCCGCGCACTGCGCGGTCGCCGCCGTGCTGGCCGCCTGCGGCCTCGCGCTCTCCCCGCTGATCGGGGCTCGGGCGGAGTCGGCGGCCCAGGCGCTGCTGTTCCCGCAGTTCGCCCGCTACGTGGCCATCGCCGCGGCCGTGGTGCTCGCCTCGGCGATCGTCGCCACGGTGCTCGTGCTGCGACGACGCTCGCTCGCCGGCATCCTCGTGCTCTCCTTCGGTGCGCTGCTCGGCTGGCAGGCGATGATCGCCGGCTACGACCGGCTATCGCCCATGACCGGCGTGTACCATCTCGTCCGGCAGGCCGAGCGCGACCTTCGGGATGCGCAGCCCGACACCCCCTTCTACAGCGTCGAGGTCTACGACCAGACGCTCAACTTCTACCTGCGGCGCGAGACGACACTGGTGGCCTTTCGCGACGAACTCGATTTCGGCCTCGGCGTGGAGCCGGATCGCTGGATCCCGACCACCGCGCTCTTCGAGGAGCGCTGGCGCCGCGACCCGCTGGCCTTCGCGATCATGCCCCCCGCCACCTTCGACCGGCTGAGCGCGCAGGGGCTGCCGATGCGGTTGCTGGCGCGCGACGAGAGGCGCGCGCTCGTGCGCACCGTGCCGCCTGACGGGGCGGAAGGCTCGCGATGACCGCGTTGAGCTTCGGACTGGTGCTGGTCGGGGTGCTGCTCAACGCGGCCGCCCAGCTGCTGCTCAAGGCCGGGACCAACGCCGTGGGCAGCTTCGAGTTCTCGATGGCCAACGCGGTGCCGGTGGGCTGGAAGCTGGCCACCCAGCCGTCGATCGTCGGCGGCCTGGCCTGCTACGTCGTGAGCGTCGTGGTGTGGATCATGGCGCTGTCCCGCACGGAGGTCAGCATTGCGTATCCGATGCTGTCGATCGGCTACGTGATCAACGCCGTCGCGGCGTGGTACCTGTTCGGCGAGGCGGTCGGTGCGCAACGGATGGTCGGCATCGGCGTGATCATCGTGGGCGTCTTCCTGGTCGCCCGCAGCTGAAGCGGGCCGCCGCGCCGCTGCTATCATCGGCCATGGACTTCCTGCCGTTCACCCGCCCGGACATCGACGAGGAGACGATCGCCGGCGTCGTCGAGGTCCTGCGCTCCGGCTGGATCACCAGCGGCCCGCAGGTCAAGGCCTTCGAGGCCGCGCTCTCCGAGCGCCTGGGCGGACGTACCGTGCGCAGCTTCAGTTCGGGGACCGCCGCCCTCGAGGTCGCGTTGCGACTGGCGGGCGTGGGCCCCGGCGACGAGGTGATCACCACGCCCCTCACGTGGGTGGCGACCGCGAACGTCGTGCTGGCCGTGGGTGCGCGCCCGGTGTTCGTGGACATCGACCCGGTCACGCGCAACATCGACCTCGACCTCGTCGAGGCGGCGATCACCCCGCGGACCCGCGCGATGATCCCGGTCGATCTCGCCGGGCTGCCGGTCGACCGCGACCGCCTCTACGAGATCGCGCGCCGGCGCCGGCTGCGCGTGGTCGAGGACGCCGCCCAGGCCATGGGCGCCACCTGGCGCGGCCAGCCGATCGGCAGCACCGGCGATTTCGTCGCGCTGAGCTTCCACGCGAACAAGAACATCACCTCGATCGAAGGCGGCGCGCTGGTCCTGCCCGCCGACGCGGACGTCGGCCGGTGCGAGCGCTATCGGCTGCAGGGCGTCACCCGCTTGCCCGACGGCGAGATGGATGTCGACCTGCTGGGCGGCAAGTCCAACCTCACCGACGTCGCCGCGCGGGTCGGACTGGGGCAACTCGCGAGGCTCGACGCCTTCAATTCCCGCCGCCGCGAACTGGCCGATCGCTACCTCGCGGCGTTCGACCGCTCGCTCGGCTGCGAACTGCCCCAGCCCACGCAGGAGGGCAACTGGCACATGTTCCAGGTCGTGCTGCCGGTCGATCGACTGGCCGGCGGACGCCCCGCGTTCCTGCGCGCGATGGCCGCGCGCCAGATCGGCGTCGGCGTCCACTACCCGCCGGTCCACCTGTTCACGCTCTACCGTGACATGGGCTGGAAGCGCGGCGACTTTCCCCACGCCGAGCGCGTCGGGTCGGGCACGGTCACGTTGCCCCTGTTCCCGGCCATGACCGGCGACGACGTGGTGCGCGTCTGTGCCGCAGCCGCCGAGGCGATCGCCGAACTCTCGCGCACATGACGAACGCCCCCGCCCCGCAGGTCTCGATCGTCATCCCCGTCTACAACGAGTCGGACGGCCTGCAGGCGCTGTTCGACCGCCTGTACCCGGCGCTCGATGCGCTGGGGCGCCCCTACGAAATCGTGTTCGTCGACGACGGCAGTCGCGACGACTCCCTGCGCCGGTTGCGCGACCAGCACCAGCGGCGGCCCGATGTCACCCGGGTGGTGGTGCTCAACGGCAATTTCGGCCAGCACATGGCGATCTTCGCGGGCTTCGAGCGCAGCCGCGGGCAGTACGTGGTCACCCTGGATGCCGACCTGCAGAACCCGCCGGAGGAAATCGCCCGGCTGCTCGACTGCATGGACCGCGGCCACGATTACGTCGGCACGATACGCCTGCAACGGCAGGACACGCTGTTCCGGCGCGTCGCCTCGCGTGCGATGAACCGGGTCCGCGAGCGGATCACCCGCATCCGCATGACCGACCAGGGCTGCATGCTTCGCGCCTACGACCGGCGGATCATCGACACGCTCAACCAGTCGCACGAGATGAATACCTTCATCCCCGCGCTGGCCTACCTGTACGCACGCCATCCGATCGAGATCGAGGTTCGCCACGAAGAGCGGGCGGTCGGCAAGTCGAAGTATTCGCTGTTCGACCTCATCCGGCTCAACTTCGACCTGATGACCGGTTTCTCCATCGTGCCGCTGCGGGTGTTCTCGCTGCTCGGCATGGTGCTCGCGCTGCTCTCGGGTGCGCTCGTCGCGGTGCTGCTTTTCCGACGACTGGTGATCGGCTCGGAGGCCGAGGGGGTGTTCACGCTGTTCGCGATCGCCTTCTGCCTGATCGGCGTGCTGCTGCTGGGCGTGGGCATCCTCGGCGAGTACGTCGGGCGCATCTACCAGCAGGTGCGCGATCGCCCGCGCTATCTCGTCCAGGCCGTACTCGAGTCCGAACCCGCTCCATCCGGCGGCGACGCGCGAACCGCGCCGCCCGGACCGCCCGCGTGAGCCTCGCGGCCAGGCGCGAGGCCACCGCGACCATGGTGGCGCCGTGCCCGCTCCGCGGCGAGGCGCGATGAGCGCCACGGCGATCGTCTTCGCCTACCACGACGTGGGGGTCCGATGCCTGTCGGTGCTGCTCGCGCACGGCGTGGACGTTCGGCTGGTGGTCACCCATCGCGACAATCCGGCCGAGCGGATCTGGTTCGCGTCGGTCGAACGGCTGGCGAGGCGCCACGGCCTCGAGGTCATCACCCCCGACGGGGTCGACGACGCGTTGCAGGCTCGAGTCGCCGCACTCGCCCCGGACTTCGTCTTCTCCTTCTACTACCGTTCCATGCTGCCGATGTCCTTGCTGGATCTCGCGCATCGCGGCGCGCTGAACCTGCATGGCTCGCTGCTTCCACGCTATCGCGGCCGGGTTCCGGTGAACTGGGCCGTCATCCACGGCGAGCGAGAGACGGGCGCGACCCTGCACTACATGGCCGCGAAGCCTGACGCCGGCGACATCGTCGACCAGATGGCCGTGCCCATCCTGCCGGACGATACCGCTGGCGAGGTGTTTTCAAAGGTCACGGTCGCGGCGGAAATCGTGCTCGATCGCAGCCTGCCCGCGCTGATCGCCGGCACGGCGCCGCGGCGGGCACAGGATCTCGCCGCGGGCAGCTATTTCGGTGGTCGCCGCCCCGAGGACGGTCGCATCGACTGGTCCTGCTCGGCCCGAGCCGTGCACGACCTGGTGCGCGGGGTCGCGCCGCCCTACCCCGGCGCATTCAGCGATGTCGCGGACTCGAGGCTGCGCATCCTGCGTACCCGACGGCTGCCCGGTGGCGATCCGCTGCCTGCAGGCGGGCCCCGCCTGTTCGTGCGCGACGATCGCATGCTCGCCGTCTGTGGCGACGGGCAGATGCTCGAACTGGTCGAAGTCGAGGTCGATGGCCAGCCATTGTCCGCTGGCGGATTCGCCCGCCGTTATGGCACGATCCGCCCATGAAAAAGATCCTGATCCTCGGCGTCAACGGCTTCATCGGCCACCACCTGTCCAAGCGCATCCTCGCCGATACCGACTGGTCGGTGTACGGCATGGACATGCAGGCCGATCGCATTGCCGACCTCGATGGCCACCCCCGGTTCCACTTCTTCGAGGGTGACATCACGATCAACCGGGAGTGGATCGAGTACCACATCCGCAAGTGCGACACCGTGCTCCCGCTGGTGGCGATCGCCACGCCGGCCACGTACGTGAAGGAGCCGCTGAGGGTCTTCGAGCTCGACTTCGAGGCGAACCTGCCGATCGTCCGGCAGTGCGTGAAGTACGGCAAGCGCATCCTGTTCCCGTCCACCTCCGAGGTGTACGGAATGTGCCGCGACGAGCAGTTCGACCCCTATACGTCCGACCTCGTGCTCGGCCCGATCGAGAAGCAGCGCTGGATCTACTCCTGCAGCAAGCAGCTGATGGATCGCGTGATCTGGGCCTACGGCAGCCCCGACCGCGGCCGCGAGCGCCTCGACTTCACGCTGTTCCGCCCCTTCAACTGGATCGGCGCCGGCCTCGACAGCATCCATACGCCCAAGGAGGGCAGCTCGCGCGTGATCACGCAGTTCCTCGGCCACATCGTGCGCGGCGAGGACATCAAGCTGGTCGATGGCGGCCGGCAGCGGCGTTCGTTCACCTACGTCGATGACGGCATCTCGGCGCTCATGAAGATGATCGAGAACCGGGACGGCGTGGCGAGCGGGCGCATCTACAACGTGGGCAATCCCGGGAACGACTTCTCCGTGCGCGAACTCGCGCAGATGATGCTCGACCTCGCCCTCACCTATCCCGAGTACGCCGAGTCCGCGCGGCGCGTCCGCCTGGTCGACACCACCGCGGAGGCCTACTACGGGGCTGGCTACCAGGACGTGCAGAGCCGGGTGCCGCACATCGGCAACACCTGCAGCGAACTGGGCTGGGCTCCACAGGTTGCCATGGCCGACGCGCTCCGACGCATCTTCGACGCCTACCGCAGCGACGTCGCCGCGGCCCGAGGACTGGTGGACTGATCCGCGGGCTCATGAAGCTCGCGCTCAAGATCGACGTCGACACCCTTCGCGGCACCCTCCAGGGCGTGCCGCGACTGGTCGAACTGCTGCGTCGCGAGCAGGCGGGCGCCACCTTCCTGTTCAGCCTCGGGCCCGACCACACCGGCCGCGCCCTGCGTCGGGTGTTCCGGCGTGGATTCATGCGAAAGGTGTCGCGCACCTCGGTGCTCGAGCACTACGGGTTGCGCACGCTGCTCTACGGCACGCTGCTGCCCGGGCCCGACATCGGCGTGCGCGGACGCAGCGCGATGCTGCAGGCCCGCGATGCGGGCTTCGAGTGCGGCGTGCACGCCTGGGATCACGTCCGCTGGCAGGATGGCGTCGCCCAGGCCGACGAGGCGTGGACGCAGCGCGAGATGACGCTCGCCTGCGACCGCTACGCCGAGATCTTCGGCGAACGGCCGCTGGCCTGGGGTGCGGCCGGCTGGCAGACCAACGTCCACGCGCTCCGCCTCACCCAGCGCATGGGCTTCGGCTATGCATCCGACACGCGAGGAACGCACCCTTTCGTCCCGGTATGGAACGCGGAGATCGTCGCCTGCCCGCAGATTCCGACCACCCTGCCGACACTCGACGAGCTGATCGGCCGCGACGGACTCACGCCGGCGACGGTGGCCGACCACCTGCTCGAAACAACGGCCCGCACCCCACCGCGCAGCGGGCATGTCTACACGCTGCACGCCGAACTCGAGGGCGGGAAGCTGCTGCCCGTATTCGAGCGGCTGGTCACCGGCTGGAAGGCCCAGGGCTACGAGCTGCTCTCGCTGCGCGACTACTGCGACGGCCTGGAACTGCAGCACCTGCCTCACCACGACCTGGTGTGGGGCGAGATCCCTGGCCGCAGCGGGGAACTCGCGCTGCAGGGAGAGGGCTTCCTCGCACCGGATTCGCACGCGGCGATCTATCAATGGTCACGTGATCGCAGCACCATCCAGCAGAAGCTGACCGAGACCGCCTGAGGCGGATCGGGTACGACTCGCCTCCCCCGCGCGCGGGGCAGCGGCAACGGCCCACGACCACTTCCGAGGAGATTTCCGATGGCAGCCCCCAAGGCACCGACCCTTGCGCTACCCAGCACCGACGGCGGCACCTTCGACCTGACCGCCGCTCGCGGATCGACGGTGGTGGTCTATTTCTATCCGAAGGACAACACCCCGGGGTGCACGACCGAGGCCGCGCAGTTCCGCGACCAGCACAAGGCCTTCGCGAAGCTCGGCGCGACCATCGTCGGCATCTCGCGCGATGGCATGAAGTCGCACCTGTCGTTCAAGCAGAAGATGCAGCTGCCCTTCGAACTGCTGTCCGATCCGGACGAGGCCGCCTGCACCGCCTGGGGCGTGATGAAGCTGAAGAACATGTACGGCAAGCAGGTGCGCGGCATCGAGCGCAGCACCTTCGTGGTCGCGGCCGACGGTTCGATCGCCCGTGAATGGCGCGGCGTGAAGGTACCGGGACATGTCGACGAAGTGCTCGCATTCGTGAAGACCCTCGCCTGAACGATCGCCGCAGGTCCCGATCCCGCATCCGCACACCGCCGACCAGGAACCCCGATGAACGCTCGCAGCAAGGCCAGCTCGCGCAGGACCGGTTCTCCCAGGCTGTTCGTGATCGACACCAACGTGCTCATGCACGACCCGACCAGCCTGTTCCGGTTCGAGGAGCACGACGTCTTCCTGCCGATGGTCACGCTCGAGGAACTCGACGACCACAAGAAGGGCATGTCGGAGGTGGCGCGCAACGCCCGCCAGGCGAGTCGCTTCCTCGAGGAGATCATCGCGCGCGCCGCGGGTACCGATTTCGCCGCCGGACTCCCCCTGTCCACCGCCGCCGGGCCCCAGGCGCGCGGCCACCTCCTGCTGCAGACCGAGGCGGTCGACACCACGCTTCCGGCCTCGATCCCGGCCAGCGGCAAGGCCGACAACCAGATCCTCGCCGTGGTCGGCTGGCTCAAGGCGCGCCACCCCGAGCGCCAGGTCATCCTGGTCACCAAGGACATCAACATGCGCATCAAGGCCCGTGCACTGGGCCTCGATGCCGAGGACTACTTCAACGACAAGGTCCTCGAGGACACCGACCTGCTCTACACGGGCGTGCGGGAGCTGCCGGCCGATTTCTGGGAACAGCACGCCGGGGACATGGAGTCATGGCAGGAAGCAGGCAGTACCTACTATCGGGTGCATGGCCCGCTGTGCCGCAACCTGTCGGTCAACGAGTTCGTCTGGCAGGACACCGGGCGGTCCTTCGCCGCCGTGGTGCGCGAGCAGGACGGCGGTGCGGCCGTGATGCAGACGGTGCGCGACTACGCGCACCAGAAGAACAGCGTCTGGGGCATCCTCGCGCGCAACCGCGAGCAGAACTTCGCGCTCAACCTCCTGATGGACCCGGACATCGACCTGGTCACGCTGGTCGGGCAGGCAGGCACCGGCAAGACCCTGCTGACGCTGGCCGCAGGGCTGGCACAGACCCTCGACGACAAGCTCTACTCCGAGATCATCATGACCCGCGTCACCGTCCCGGTGGGCGAGGACATCGGATTCCTGCCCGGCACCGAGGAGGAGAAGATGACGCCGTGGATGGGCGCGCTCGAGGACAACCTCGACGTGCTCAACCGCTCCGACGATGAGGCCGGGGACTGGGGCCGCGCGGCGACCCGGGACCTGGTGCGCTCGCGCATCAAGGTGAAGTCGCTCAACTTCATGCGCGGTCGCACCTTCCTCAACAAGTTCCTGATCATCGACGAGGCGCAGAACCTCACGCCGAAGCAGATGAAGACGCTGATCACCCGCGCCGGCCCGGGGACCAAGGTGGTCTGTCTCGGCAACCTGGCACAGATCGACACCCCCTATCTCACGGAAGGCAGTTCGGGGCTGACCTACGTGGTCGACCGGATGAAGGGCTGGCCGCACGGCGGACATGTCACGCTCGCTCGCGGCGAGCGCTCGCGGCTGGCCGATGCCGCCGGCGATCGCCTGTAACCGGCAGGCCGATCGGACGCCTGCCCCCCGGATCATCCGGCGCGTCGCAGCCCCGAGCGCGGACGACCCCCGCCGGGCGATGCCTCGCCCCCCGGGGGGATCCGGCGCTCAGAAGCGTCCGGGCGTGTTGGCGAAGTTCTCGAACTTGGTGTGCCGGCCCAGGAACGTGAGCCGGACGGTGCCGATCGGGCCGTTGCGCTGCTTGCCGATGATCAGCTCGGCGACGCCCTTGTCGGGCGACTCCGGGTTGTAGACCTCGTCGCGATAGATGAACAGGATCACGTCCGCATCCTGTTCGATGGCGCCCGATTCCCGCAGGTCGGACATCACCGGCCGCTTGTTCGGGCGCTGCTCGAGGCTGCGGTTCAATTGCGACAGCGCCACCACCGGCACCTGGAGTTCCTTGGCGAGCGCCTTGAGCGAGCGGGAGATCTCGGAGATCTCGGTCGCGCGGTTCTCGCCGGTGCTCGATGCGCTCATCAGCTGGAGGTAGTCGATCACGATCAGGCCGAGCCGGCCACCGAAGCTGCGTGCGGCGCGACGAGCGCGCGAGCGCAGCTCCAGCGCGTTGAGTGCGGGCGTCTCGTCGATCAGCAGCTGCGCCTGCGTCAGCGAGGAGATCGCGCTGGTCAGGCGCGGCCAGTCGGTGTCTTCAAGGCGCCCGGTACGCAGCCGCTGCTGGTCGATCCGGCCGGTGGATCCGAGCATGCGCAGCACCAGCTGTGCGCCCGACATCTCCATGCTGAACACCACGACCGGCATCCTCTCCACCAGTGCCACGTGCTCGGCCATGTTGAGCGCGAGCGCGGTCTTGCCCATGCTCGGGCGCCCGGCCACGATCACGAGGTCGCCGGGCTGCAGGCCGGACGTGTCGCGATCGAGGTCGGTGAACCCCGAGGCGATGCCCGTGACGTCGCCCACCGGGCTGTTGTGCAGCTGGTCGATGCGATCGACCACCTGGGCCACCAGCGTGCCGAGGTCGAGAAACCCCTGGCCGCCGCGCTTGCCCTGCTCGGCGATCGCCAGCACCTTCGCCTCGGCCTCGTCGAGCAGCACCTTGGCCGCCCTGCCGCTGGGCGTGTAGGCCGAGTCGGCGATCTCGGTGCCCACGCGGGCGAGCTCCCGCATCAGGGAACGCTCGCGCACGATCTCCGCGTAGCGCCGGATGTTTGCTGCCGTGGGCACGTTGTTGGCGAGCGCCGACAGGTAACCGAGTCCCCCGACCTTCGCGAGTTCGCCCGAGCGCTCGAGACTTTCAGCCAGCGTGATCACGTCCGCAGGCTTGTTGTCCTCGAGCAGCCGCGTGAGATGCGTCCAGATCGTCCGGTGGTCGGCGCTGTAGAAATCCCCGGCCGACACCAGATCAGCGATCCGCTCCCACGCGGTATTCTCGAGCAGCAGCCCGCCGAGCACCGACTGCTCGGCCTCGATCGAGTGCGGCGCCTGGCGCAGGGCGTCGAGTTCGCGGTCCCGCGTGGGTGGGGTGTGCGCAGCGGATGCGGGCGGAGTATCGGGCATGGATCGCGGTGGGCGGCGGCGGGATGGGACCTAGAGTAGCACCGGCCAGCGGACCCTGAGGCAGGGGTGGGTACCCAAGTGGCGAGGGGCTCCTTTCGGGGCCCCGCGCCGGCGT
>Ga0315900_10009538_pt1 | contig 12298 bp, 9 predicted proteins | sample LakEriMetagenome_FD_203521 | JGI IMG/M metagenome (GOLD analysis project Ga0315900, IMG submission 203521) | Freshwater fungal communities from buoy surface, Lake Erie, Ohio, United States - Buoy 12 MA114 | ecosystem: Environmental > Aquatic > Freshwater > Lake > Lake biofilm | place: USA: Lake...
GGCATTGATGTGCAGTACGCCCGGCGGGATCCGTCTGCGCCCGCACCCCGAAGCCGTGGCCGCGGCAAAGCAGGAGCCGACGACCGCACCGTGACCATCGGTGGCGGGCGTGAGGTGCTCGCGCTCGATGGCCGCGTGAAATATGTGCGCGCGAAGGCCGGTGAGACCATCATCCAGATCGCGAATGAGTTGGAGCAGATGCCGGGCTGGATCGCCGCATGGAACGACCTGCCGAAGGACCAGCCGCTGCAGGAAGGGCAGACGATCTACATCCAGCCGAAGCGGAACAAGAGCCGCGCTCCGGAATACCATGTGGCCGAAGCGGGTGAGACGCTCTGGGGCATCAGCCAGCGCTACGCCGTGAAGTTGAAGAAGCTGGCCCAGTACAACGGCATGGGCATCGCGGATCCCGTGAGGCCCGGCCAGCGCGTATGGCTGCGTAAGCCCAAGGGATGAAACCGCTCAACCAGCGGTCTCCGTTCACGGTGCGTCGATCGCGGTGATCCGGCCGCGCGCGTCAATGGTGATGCGCTCGCGACGGCCGTCCATGTCGATGTCCTCCACCGGTGCGGTGCGCTCATCCGGCGGCAGCGGGTAAAGCATGGCGCCCTTCGTACTGAGCGCATCCTCCAGCGTGGGCAGGGCCTCCACGGAACCGGCCAGCGTACCTGCATGGAAGGCACCGTCCTTGTCGCGCCAGATCAGGCGCACATCGCCGATGTTCAACGCGGGCAGCAGGCCGATGGGCTGTTCCATATTCCGGGCTTCCAGCTTGGCGGCATAGCGCGGCTCCCCGCGCCGGTCCAGGACGGTTATCCTGCCACCGTGGTCCACCAGCACCAGGTGGTCCTTGCCCCGCAGCCGCAGGAACTGCACCGGCACATCGCAGGTGTTGGGCGTGCGCGGCGGCTTCCAGCCTTCCACGGGCCTGCCGCTCAGGTCGTAGTTCAGCAGGCGTGCCTCCACGGTGGGCAGCAGTATGCGGTAGTCCTTGCGGCCTTCGTAGTCGAACACGTTGAGCCCCGTGCTCGCGGCCTCCGGCAGCTTCACCGGGAAATGCTCCACGTCCCTGCCGTTGCGGTCGATCAGGTGGATCCGGCCGGCGGTGTTGAGCAGCAACTGGAGCTTGCCGTTCCGGTAGCGGTCCACCTGGTGCACCACGCCCAGTACGGGTCCGTCCAGCTCGCGTTGCCAGAGCACCTTGCCCGTGCAGGCGATCAATGAGAGCCGGTTGCGCTCATCCTGTACCAGCACCTGGCGCGTGCGGCTCAGGTGGTCCTTCACAAGGAAGGGTCCCCACGTGATCGGCGCGTCGATGGTGGCGGTCCAGCGCGTGTCGCTGCGCTGATCGGCCACGGGTCGGGGTCCACCGCCGGTGAGACATGCCGTCACTTCGTACACGCCGCCCGCCCGGGCGCTCACCTGTACCAGTGCCCCGGTGGTTGCCCGCCAGCCGTCGGCGTAACGCTCCAGCGCGGCGTTGCCTGCGGGCCTGAGCTCCGGGCGCAGTGCTTCCAAGGCCGCCATGGGCCGTGCGTACCACGTGAACGCGGCCTCCGTGGCCTGCTGGTCGAACAGCCGGCCCTGCTGCGGGTCCTGCTGCAGCGAACTGCCGTCCGTCCACGCGTCGATGGCCAGCCGCAGGTCGTTCACCGAACCGCTGAACACCACGCGGTCGTTCAATACCGTATACCAGGGATGTTCGAACGCTTCGAAGGCATCGCCCCAGACGGCGGCCAGGGCCCCGGTGTCCGGCAGCAGGGCCATGCGCGCACCCCGGTAGCCCAGCGTGTCGCAACCGCTGGGGCAGCGGCGTTCCAGCGCGGTGCGCGCACGTTCCGGGTCGTCGGTGCGGAACACGGCCCAGCGTTGCACGGTGCTGTCGGTGCCCCCCACGGCGGTGCCCACTGCTCCGTGCGCCCAGGACCCGTAGGCCTCGAACAACGCCTCGTCCAGGGCCTCACCGCGCAGTTCCGCGCAGTGGTCGTGCGCGTTGCGGATGTTCCATTCGGACAGCCCGCGCACACCCGGAGGCAGCACCCGGCCGATGCCGGGCCGCCCGGGTTCCTGCCGCTCCAGCGTGCGCAGTGCGGGTGGTGCCCCATCCACCAGGCACAGACCGCTCATCAGCAATGCTTCCGGGCGGAAGCGCACGTCCATCGCCATCCAGCCTTCGATGCCTGCCATGGCCGCAAGCGGCTCCTCGGTGCACCAGGTGTTCAGCAGCCGGCGGGCGCGGCCGGTGTGCAGCAGCAGGTGTGCGTCCGTACCCACGCCCAGGGTGGCGCGCAGGCGTACCAGGGCACTGTCCGCCATCGTGGCCGTTGCCGCACGGGCAGCGCCGAGTTCCTCCAGCAGCGGGCCATCGCTGGTGAAGAGCAGCAGGCCGTTGCGTGCCTCGAGGAGGATGGGCGGCAGATCTTTGTCGGGCTGCAAGAGCACACGGTCACCACCGGGAGCCATCACCTGGTCAACAGGGCCTCCCAAGGCCTTGCCCAGCCGGCCCAGCAGGGCGCGATCGGCGCGCATGGACCAGATCCACAGGGCGCTGGTCTCCTCACCGCGCGGCACCAGGGCCACCAGCAGCGTGGATGCATCGAAGGCCCTGGCCAGGACCGCGTCGGTATCGGCCACACCCTGCAGCTGCGCCATGACGGTGTTGAAGGATGCGAAGCCGGGCAGCTTTTCCCAGGCGCTCCAGATCTGCGCAGTGCCCGTGGCCCGCTGCCAGGTGGATACCGGAGCCTGCATCTCCAGCACCAGCGCGGTGTTCGTTGGCAATGCGCTCCAGGGATCGGCCGCCGGTACGCGGGTGCGGTCCCAGTTCCACAGCCACCAGCCGATGCCGCCCACGATGGCGAGCAGGAGGATGACGATGAGCGTGCGGCGCATGCGTAGGTCCCAAATGTCCGCGTGCGTGCGCCTCTCCGCGACGGCCGCAGTGGTGCATTTCGCACAGCGGCCTGTGCATGCCCGGTGCCGCTCAGGTCCCTTGAGGCAGCAGCGTGAAGCTGGTGCGGTGGTGCGGCGTGGGGCCGTGCGCGGCGATGGCGCGGCGGTGGTCCGCCGTGGGATAGCCCTTGTTCACGGCCCAGCCGAAGTCCGGGTGCTCCGCATGCAGGCCGCGCATGCGTTCGTCGCGGTGCGTCTTGGCCAGCACACTGGCCGCGGCGATGCTGCGGTAGCGGCCGTCCCCGCCGATCACACACGCATGCACGATGCCGAAGTAGGGTGTGAAGCGGTTGCCGTCGATCAGCAGCAGTTCGGGGCGTTGCTTCAATCCATCGATGGCGCGGTGCATGGCGAGCATGGAGGCGTGCAGGATGTTCAGGCGGTCGATCTCCGCCACGCTGGCCTCGGCCACGCACCAGGCGATGGCGTCGCGCTCGATCAACGGCCGCAGCCGCTCGCGCCGTGCCTCGGTGAGCTGCTTGCTGTCGTTGAGCCCCGGCAGGCGCAGCTTCGGGGGCAGGATCACCGCTGCGGCCACCACGGGACCGGCCAGGCAGCCGCGACCGGCCTCGTCGCAGCCGGCCTCCAGCAGGCCTTGGGTATGACAGGCCGCAAGCCTCATCGGCGGGCCATCACGTGTTCAAGGGTTTTCCACACGGCCTCGGCGGTGCGGTCCCAATCGTACCGCTTCGCACGTTCCAGGCCGGCAGCGATGGCCCGCTGGCGCAGGGGTTCGTCGGTGAGCATGGTGCGCAGCGCACGCGCGATGTCCGCCACGTCGAAGGGGTCGCAGTACAGCGCCGCATCACCGGCCACCTCGGGCAGGCTGGTGGCGTTGGCGGCCACCACGGGTACCCCGCAGCGCATGGCCTCGGCCACGGGGATGCCGAAGCCCTCGAAGTAGCTCACGTACGCCAGCAGCTGCGCGCCGCCCAGGGCCAGGCGCAGGTCCGCGTGCGCCAGCCGGCCCGCGAACACCGCACGCTCCCGGTGTTGCATGGCGCCCAGCACACGCTCCATGTGCGCATCCTTGAACATGCGCGCACCCACGATGAGGAGCTTCACCTCCGGGTCGTGCCCGGCCACCCGGTCGAAGGCCTCCAGCAGGCGCGCCACGTTCTTCCGCGGATGCAGGCTGCCCACGCACACAATGTAGGGCGCACCGCCCGTGAAGCGCTGGCGTGCCGTGGCGCGTTCTGCCGCGCCCAGCGGGGTGAACACATCGCCCACGCCGTTGTAGGCCACATCGATGCGGTCGGCGGGCACACCGTAGCGCTCCACGATGTCCTGCTTGCTGTACCCGCTTACGGTGATGATGCGCGCGGCCTTCCGCGCGAAGCGCGGGAACCAGGTGCGGTAATAGCGGCTGTAGGCGGGCGGCAGGTCCTGCGGGTGGTGCTCGAAGTTGAGGTCGTGCATCACGGCCACCTGCGGCAGGCTGTCCGGCACGCGCGTGCTCAGGAAGCCATCGGGCGACAGGAAGAGGTCGGCGCCCAGGCGGCGCAGCACCCCCGGCAGCCGGTGCTCGAACCAGAAGCGGTAGAGCAGGGGGTGGCGCGTGGGCGGCCACACCACTTCGCCGCGCACGTTGTCCGCATAGATGAAGCGCCGGTCGAAGGGCCGGTCGAAGAGGAACACGAAGCGGTGCTCCGGGTGGGCCTTCACCAGGCGGCTCAACGTGCCGTGCGTGAACCAGCCGATGCCCTCGAGCTTCTCGGGCAGCAGCAGGCGGGTGTTCACGACGATGAGCATGGGGCGGAGCTTCAGCGCAGGACGTAGTTGAGGGGCAGGATCATGCGCGCCCGCACCGGTGTGCCCAAGTGGACGGCGGGCGACCACGCCGGCATGTCGCCGATCAGCTTCAGCGCGTCGTCATCCAGCAGCGGATGCACGCCCTTCTTCACCCGCGCATCGCTGATGCGGCCGTCCGTCCCGATGGTGAACTGCAGGTACACCTTGCCCTGGACGCCCATGTCCATCGCCATTTCCGGATAGTGCTGGCTCTTGCGCAGGAAGGCGAACATGGCGCTTTCCCCGCCGGGGAACTCCGCCATGCGCTCGCACGCGGTGAAGAGGGTGTCGCCGTTGTTCACCGCCAGGCCCACGCGCACGGTGTCGTAGGCATCCAGCAGGTCGAGCGTCACATCCCCATCGGCGACGAAGCGGGTACGTCGCACCCGCACGATGCCGGGGAAGCGCGCGGCGGCGAGCCCACTGGCGGCGAAGTCCAGGGTGTCCTTGCGCAGGCAACGGTCCACGTAGCGGCGGCGCCATTCCTCGCCGAGCCGCATGCACGCCCGCAGGTCGACGCAGCACCCGGCGGAGTCGCCCATGGCCTCCCGCACCCGCGCGCGGTCTTTCAATAGCTCCACGTCCATTGACCGCAGGTAGGCCTTGCCCAGCAGTGCATCGGCCTCCTTGAATTGGCCCAGTTGTTCGCGCTCGCCCGCCTGCGCACGCCAGAGCGCCGTGCTGTCCCCAACGACCTTTTCCGTGGAACGTTGCGAGCGCACGGGGGCGATGCCGAAGAGCAAGAGCGCTGCGATGAAGGCGTAGGTGCGGGACGGATGGACCGGCATGGTGGCAAAGGTGGTCGGCTTGCGCGATCCGTAACGCACGGCGGAGCGTTCATCGTGCGTTGTTGACCGGTCCCCCGCCCGCGGTGCCGTCCCCTTTCTTCGCATCGCCGTACACCCCATGCGCCGCGCCTTCGTTGCCAACCTTGCCCTGGTGCTGGTGCTGAACCTGCTGGTGAAGCCCTTCTACATCCTGGGCATCGATGCCGAGGTGCAGGCCCGCGCGGGCACCGCGGCCTACGGCACCTACGCGGCCCTGCTCAGCCTGAGCTTCCTGCTCAACATCGTGCTGGACCTGGGCATCACCAACTGGAACACGCGGCGCATCGCGCAGGACCCGGCGCGGATGCGGCACGATGCCGGCGGCCTGCTCTCGCTGCGCGCCCTGCTGGCGCTGGCCTATGGCGCGGTGCTCTTCGCCGTGGCGCTGGTGCTGGGTTACCGCGCCACCGAGCTGCAGCTGCTCGCCATCCTCGCGCTCAACCAGGCCCTGGCCGCCGGTGTGCTCTACCTGCGCAGCAACATCGCCGGGGCGCAGCGCTTCGCGCAGGACAGCCTGCTTAGCGTGCTGGACCGTGTGCTGCTCATCGGCCTGATGGCCTGGCTGCTGTGGGGGCGCGGCGTTACCAGGGCCATCCCCATCACCTGGTTCGCCTGGGCACAGACCGCCGCCTATGCCGCCACGGCCGTGGTGGCCTTCGCGCGCGTGGCCGCGCACGGTGGCATGCCCGCGCTGCGCTGGGACCCGCCCTTCTTCCGCGCGGTGCTGCGCGATTGCTATCCCTACGCGCTGCTGGTTCTGCTGATGACCTTCTACTACCGCACGGACACGGTGATGCTGGAGCGCCTGCTGCCGGACGGGCCCACGCAGGCCGGCATCTATGCACAGGGCTTCCGCTTCTTCGAGGCGCTGAACATGCTGGGTTTCCTGCTCGCGGGGCTGCTGCTGCCCATGTTCAGCCGGCTGCTCGCGCAACGCGCGGACGTGGGGCCGCTCACGGGCACGGCCACGCGCCTGGTGCTGGCGGGCGCGCTGTGCGCCGCGGTGATCGGCACCTGCTACGCGCGGCCGCTGATGGACCTGCGCTACGCCGAGCACACGGACGCCTCCGCGCCGGCCTTCGCGGTGATGGTGTGGAGCTTCCTCGCCGTGTGCATCACCTACGTGTTCGGCACGCTGCTCACGGCCGCGGGCGACCTGCGCACGTTGAACCGCATGGCGGCGGCGGGCATGGTGCTCAACATCGCGCTCAACCTGGTGCTGATCCCGCGCTACCAGACGCTGGGCGCGGCTTGGGCGGGGCTCATCACACAGGGGGGCACGGCGCTCGTGCAGGTGCTCATCGCGGCGCGACGCTTCCAGCTGCGGCCGAAGGCGCTGCATGTGGCGGGTGGTCTGGCTTATGCCATGCTACTGCTGGCGGCCGGTTGGTGGGCCAGCCGCTCCGGGCTGGGGCTCGTGGCCGGCATGGGGCTGCTCTGCGCGTTGGCCGTGGTGCTGGCCGCGCTCACGGGCCTGCTGCCATGGCGTGCGGCGCTGCGGTTGGTGCGTGAGCGGGTAGGGGGGTGAAGACCGCATACCAAGCCTCCATTTGTCCCGTTGCTGCCAGCGTCCGCCCCTGCGGCCTGCCCGGCTATCTTCGCGGACCTTTCGCGCAACCCCCTGCCCATGAGCCCAGAACCGCGCTCCGCGCCGGCCGAACCGATGGACCTGCTGCTGCTCCTGTGGAGCAAACGGCGCCTCATCATCGCCCTTACCGCCCTGGGCGCCCTGGCCGGGGTGGTGGCCGCCTTCGTGATCACGCCGCGCTACAAAAGTGAGGTGTTGATGTTCCCCGCCCTCAGCAACGCCTTTTCCAAGAGCCTGTTGAACGAGGGCCAGCAGGGACTTGACCTGATGGAGATCGGCGAGGAGGAGCAGGCCCAGACGTTGTTGCAGGTGCTCCATTCGGACCGCATCCGCGACCGGCTGGCCGAGCGCTTCGGGCTGCTGGCCGTGTACGGCATCGACCCCAACGGCGCACACCGCAAGGCCGAGCTCTTCGAGGCCTACAAGGACCATGTGCGCATCACCTATACCAAGTACGGCAGTGTGAGCGTGGAGGTGATGGACGTGGAGCCCCAGCGCGCCGCGGACATGGCCAACGCCATCGCCGATCTGGCGGACACCGTGTGGACCGAGATGGCCCGCGAGCGCGCCCTGAAGGGCTATGCGCTGGTGGAACGCCGCGTGAACGAGCAGGAGGCCTTCGTACGCCGGATGAGCGACAGCCTGCGGGTGCTGCGTGGCTTGGGCGTGCAGGACTACCGCACCCAGAGCGAACGCTTCACACAGGCCCTGGGCGAGGCGCTGGTGAAGGGCAACGACCGTGCGGTGACCGCCATCGAACAGCGCTTCGAACCGATGGCCCGCTACGGCGGCCCCTACCAGGTGATGGACGAGGGCCTGATCAACGAGATCTGGCGCCTGGGCGTGTACCGCATGCGCCTGTCGCAGGCCCGCAGCGACCTGGAGAACGACATCCCCCACAAGTTCCTGCTGGAGCGCGCCCAGCCCAGTGACAAGAAGGCCTATCCGGTGCGCTGGCTCATCACCGTGATCAGCGCGGTGAGCGGCCTGCTCTTCGCCCTGCTGGTGCTCGTGGTGCAACACCAGGCCGAACGGCTGCGTAACCATGGATGAGCGGCTCTCCTTCGGCGAGTTCCTGGGGGTGTTCCGCCGGCACCCGCGCCTCTTCATCGGTGCCGCCATCGCGGCCATCGCGCTGTCCGCGGGCCTGAGCCACCCGGCCATCATCAAGCCGCGGTTCCGGTCCATGGCCATCGTGTACCCGGTGAACCTGAACAGCTACTCCATTGAGACGCGCAGCGACCAGCTGCTGCAGCTCTTCGAGAGCAACAGCGTGCGCGACAGCGTGATCGCGCGGTATGGGCTGGCCACGCACTGGCGTGTGGACACCGCCGCGCCCACGGGCCGTTTCAACCTGTACAACCTGTACCGCGAGCGCGTGGAGGTGGGCAAGACCCGGTACGAGAGCGTGCAGCTGGAGGTGACGGACGTGGATCCTGTGATGGCGCGGGACATGGTGGTGACCATCCTGGAGCAGGTGAACCTGCTGGCGCGGCGCCTGCAGCGCGAGAAGAGCCTTGAAGTGCTCGCCATCGCCGAGCGTGAGCTCGCCATCGAGAAGCGCAAGATGGACAGCGTGGAGGCGCGTCTGGCCGAACTGCGCCGCGCGACGGGCCTGTTGAACTACGATGCGCAGACCGAGGAGGTGACGCGCGGCTACCTGCGCATGCAGGGCGGGGGCGCCAGTGCGGCTGCCCGCGAGGAGGCCCGTGCGCTGCTGAAGGCGCTGGGTGACCAGGGTGGCGAGTTCCGCCAGCTCACCGATCTGGGCAACATCTTCCGGGGCAATTATGCCAGCCGGCTGAACGAGCTCGAGAAGGTCCGCACGGACCTGGCCAAGGAGCTCACATATACCAACGTTGTGGTATATCCCGAGGTGCCGGACAAGAAGGTGTATCCCCTGCGCTGGCTGATCGTGCTGCTCGGCACCGCCTCCACCGTGTTCCTCTGCTTCCTGCTCGCGCTCTGGCGCGAGCGCAACGGGCGTTGATATGGTGCGCGCATTGCGGAGCAACTGGGTGGCCATCGCCTGCCTTGCGTTCATCGCGCTGAACGGGCTGCTCGTAGCGCGCGAGTTCTACTGGTTGAACCTCCTGCCCGTGGCGCTGCTGCTGGCCTGGACGGCGCTCTTCCGCCCGGACCGCCTGCTGCTGGTGATCGCGTTCGCAACGCCGCTCTCGATCAACCTCGAGGAACTGGAGCTTGGTGGCATCGGCATCAGCCTGCCCACGGAGCCGCTCATGCTGGGTCTGCTGATGTTGTTCCTGGTGAAGCTCGGCCTGGAGCGCAACGTGCTGGATGTGCGCGTGTGGCGCCATCCGGTGACCATCGCGATCGGGCTGCAGCTCCTGTGGATGTCGGTGTGCATCATCCCCAGCAGCATGCCGGTGGTGAGCCTGAAGTACCTGCTGGCGCGCCTCTGGTTCGTGGGCACCATGTACTTCCTGTGCACACGGCTCTTCGAGCGGGATGCGGACATCCTGCGGTTCTTCTGGTGCTTCGCTGCAGGTCTCGCCATCGTGATCGTACGTACGCTGATCCGGCACGCCGGCCATCACTTCGAGCACGATCCGGCCCACTGGGTGATGGAGCCTTTTTTCAAGGACCACACGAGCTATGGTGCGATCATCGCGTTCCTCTTCCCCTTCGCCGTCACGGCGCTCTTCCTGCCGCAACGCTACAAGGGGCAGTGGATGTTCGCCTTGGGCTTCCTGGTGGTCCTCACGCTCGGCATGATCTTTTCCTACACCCGTGCCGCATGGGTGGGCGTGGCCGGCGCGGCGGCCCTCTTCATGGTCATGCGGTTGCGCATCAAGGCGTGGGTCATCGGTACCGTCACCGTCGTGGTGGGCGGGCTGGTGCTGCTGAACCTGGACCGCATCCTGATCGAGCTGGAGCGCAACCGGGACGAGAGCAGCACCGACCTTGCGGAGCATGTGAGCAGCATCGGCAACATCAGTTCCGATGCCAGCAACCTGGAGCGGATCAACCGGTGGAACTCCGCGCTGCGGATGTTCGAGGAGCGGCCGGTGATGGGCTGGGGCCCCGGCACCTACATGTTCCAGTACGCACCGTTCCAGGCCGCGGCTGACCGCACGATCATCAGCACCAACTTCGGCACAAACGGCAACGCGCACAGCGAATTCCTGGGGCCACTTGCCGAGCAGGGCGTTCCGGGCATGTTGCTCGTGGCCTGGCTGATCGCCACCGTTTGCTGGACCGCGATCCGGCTCTGGTCGCGCCTTCCCGCGGGCCTGCATCGCCAGCTGGTGGGGGCCGCGTTCTTCGGGCTGGTCACGTACTTCATCCACGGGGTGCTCAACAACTTCCTCGACCTGGACAAGGCCAGCGTGCCCTTCTGGGGCTTCACGGCCATGATCGTGGTATTGGACCTGCGGTATCCCGCGAAAGAGCAGGCCGTGGGCGCGGTGCCTCAGCGTTGACCGAAGCGGCAGTTGAGCAGGGCGATGTCGTCCAGGTAGGGTTCTCCCGCACGGTGCGCCTCGAAGGCGGCCTTCACGGTCTCCACCACCGCTGATGGTCCGCCAGGTGCGAACTCGGTGAGCATGCGCTGAAGGCGCTCGATGCCGAACCCATTGCCCAGTCCGTCCTCCTGTTCCACCAATCCGTCCGTGAAGGCCAGCAGGCTGGCGCCATCGATGCGGGCTTCGCCCACGGAAACGAAGGGCAGTTCCGGCAGCATTCCCAGCGCGATGCAGCCCGTGCGCAGTTCGGTGAGCTCGGTCCCGCGCAGGAGCAGGGGCGGGTTGTGCCCTGCGTTCACGTAGTGCATGCGTCCCGTTCCCAGGTCGGCCACCGCCAGGAAAGCCGTGATGAAGCGTTCGCCGCGGGCCCGGTCCATCACCAGCTTGTTCAGGTCAGGCAGTGCCCGCTCCAGCGGTGGCTCGGCGCCGAACATGGCGCGCAGGGTGGCCTGGAAGTTCGAAACGAGCAGTGCGGCGGCCATGCCCTTGCCGCTCACATCGGCCACGCAGATCACCATGCGTTCCGGGCCCGCCATGAACAGGTCGTAGTAATCGCCGCCCACCTGGCGGTGCGGCTGGTACCAAGCCGCGGCCTGCACCTGCGCATCATCCGGCAGCGCGCGGGGGATCAGCATGCCCTGCATCTCTGCCGCCAGTTCCAGCTCCCGCCGGTCGCGCTCCTGCTGCAGCGCGGCTTTCTGCAGGCGCCGGTTCTCCAGCGCCACCGCGACCAGGTTGGTGATGGTCTGGATGAAGTTGAGGTGCTTCACCGCAGGGCTCACGCGCCGCTCCTCCTCGTCCAGGTCGCCGATCAGCAGCAGGGCCAGCGCGCGGTCGCGGTGGTGCACGGGCACGGCGATATCGAAGCCCTCGAGGCCGGCCGTGTCCGTGGATCCCAGATACTGGATGTCGCTGTAGCGCTCGGCGATGGGCCGCACATCCACCTGCACCTGGTGCGGTTCGGCACCGAAATGATGCGCGCAGCGCCAGCCCTCGCCGTGTTCGAACAGCATCAGGCGCGTTACGCCCAGGTCCTCCCGCAGGATATGGCCGAACAGGTGAAGCAGTTCCTCACGACCGGGATTGCCGTTTATCGTCCTCGTGACCTCCAGCAGCGCACGCAGCTGGAATTCCTTCAGGTTCAGTCGCTCGGTGAGCCTGTCCAGCCGGGTCATCTCACACGCCCAGCTTTTTCACCACCTCGGGCAGCCTGCCCATGAGCGCCACCTCGCGCATTTTCTGCTTCCATTCCCCTGCGGGCGAGCCGAAATAGGTGCGGCCACCCTCCAGGTCGTTGATCAGGCCGCTCTGGCCCAGGACCACAGCGCCGTCCCCGATGCGGAGCTTGCTGGGTACGCCCACCTGGCCCCACAAGGTCACGTTGTCGCCGATCACGCAGCATCCGGCGATGCCCACCTGCGCGGCGAACAGGCAGTTGCGGCCCACCAGGGTGTCGTGGCCCACCTGTACATGGTTGTCGATCTTGGTGCCGGCCCCGATCCGGGTATCCGCGCTCACGCCCCGATCGATGGTGCACAGTGCACCGATCTCCACATCGTCCTCGATCACCACGCTGCCGCCCGGGGCCATCTTGTCGTAGCCGGTAGGGCGCTTCTTGTAGTAGAACGGGTCGGCGCCGATCACCGTGTTCGCAT
>Ga0315900_10009541_pt1 | contig 12297 bp, 11 predicted proteins | sample LakEriMetagenome_FD_203521 | JGI IMG/M metagenome (GOLD analysis project Ga0315900, IMG submission 203521) | Freshwater fungal communities from buoy surface, Lake Erie, Ohio, United States - Buoy 12 MA114 | ecosystem: Environmental > Aquatic > Freshwater > Lake > Lake biofilm | place: USA: Lake...
GGCCTTGCCATGCACAATTAGCCAGATACGTTCCACAGCTATTCGAAATCGCATAGCCATGCCCAAGGCCGCTTCCGCTCCATCGCCCGCCGGCTTCGACTGGGCGCTGGTTCGCTCGTTCCTTGCGGCGCTCGAGCACGGCAGCCTGCTCGCCGGCGCGCGGGCGCTGGGCCTGAGCCAGCCCACGCTGGGCCGGCACATCGCCGAGCTCGAGGCCCAGCTGGGGGTGGTTCTCTTCGAGCGCACCGGCCGTGGCCTGCTGCCGACCGAGGCTGCGCTGGGCATGGTCGATTCGGCCCGGGCGATGGAGGCCGGCGCCCTGCAGCTGGCGAGGCGGGTGTCGGGCGCGCAGTCCGAGCTGCAGGGCACGGTGCGCATCAGCGCCAGCCAGCCTGTGGCCTGTGTGCTGCTGCCGCCCGTGCTCGCGCGCATGCGCCAGACCCTGCCCGAGGTGCAGGTGGAGCTGGTCTCGAGCGATGCGGTGGCCAACCTGCTGCGCCGCGAGGCCGACATCGCGCTGCGCATGGTCGCGCCCACGCAGTCCAGCCTGATCGCGCGGCGGATCGGCAAGGTGCGCGTGGGCGCCTACGCGCACCGCGACTACCTGCGCCGGCGCGGCACGCCGCGCACGCCCGCCGACCTGTTGCATCATGACCTCGTGGGCGAGGACCGGGCCGACGCCCTGATGAAGGGCTTTGCGGCGGCCGGCACGCCGGTGCGGCGCGAGCAGTTCGCACTGCGCACTGACGATCGCATCGCCTACTGGGCCGCGGTGCGCGCCGGGCTGGGGATCGGGTTTCTGACGGAGACGCTCGCGAAGGCCGACCCGGAACTGGTGCCGGTGCTGCCGGCGCTGCGGATCGCTCCGCTACCCCTGTGGCTGGTGGTGCACCGGGAGATCCGGACGAACCGGCGGGTCAGGGCGGTGTTCGAGTACCTCGGAAGGCATGCGGCCCAGGCGCTCTGAAGATGACGCACCGCCCCGGCCGGCGACCGAGTGCGCCGGCGCGCCCCGGGCCGGGCCCGGCCCTCACCCCTCCATCCGGATGTTCGCCTTGCGGATGATCACGCCCCACTTCTGGTGGTCGGCCTGCATCTGCTCGGCGATCTTCGCCGGGCTCCAGGCTCCGACCTCCTCGATGCCGGCCTTGCGCAGCGCGCCGGCCACCTCCGGGTCCTCGATCGCGGCCTTGTAGGCGGCACGCAGCCGCTCGAGCACCGGCGCCGGTACCCCGGCCGTCGTCACGAAGCAGTTCCAGGGCTTCTCGTCGAAGCCGGGCATGCCCTGCTCGGCGATGCTGGGCACCTCGGGCAGCGCCGACGAGCGGCTGGCGCTCGAGACGCCCAGCGGACGCAGCTTGCCGGCGGCGATGTGCGGCAGCGCCGGCGTGATCGTGGACACCGCGAGATCGACCTGGCCGCCGAGCAGGTCGGCGATGTACTGGGCCGCGCCCTTGTAGGGCACGTGCGTGAGCTGGATGCCGGCACGCTCCCGGAAGAACTCGCCGATCAGGTGGTGCGGCGAGCCCACGCCGGCGCTTGCGATCGTGAGCTTGCCGGGGCTGGCCTTCGCATGCGCGATCAGCTCGGGCACCGACTTCACCGGGGAGTTCGGCCCGGCCACCAGTACCATCGGACCCACGCCCAGCATGCCCACCGGCACGAAGGACTTCAGCGGGTCGTAGTTCACCTTCCTGAGGTGCGGCACGTAGGCGAAGGTGGTGCTGTCGATCATGAAGATCGTGTAGCCGTCGGCCGGCGCGCGCGCCGCGGCCTCGGCGCCGATGGTGGTGCTCGCCCCCGGCTTGTAGTCGAAGACGATGGGCTGGCCCAGGGCCTTCTCGAGGCGCGCGGCGACCGTGCGCGCCCAGGAGTCCGCGCCGCCGCCGGGTGGGTAGGGCACGATCATCTTCACCGGCTTGTCCGGGAAGTTCTGCGCCCTGGCGCCGCGAGGCAGCAGCGCGCCCGCGGCGACGGCGCCCAGACCGCCCAGTGCCGCGCGGCGGCCCATGGCGTGGTCCGGGTCGATGGCGTGAACAAGCTTGCGGGTCATCGTCATCCGTCCTTCCTTCGTGTGTCGAACACCGTCCCGGCGCACCGACTGGCGCGACGAGCAGGCATGCGGGGTTGGTTGATCCTCTCAGACGACGCCATCGCGGCGCAGGGTCGCGATGGCGTCGGTGTCGTAGCCCAGTTCGCCGAGCACGTCGTCGGTATCCTGTCCCACCGCGGGCAGCGAGCGCTCCAGGCGCCCCGGGGTGCGCGACAGCGTCACCGTGGGCGCCAGCACCTCGATGGGCCCGCGCGTGTCGTGATGCACCGAGGCGGCCATGCCGCCGGCGATCACCTGCGGGTCGCGGAAGACCTCGTCGACCCGGTAGATCGGGCCGCAGGGCACGCCCGCCGCATTGAGCCGATCGATCCACTCGCCGCTCGTGCGGGTGCGGAAGATCGCGCCGAGCTCGGCGTTGAGCGCCTGCCGGTTGCGCGAGCGCTCGGGCCCGCGCGCAAAGCGCGGGTCGGTCGCCAGCGCCGGACGCTCGAGCACCTCGCACAGCTTCACCCACATCGCCTCGCCGCCCGCCCCGAGGTTCACATGGCCGTCGGCCGTCGCATAGGCCGAGGTCGGCATGCCGGTGGGGTGGTCGTTGCCCACCTGGGCCGGTACCTCGCCGTCGACCAGGAAGCGGGCGGCCTGGAAGTCCATCAGCCCCAGGCCCGACTGCAGCAGCGAGGCCTGCACCCACTGGCCGCGGCCGCTGCGCTGGCGCTCGTGCAGCGCGGTCATGACGCCGAGCGCCGCGTACAGCCCGGTGGCCACGTCGATCACCGCCGCGCCCACCCGCATCGGCCCCTCGCCCGGCTTGCCGGTGACCGACATCATCCCGGACATGCCCTGGGCGATCTGGTCGAAGCCCGGCCGCATGCGGTACGGACCTGCCTGGCCGAAGCCCGAGATGCTCGCCAGGATGATGCGCGGGTTGATGGCCGCGAGGCTCGCGTAGTCGATGCCCAGCCGCTCCTTGACGTCGGGCCGGTAGTTCTCCACGACGATGTCGGCTGTGCGCACCAGCCGGTGCAGCACTTCGCGCGCGCCGGGCGCCTTGAGGTCGAGCGTCATCAGCCGCTTGTTGCGATGCAGGTTGAGCATGTCGGCGCCATCGCGCGCGCCGGTCATCAGCTCGGCGCGGCCCGAGTGCGCCGGCGGCTCGATACGGATGACGTCGGCGCCGAAGTCGGCGAACTGCTTGACGCAGGTGGGCCCCGAGCGCACCTGCGCGAGGTCGATCACGCGCAGGCCCTCGAAGGCACCGCCGGGGGTGGGTCGGTACATGGTGCCGGCTCCGCAAAGGGACGATGGGTCGATGCTGGCACGGCAGGCGGGATACCCCGGTCTCGCGCCGGCGGGAATTCGGATCGCGGCCCGGGACATCGCGGGGGTCGAGCCCGCGTCGGCGGGACGGCCGTCCCGTGGGCGGGCGCGCCGCGGGCCGCTAGCGTTACGCATTCCGCCTGGCCGCGCCTGGTCCGGCGCCGCTCGCCCCGCGCCCCGCGCCCCGCGCCTCCAGGAGACGACCATGCCCCTGCTTGCCTTCACCACCTTCGCCATCCTGCGCGCGCCCTATGGCGATGCGCAGGTCCAGGGATTCTTCGACCGGCTTCCGGCCACGTTCGGCGCAGCCGACGCCTCCGAGGGCTTCGTCGACCGCTCGAGCCGCGACCCGGTCACCCTGAAGCACAGCTGGGGCGATTACGTGCCGGCCCGCTTCTTCGAACCCGGCCGGCACGGCGGCGTGGTCTTCACGCTCTCGCGCTGGCGCTCGCTCGAGGCGGTTCATGCCTATGCCTATGCGGGCACGCACGGCGAGGCCCTGCGCCATCGGCTCGAATGGTTCGAGAAGCCCGCATGGCCCAGCTACGCGGCCTGGTGGGTGGCCGACGACCACCGGCCCGACTATGCCGAGGCCACGGCGCGTCTGGAGCACCTGCACGATCACGGATCGACGCCGCACGCCTTCGACCTGCGCGCGCCCTTCGCCGCGGACGCGGCGCCGGCGACGATCGATCGTGAGGCTGCGCGGGCGATCGTGGCGCGCGCGCGGCCGGCCGACTACGACGAGGGGGCCCGTCGGCGCGAGCTCGACGCGATCGCCCGGGTGATGCAGGCCGGTGCCCGGCGCGAGTGATCCCTCAGCGCCCCTGGAAGACCGGCTTGCGTTTCTGCATGAAGGCCTGCCGGCCCTCGATGAAGTCCTGGCTCTCGTAGGCGAGGCGGGTGGCCGCCTCGATGCGCGCGGCATCGATCTGCGGGCCGGCGCGGCAGATCTCGTCGATCGCGATCTTCACGGAAGCCATGGTGAGCGGGGCGTTGGCCGCCAGCAGTTCGCACTCCTCGCGCACGGCGGCCTCGAGCTCGCCGCGCGCCACCACCCGGCTCACGTAGCCCATCCGCAGCGCATCGTGCGCCGTGAATCGCCGCGCGGTGAGGAAGATCTCGCGGGCGTTGGGTGCGCCGACCGTGTCGACCAGCTTCTTGATGCCGGGCCAGCGGTAGCCGATGCCCAGGCGCGCGGCCGGAATGCCGTAGCGCAGGCTCTCATCGGCGATCCGCAGGTCGCAGTTCAGCGTGATGGCCATGCCGCCGCCCAGGCACCAGCCCTGCAGCATCGCGATCGTGGGCTTGGTGCAGTCGGCCAGCCGGCTCATGCCGGCGTTGCCCAGGGCCTCGTAGCGCTGGTTGGCCTCGACCGAGTCGCGCACCTCGTCGAACTGCGAGATGTCGGCGCCCGACACGAAGGCCTGGTCGCCGGCGCCGCGCAGCACGATCACCCGCACCTGCGGATCGGCCGTCAGCGTGTCGACCGCGCCGGGCAACGCCTCCCACATCGCCACCGACATCGCGTTGTGCCGGCCCGGGTTGTCGAAGACGATCCAGCCGATGGGGCCGTCGATGCGTGCGTGCACGCGCCCTGCTTGCGCTGTCATGGGATTACTCTCCGGGGACTCATACCCTCAAGCCTATGTCCACGCGGCGAGCCCGGCATTCCGCATTCGGCCCGATTGCGCACCCCCGCGCCGCGCCTTTCGCGCGCCTGCTCGGGGTCATGGTCCTGAGTCTGGTCCTGCCGGGCTGCGCCTTCCGGCTGCCTCCCCTGCCCGAGCGGCAGGCGAGCGCCTTCCTGCCGGGCGAGCCGGGCAGCCCGCTCGCCATCGCGGCGGCTGCGCCGGGCACCGATGCGGCGGCGAGCGGCCTCACCCTGCTGCGCGACCCCATGGAGGCCCTGGCCAGCCGGGTGCTGCTCGCCCGCAGCGCGCAGCGCTCGCTCGACGTGCAGGTCTACATCTTCCATCCCGATGTGTCGGGGCGCCTGCTGATGCACGAGCTGTGGCGGGCCGCCGAACGCGGCGTGCGGGTGCGCCTTCTGATCGACGACAACGGCAGCGAGGGCATGGATCCGTGGATGCAGGTCCTGGATGGGCACCCGCGCATCGAGGTGCGGCTGGTCAACCCCTTCGCGCAGCGCGGGTTCAAGGCCGCCGGCTACCTGACCGAGTTCTCGCGGCTGAACCGTCGCATGCACAACAAGTCGTTCACGGCCGACGCGCTGGCCACCATCGTCGGCGGGCGCAACATCGGCGACGTCTACTACGGGGTGGACGAGACGATGGTCTTCGCCGATCTCGACCTGCTCGCGCTCGGGCCGGTCGCGCGCGACACCGCGGCCAGCTTCGACGCCTTCTGGAACAGCGCGCCAGCCTGGCCGGTGACGGCGCTGCTGCCGACGCCCGAGGCCGACGCGCTTGCGCCGCTCGCGCGCGCGCTCGCCGATCCGTCGGGCGACGCTGCAGTAGCCCGGCTGCTGGCCGAGCTGCAGGGCTCGCCCTGGCTGGGCGCGTCGCCGGGCGCGCTCGTGCCCCGGCACTGGGCCGCCACCCGGCTGCTATCCGATTCGCCGACCAAACTGGATGGCGGGCAGTCCGCCGGCGCGCCTGGCACGCGCATGGTCGAGCCGCTGACGGCGTGGCTGGGTACCGCCGAGCGCACGCTGGACCTGGTGTCGCCGTACTTCGTGCCCGGCGAGGCCGGTGTGAAGAGCCTCGCCGATCTCGCGCGGCGCGGCGTCAGGGTGCGCATCATCACCAACTCGCTGGCGGCGACCGACGTGATGGCCGTTCACGCCGGCTACGCGCGCCACCGCAGGGTGCTGCTGCAGGCTGGCGTCGAGCTCCACGAGCTCAAGCCCGATGCCGCCGCCCGCGGCCGCATCGCCCGTCTGCCGTGGCGCATGCGGCTCGCGGGATTCTCGGCGGCCAGCCTGCACGGCAAGACCTTCCTCGTCGACGGACGGCGGCTGTTCGTGGGCTCGTTCAACCTCGACCCGCGCTCGGCGGTGCTCAACACCGAGATGGGGCTGACCGTTGACGACGCAACCATCACCCTCGAGCTTGCGCATGCCCTCGAGCGCGACCTTCCGATGGGTGCGTGGCGGGTGGTGCTGGGCGCCGATGGCGAGCTGCAGTGGGTCGAGGAGAGCGCCGAAGGCCGTCGGGTCCTCACCGGCGAGCCGGGCTCGAGCCTCGCGCGCCGGCTGGGCGCGAAGCTGCTGTCGTGGCTGCCGATCGAGGGTCTGCTGTAGGGCTGATCGGTCCGGGCGGCAACAATCGGCGATCGGCGGCCTCGCGTTGCCGAGGGGTGGATCGCTTCTTGCATGGGCGGAGGGCAGCCAAATCGCCCAGCTCCCGCATGAACCCGATCCGACTGCCTTTCCAGGTTGAGCCGCTTCGCGCGCGTGCTCTCGTCCGCCTCTGCAGGCCCGCCGTCCTTGCGCGATCGCGCGGAGCACGGTCATGCGCATAGCCATCGCAGGGGTGGGCGTTGCCGGCGGCGTGGTCGCCACCGGTCTGGCCGAGCTCGATGACGTTGAGGTGCTCGCATTCGAGCGTGTCGGGCCCGAAGACCACGCAGTGGCGGGCAACGGGCTGAACGTGGGGCCCAATGCGCTTGTCGCGCTCGATCGTGTGATGCCCGAGCTTGCCTCGCGATTGCGCGATGCCTCGCTGCCATGGCGCCAGTGGCGGGCCAGCACGATGGCCGGCGAATGCCTGCTGCATCTTCCGCTCGGCGAGGTCGCCGCAAGCGACGGCATGCGCATTCGCTGGGCCGAGCTCTACCGGGTGTGCCGCGAACGCGTGCTGCCGCATGTGCGCTGGCGTACCGAAGTGACCGCGGTGCGCGGGCTCGAGGGCGACGGTCCGCTCTCGCTGACCGTGCGGGGTGCCGACGGCGCCACGACCGAGATCGATGGGGTGGACCTTCTGATCGTCACCGACGGGCGCTTCAGCGCCTTGCGTGCCCAGCTTCGCGGCGCCACCCGGACGCGTTACCTCGGCGTAGCCAACTTTCGCGTGCTCCTCGACGACGGCGGCCGCTGGGATCTTGACGATCTGGCCCAGTGGCACAACGGACCGTGTCGGCTGCTTGCCTTCCGCCTGCGTGGTGGCCTGGTCTATCTGTCGGGCAATGTGCCCATCCCGGTTGACCAGGAGACTCCCGAGAACCTGACGACCGCAGAGGGACTGGCGCAGGCTTACATGCCTGCCGATGGCGTGATCGGCGAGGTGCCTCATGCTCTGCTCGAGGGTGCATGCGCCGCGGCTGCGGCAGGTGGTTTGCACTGGTCCCGGCTGCAGGAATCGGATCTGGTCTGGAGCGATCCTGCTTCCCGCGTACTCTTTCTGGGCGATGCCGGTCACGCGATGGTGCCCACGCTCGGGCAGGGTGCGACGATGGCCATCGAGGATGGCGCCGCCTGGGTCGCGCAGATGCGGGCGGGCCGTGCATGCTCGCCCTCCGAGCTGGTGACCCGCTATCGTGCGTCGCGCACGCATAGGGTGCAGTTCGTGCGCACGTTTTCCTGGCAGGCCAGCGATGTGATCGTACCCGAGCGCTTCTCGCTGGAAGCCGTGCGCGCCAAGTCCAGTCCCGAGTACCGGGGCTTGTTCCAGCGGCTGTACGAACCGGACCTTGGCCTGCAGGCGCGCTAGATCGCGGGCGCTGGGTGCGTGGCCATCCAGTGCCGGGCGATGTCCTCTCGGCGGCAGATCCACACCGCCGGATGCTTCGCGACATGATCGAGGAACCGCTCGACGCCTGCGCTGCGCCCGGGGTGGCCCGACACCCGCAGGTGCAGACTCACGCCCATGATCTTCGGCTGCGTGGCGCCCTCGCGGTAGAGCACGTCGAAGCTGTCACGCGCCCACGTGAAGAAGTCGTCGGACGTGCCCCACCAGCCGCGTGCGTACTTGTTGTCATTGGTGGCGAAGGTGTGGGGAATGACCAGGTGTGATCTTCCCGCGGCTCGCGTCCAGTAGGGCAGGTCGTCGTTGTAGGCGTTGCTGTCGTACAGGAAGCCGCCTTCCTCGGCGAGCAGGCGTCGGGTGTTCAGGCTCGGGCCGTAACGGCAGTACCAGCCCAGGGGCCGTCGTCCCACCGTCTCGGTGAGGCTGCGCACCGCGCGACGGATGTGCTCGCGCTCCTCGTCCTCGGGCAGGTTGAACTGATTGACCCATCGCCAGCCATGGCACAGCACCTCGTCGCCCGACTCGCGGATCGCCTGCGCGGCTGGCGGGTTGCGCTCGAGCGCCAGCGCCGAGCCGCTGATGGTCAGCGGCAGGCCGCGCTCCTTGAAAAGCCGGAACAGTCGCCAGAAGCCCACGCGGCTGCCGTACTCGAAAAAGGATTCGGCGGCGAGGTCCCGACCCTCGACGCCGGTGGGGCCCATGCCGGCATCGGTCAGCGTGGTTTCGGAGCGACCGTCGCCGTCGGGAACGTTGTACTCGGAGCCTTCCTCGATGTTGAGCACGAGGTTCAGAGCCAGCCGGGCGTCGCCCGGCCACGCGGGGTGGGGGGGCGTGGGGCCGTAGCCGACGAAGTCGCGGGGGTGAAGGTCCTGGGAATTCATGGTGTCAGCGGTAGGCCCAGCGGGTGAATCGGCGTTCGATGACGGCCATCACGGCGTAGAGCACGATGCCGAGGACGGCCAGGGTCATGAGCCCCGCGAATACCAGAGGTACCTGGAAGGCCGACTGGGCCGTGAGCATCAGGTGTCCGACGCCCTTGTTCGAGCCCACGGTCTCGGCCACCACGGAGCCGACGAAGGCCAGCGTGATCGCCACCTTCAGCGAACTGAAGAAGTAGGGCATCGATCGGGGCAGGCCGATCTTGCGAATGATCTCGAGGCGCCCGGCGCCCAGCGCACGCAGCACGTCGCGCAGTTCGGGCTCGGTGGTGGCCAGGCCCGTGGCCACGTTCACGACGATCGGGAAGAAGGAGATCAGGAAGGCGGTGAGCACGGCCGGCAGTGCCCCCACGCCGAACCAGAGGACCAGCACCGGCACGATCGCCACCTTGGGAACGGAGTTGAAGCCGACCATCACCGGGTAGAGCGCTTCGTAGATCGGCTTGCTCGCGCCGATGAACACGCCCAGCATCAGCCCGATGACGGTTGCGATCCCGAACCCCGCCAACGTGGTCCAGAGCGTGACCAGCGCGTTTTCCGCCAGCGTGCCGCGGTAGTTGCCCATCGCCTTCAGGATCATCAGCGGCGAGGGCAGGAAGGTCACCGGGACCGCGAAGGCACGACAGCCCGCCTCCCACAGGCCGAACAGCGCGAGGGTGAACAGGACAGGCCAGACCACGGAGGAAGGAAGACGAGGCATGGGGGCTCGGCGTTCGTTGGGTCAACCCTCTCGCCGAAGCAACAAACATGCCTGCCCTCGGTCGCGCGTCGCGATGCTGGTATGCGACTTGCTTTGGGTATGGCGTCAATCACCCCTTCGCTCCTCATCACCACAAAAGGAAAAGCCGATGCGCTCTCGCCTGATGGCCGCTGTCGCGGCCTTTGCCCTCGCGCTTGCTTCGCAGGCGTCGGCCCAGACACCGATCAAGTTCTCCCTCGACTGGCGGTTCGAGTCGCCCAACAGCGGCTTCATGGTCGCCATCGACAAGGGCTACTACAAGGCCGAGGGCCTCGACGTCTCGATGGATCCCGGCGCCGGTTCGGTCGACGGCATCAACCGGGTCGCCAGCGGCGCCTACCAGATGGCGATGGCCGACATCAATTCGCTGATCCGCTTCCGCGACAACCCAGCCAACCCGCCGATCAAGGCCACGTTCGTGCTGATGAGTTCGCCGCCTTTTTCGATCATCTCGCTGCGCAAGACCGGCATCACCAAGCCGAAGGATCTCGAAGGACGACTGCTCGGCGCGCCCGCGGCCGACGGCGCCTTCGCGAACTGGGCTGCCTTCGTGCGTGTCGCGGGGATCGACACCTCGAAGGTGAAGATCGAGAACGTGGGCTTTCCGCTGCGCGAGCCGATGCTGATGCAGGGCAAGGTCGACGCGATCACCGCCTTCGGCTACAACGCGGCCAACCTGCTGATGGGCGGCTTCAAGCCCGAGGAGATCTCGGTGATGTACATGAAGGACGCGGGCCTGGAGCACTACGGCAACGCCCTGCTGGTCAGCCCCGCCTTCATGCGCGACAACCCCGAGGCCGTGCGCCGATTCATCCGCGCGAGCATCCGCGGCTTTCTCGACGTGGCCGCCAACCCTGCCGAGGGCATGGCCGCCGCGATGCGGCGCAATTCGGTGCTCAACGAGGCTGGCGAGCGCATGCGGCTGGGCATGTTCCTGAACGACAACCTGCTGACGGCCGAGGTCCGGGCCAACGGTATCGGCCATGTCGATCTAGCCCGGCTTGCACGCTCGATCGACCAGATCGGCGAGTCCTTCAAGTTCACCAACAAGCCCAAGGTCGACGACGTCTACACCGAGGCCTTCCTGCCGCCGCGTGCCGAGCGGCAAGTGCCGGCGTCGATCGCGCCCCGGCGCAACTGAGCGCCTTGCGCGCAGGGACCCGCCCCGATCATGTCCATCCAAGCTCTCGACGCGCCCTCCGCGCAACTTCGGGTGATCGACCTGCCGGTCGAGCCGATCACCGCGCAGGCCTTCGCACCCTTCGGCACGCTGATCGAGGCTGCCGAGGACGGCAAGCCCTTCGGCCCCGATGAGGCCATGCTGGAACTCGGGCGCGGCACGCCGCGCTTCTACGTGATGCGCCTGCGCCGCAAGGACAAGCAGTTCCGGCACATCACGCGGCACCTCGCGGTCACCCAGGTGCTCGCCGCGGTGGGCGGGCAGCCCTGGCTGCTCGCCGTGGCGCCGCCCCTCGACCCGGACAACCCCGAGGGCGATGCCGACCCGATGGCCATTCGGGCCTTCGAGGTGCCGGGGAACGTGGCCGTGTGCCTGCATCGGTCGACCTGGCATGCCGGGCCCTTCTTCGAGGCGCCCACGCAAGACTTCTTCAACCTCGAGCTTGCCGACACCAACCAGGTCGATCACCACAACTGCCTGCTCGACCAGCGTTTCGGCCTGGCCTTCCGGTTCGCGGCATGAGTGGCGCGCCGATCGGCGCAGCACCCTTGCGCCGACACGGCCGCTACGACGACTCCCCCATCGTCGAGCGGCCGGTCTACGACTGGCCGAACGGCTGCCGTCTGGCGGTCTACATCGCGGTCAATCTCGAGGCCTTCCCCTTCGGCGAAGGGCTGGGTCCCGACCTCAACCCCCGCCAGCCGGAACCCGATATCGTCAACCATGCCTGGCGCGACTGGGGGAACCGGGTGGGCGTGTGGAATCTCCTTGAAGCCCTCGACGAATACCGGCTCCCGGCCGCCGCCCTGATGAACACCGCCATCTACGACCTGCACCCGGCCATCGCCCGCGCGGTGCGTGCGCGCGGCGATGAGGTGGTGGGTCATGGCCGCACCAACGCCGAGCGACAGTGCGACATGACCGTGCAGCAGGAGGCCGAGATGGTGCGGCAGTGCGTGGCGCGCATCCGGACCGAGGAGGGGGCCGCGCCGCGGGGCTGGCTCGGCCCGTGGGTCAACGAAAGCATGGCCACGCCCGAGTTGCTGGCCGAGGCCGGTTTCACCTATCTGCTCGACTGGCCCTGCGACGACCAGCCGATATGGCTGCGCACCGACGCCGGACGGCTGCTGGCGGTGCCCTACGCGCGGCCGACCAACGACATCGCTGCGCTGCATGGGGCGAAGCTCGCGCCTCGCGCCTGGGTCGAGACGCTGTTCGACGCTTTCGACGAGATGCTCGAGGGTTCGAGGCGACGGCCGCTGGTCTTCAACCTGAGCCTGCACCCCTACCTGATCGGTCATGCCTTCCGGATGCGGCCGTTCCGGCGCTTCCTCGCGCACCTGGCGGCGCATCGCGAT
>Ga0315900_10009543_pt1 | contig 12294 bp, 10 predicted proteins | sample LakEriMetagenome_FD_203521 | JGI IMG/M metagenome (GOLD analysis project Ga0315900, IMG submission 203521) | Freshwater fungal communities from buoy surface, Lake Erie, Ohio, United States - Buoy 12 MA114 | ecosystem: Environmental > Aquatic > Freshwater > Lake > Lake biofilm | place: USA: Lake...
AACGTTTGTATAATTTTAAACGTGCATTTTCCGAAATATTTTGAGATAGTAAATTCTTAAATCGATTTTCTTCGCCCTCCCTATCAGTGGCAGTGAATTCGTATGCGTTCACTTTTAAGTGTTGTTGCATAAAATCTTTTATAATCTCAACAATGGTATTCATTACCCTATAAACTTCTCCCCTATTGGTGGTTGTATATTCATCCCCGTCAAACTCTTCATTAATGACACCAAAAACAATAATTGAGTGTAAAACATTTCTTGCCTTCTTCCAAATCTAACTTCATATCTGAGGCCTGAAGTTGTGTTGAAATAATACAATCCGGCACTTCTTATCGAAGGAAATTCTATGGTAAATATGTTGTTTAAAAGAGTCAAACAACTTTTACTTTATTTTTTTAAATCTGTCTGCTAAAATTAATTCTTTTCCGCCTGAAGAATAGTCGTAAAAACCTTTTCCAGATTTTATGCCGATATGTCCAGCAGTTACCATATTAATTAATAAAGGGCAAGGTGCATATTTTGGATTTCCATATCCTTCTTGTAAGACGCGTAAAATTTTCAAACAAATATCTAATCCTATAAAATCGGCTAATTGCAAGGGACCCATCGGGTGAGCCATTCCAAGTTTCATCACGTTATCAATTTCTTCAACACCAGCAACACCTTCATGAAGCGTGATGATGGCTTCATTGATCATTGGTATCAAAATTTTATTCGCTACAAAACCAGGATAGTCGTTAACTTCAGTAGGAATTTTATTTATTTTTTTTGAAATATCCATGATTTGACTAGAAACCTCATCGCTTGTTGAATAACCTCTAATAACTTCAATCAGTTTCATCACAGGCACTGGATTCATAAAATGCATGCCAATAACTTTATGGGGTCGATTCGTCGCTGTAGCAATAAGCGTGATGGAAATAGAAGAAGTGTTGCTCGCTAAAATTGTTTTTACTGGACAAAATTCATCCAACTGTTTAAAAATAGCTGATTTTACAGAAATATTTTCACTAACAGCTTCTATGGCTAAATCAGCCGTTTTTACTGCATCTTGTAATTTAGTATATGTTTTTATATTAGCTAAAGTGGCAGTTTTTTGTGTCTCACTGAGTGTACCTTTCGATACCTGTCTATCTAAATTTTTAGAAATTGTGGCTAACGCTTTTTGTAGTGCTGCTTCGTCAATATCAACTAAATTAACATTGTATCCAAATTGAGCAAATACATGAGCAATGCCATTTCCCATTGTGCCACTTCCTATTACTGTAATATTTTGCATGAGTACCTATATTCTAAATTTGTGGAGCAAAACTAGTTGCTTAGAGCCTCAAAAACAAAAAGAGTTTTAAACGATTTCAATAAAATTGTGCATATCATTATGGCTATATTTTCCATTCTATTTCTTTATTTTTAAGTTAAAGCTTATATATTTGTGCAAAAATTTAAAATTTATGAATTTCCCCTCAGATTTAAAATACACCAAAGACCACGAATGGGTTCGCGTAGAAGGTAAAATAGCAACAATTGGCATTACTGATTTTGCACAAAAAGAATTAGGCGACATCGTTTATGTTGACGTTACAACGCTTGGCGAAACAGTTTCAAAAGAAGCTATTTTTGGATCTGTTGAGGCTGTAAAAACAGTTTCCGATTTATTTATGCCTATTTCAGGAAAAGTTTTAGAAGTGAACAAAGATATTGATAGCGCTCCTGAATCTGTAAATACGGATCCTTACGCCAAAGGTTGGATGATCAAGGTAAGTATTGATGATGAAGCTGAATTATCTGACTTGCTTTCGGCTGATGATTATAAAAAATTAATTGGCGCTTAATTCAATCACTTTGATTGAAATAAAACTTCTGAAATGATTGTGAAGTTTTTATACTTTGATAAAATACTTTAAAAATAATTCAATCCTGTTTTCAATAGGATGGGTATTATTCATTTTTGTGTTATGTTGTACGCCAGGTAAATTCATACCACATTCAAGTTGGCTAGAATTGTTGAGTTTTGATAAACTGGTTCACGCATCTTTGTTTTTTATTTTGGGTGCTTCATGGCTGATGGTTCTAAAAGTTTACCAAAAAACCTCCTTCATTTTTATTGTTTTGGTTTTTATTTCTTGTATTTGTTATGGCGGGCTATTAGAAATCATGCAAGCAACTATTTTTAGCCAACGATCAGGAGATTATTACGATTTCATCGCTAATTCGTTTGGAGTATCACTTGCTTATTTATTTTTTCGTAAAATAAATAAGCTGATCTTTTAACTGAAAATTTTTATTGTGAGTAAATTGTAAATTGCATTCTGCAAAGAATATTTAACTTTGTTTAAAGAAAAAAAATATGTCTACTACTACCGAACACATTAAATGCCTTATCATTGGATCAGGTCCCGCTGGATATACTGCTGCCATTTACGCTGCGCGTGCTGACTTAAAACCAATTGTTTATACTGGACTAACACCTGGCGGACAATTAACAGAAACTACCGAAGTTGATAATTTTCCTGGTTACCCCAAAGGTGTTACTGGGCCTGAATTAATGGAAGATTTGAAAGCACAAGCAGAAAGATTTGGTACACAAGTACGTTTTGGCTTAGCCACAAAAGCAGATTTAATTTCAAACCCAAAACGAATTTGGATTGATGAATCCATAGAAATAACAGCCGATGCAGTGATTATTTCAACTGGAGCTTCAGCCAAATGGTTGGGACTGGAAAATGAAACCCGATTAAGATTAAATGCTGGTGGTGTTTCTGCCTGTGCCGTTTGTGATGGCTTTTTTTATAAAGGGCAAGATGTGGTTATCGTTGGGGCTGGAGATACCGCTGCCGAAGAAGCCACTTATTTAGCCAAGCTTTGTAATAAGGTTTATATGATTGTGAGAAAAGGGGAGATGAGGGCCAGCAAAGCAATGCAAAACCGTGTAATCAATACGCCAAACATAGAACTTATTTATCACAGTGAAACAGTTGATATTCTGGGTCAAGATACGGTTGAAAGTGTGATTATAAAAAATGTACTGACAAATGAACAGCGCACATTAAAGGTTTCTGGTTTTTTTGTTGCGATTGGTCATAAACCCAATACTGACATTTTTAAAGGACAAATTGATATGGATGAATTGGGATACATTGATGTTATTGCAGGTTCAACAAAAACAAAATTAAAAGGTGTTTTTGCTGTTGGAGATTGTTCTGATAAAACATACAGACAAGCTGTAACTGCCGCAGGAAGTGGTTGTATGGGGGCTTTAGACGCCGAACGTTATTTGGCAAACGAAGGCATTCATTAATTTTTTTAATAAGATGAATGCATTAACTTTAAATTTTAAAATGATGTCGCATATGTACAAATTTATTGCATTAATTGTTTTTTTGATTTCCTTTTTTGAAGCGGAATGTCAACGTTTTTCTAGCCAAGTGCCTCAGATGAAGCGATACACGCCTGAGGAAATCATTGATCCAGATTACGGAATCATCATTTATAACAAAATGTGTAACCTCATTGGAGGAGATTCTTTGAGGTACACAAAAGATGGCTATAACGCTCAAGGTTGGCAAGAAGATTATTATGTGAGTGGAAAAACATTGCACAAAGGCTTTTATGAAGACGGCTTTATTAAGGTGTTTAAAAATTATTACGAAAATGGCCAATTAGAAAGAAGTTTTTCAAGCTCCGATCCCAGAAGAAGTAAATTAGAAATATTTTATGAAGACGGAAAACCAAGATCAAGCATAGACTATTATGGCGAAAATCCTCAAAATCAATATGACTTTTATAGAAATGGAACCCCTGAATACATTGAAGAAAATGATAAAGACATTGTTTTTTTATACAAAAGAAATTCTTTTTATGAAAACGGAACCCCCGAATCTGTTTTTGAACTCTTAGATAAAAAATCAAAAAAGTATATCAAAAAAGAATTTTATACAAATGGCAAATTGAAAGAAGAAGGTACCATGGTTTTTAGAAAAGATTTGGCCGATTATCAAAAAGATGGTCCTTGGAATTATTACGACGACAAAGGCAATACACTTAAAACAGAAAAGTATTATAAAGGTGAGTTGTTGGAATAAAAACTTCGTCATGTATTTGATTTTCTTATAAATAATTAGTCTTATATTTTTTCAGAGACGTTATAAAAAAATTATTATTTTAATTATTTAAGATTAAATAAATATGTCAAAACAAGTTAATACAAAGCAGGAAGGAAAAATACCAAGCTCAAATATTTACGATTCGTATATAAAAGGTAAAGAGCTTTATTATCTACTAGGTATTATTTTTCTAGTATCCTATGTAGTCTTTAGCGACTTCATCGGCCTTAAAAAAGTTTACTTATTCAGAGATATTGGTAGCGATTCTTTAAACATATATTTTCCTTGGTTAGCAGGTACATCAGATTATTTGAAACATGAATCTACTTTAGGATGGTCTTTTTCTCAAGGGATGGGACAAAATCTTTTTCCGCTTTGGCTAGGAGATATTTTCTCGAATGCTTTAACTTATTTTGATAAGTCTCAAATCCCTTATGGATTGGTATTCATGGAGATTATCAAAATATTTTTAGCAGGTTTTATTTTTTACAAATTCTTAAAAGAATTAAAACTATCTAATTATTCAAGTTTATTGTTTGCATTTTTATACGCCTTTTCTGGTTTCGTAATTTTAGGTGGCTGCTGGACCATTTTCTCATTAGAGGCGGTTTATGCGGCTTTAATTATTTTCGGTTTCGAAAGATGGTTAAATCATAAAAATTATACGTGGTTGGTAATTGGCATTACTTTAATGACTTTTTTGCAACCATTTTTCTTATACATGTACACAATTTTATTGGCAGCATATGCAATTGTGAGATATCATGATGTATACGAAAAGGATAATAAGCAGTTTTTTATTTTCGTGGCTAAAACAGTTGGTTTAGCTGCCGTTGCTGTATTCATGAGTTCTTATCAGTTATTCGCAGATTTGTTGCAATATACCGAGAGTCCACGTGTTGGTGGTGAAGCTAGTTTGTTTGCTCGTTTGCAACAACATGGTATGTTTGATCCTGCAGATGATGTGTTAAGATTTACTACGGTGTTTAGAAGTTTTGGAAGTGATATGTTAGGCACTGGAAACAATTTTAAAGGATGGCAAAATTATTTAGAAGCTCCTTTGTTTTATTGTGGTATTTTTTCGTTGGTTACATTTCCTCAATTTTTTAGTTCGCTAAATAACCGTCAAAAATATTTTTATGGAGTTTTGACATTTGTTTTTTGTTTACCAATCATCTTTCCTTATTTCCGTTATGCATTTTGGGCATTTTCGGGAGATTACTTTAGAACCTTTTCTTTAGTAATCATTTTCTTTATGGTTATGTTTTCTGCTCGAGCTATTCATTTCATTGAACAGCAAGGAAAACTTAATAAAATAGTATTAGGTGTTACTGTATTGTTTTTATTGTTTTTACTTTATACTCCAGCAGCACAATTTAAAGGCGCAATTAATACGAGTTTAAGGTCATTTGCAACATTTTTAATTTTTGCTTATGCTGCTTTATTGTTTGGAATAAGTCAAAAAAGTTCAATAAAACATACCTCAAAAATTTTACTACTTTTATTATGTGTAATTGAAGTAACGTATTTATCAGGAATTACGGTTAATAAACGCGACGTTGTAACACAAAGCATTTTAAAAGAGAAAGTGGGTTATAATGATTATACGGTTGAAGCAGTTAGTTATTTAAAACAAACAGATAAGAATTTTTATAGATTAAATAAGGATTACAGTTCAGGCTTAGCAATTCATTCAAGTATTAATGATGCAAAAGTTCAAGGTTACTATGGTACACCATCTTATTTTTCTTTCAACCAAAAAAATTATATTAAATTTTTGGGTGATTTAAATGTAATTGATGTGAAGGACGAAAATTCAACACGTTGGGCAAAAGGATTAGGTGATAGGCCTATATTATTTTCTTTAGCGAGTGGTAAATATTGGTTGTCAAAACGTTCAGATAATGCAGTAGCTAATATGGGCTTTGATTCCATTACAAAATTTGGAGATGTTAAAGTGTATAAAAACAAATTTGCGTTGCCTTTTGGTTTTATTTATGATAAAGGAATTGGTGAAGATGAATTTAAAAAATTATCACCTACTCAAAAAGATTTTTGTTTGCTAAGAGCTTGTGTTATTGGAAATGAAGATAAAACTACTTTTAGTTCTGTTAAATCATTCAAGGTAGCAGATACAGCTGCACCAGTAACATTTGATAATTATTTAGCTTATGTAAATGAATTGAAAAAAGACGAATTTAAAATTTCTAAGTTTTCTGAAAACAATATTATTGGAAATGTAAATACAAATGAGGCTAAAATTTTATTTTTCTCTATTCCTTTTGACGAAGGCTGGAAAGCTAATTTAAACAGGCAAGAAACGAAGTTGTATAGATTAAATTGCGGTTTAACTGGCTTAATGACTCAAAAAGGAAATAATACAGTAGAATTAAAGTTTACCCCACGATTTAAAAACATAGGCTTAACGGTTTCTTTAGTTTCATTATTCATATTTGTAGGATTATTAGCGTTTAGTTTTTTTAGAAACAAATCAAAATCTAATATTCAGGGATAATGAAAATATTAGTAACTGGTGGGAATGGCTTTATAGGTAAAAATATAAAAGAATCCTACCTAGCTCAAAAATATAGCATTGTTGCGCCATCTCGTTTGGAGTTAGATTGCAGTGATGATAAAAGTGTTGAAGCGTTTTTTAAGAAACATTCTTTTGATGTGGTCATACATTCTGCCGCAAAAGCAGGTCATAGAAATGCCGCCGATACTAGTAATTTATTTTTAACCAATTCACGTATGATGTTTAATTTATTAAAACATCAAAACAGTTGGGGGAAGTTATTAAATATGGGCTCTGGAGCAATTTATGATATGCAAAATTATATCCCAAAAATGCCCGAAACGTATTTTGGAACTTACATCCCAAAAGATGAACATGGCTACAATAAATACATTTTAGGAAAATTATTACCAAGCTTAAATCATGTTTATGATTTTAGAATTTTTGGAATTTTTGGTAAGTATGAAGATTATGCTATTCGTTTTATATCTAATGCTATTTGTAAAAGTTTGTTTGATTTACCAATAACGTTACGCCAAAATAAAAAGTTTGATTATCTCTATATAAACGATTTGATGCCAATTTTAGAACATTTTATAGAGAATAATCCTACAGAAAAAGCATTTAACATAACACCGGATCATTCGGTTGAGTTATTAAAAATAGCAGAACTAGTAAAAACGATTTCTCAAAAAGATATTGAGATTAAAGTAGCGCAAGATGGATTAGGGCTTGAATATAGTGGCGATAATTCATTATTAAGAAAAGAAATACCAAATTTTCAATTTACTCCAATTGAGGATTCTATTAGTGAATTATATGATTGGTATTTGAATAACAAGGTTAGTCTTATTAAAGATAGCTTGATAACAGATAAATAAATGGAGAAAACACACATTATATTTGATTTGGATGGAACATTAATTGATTCTAAAAACGAAATTATTTCAACGTATAATAAAGTTTTTAAGGAAATTAAACCTCCATCGGAAATTGATTTTAATGCCGTAGATTTTGGTGGAAACATCCAAACTATTTTAAAATATATTTATAAAGAAGATTCTTTAATAGTAGAAGCGCGAAAATTATTTATTAAGTTATACGATGCTTCCAATTTTGAAGACACATCGTTATATCCAAATATTTACGAATTACTAAATTATTTTTATAATTCAAATTACATACTTCATATTGCCACAAATAAGCGATTAGCGCCTACTATTAATATTTTAAAAATCAAAAATCTAGTTCCATTTTTTACTTCTATTTATGCACATGATATGTTGTTAGATAAAATTTTGACAAAAGATGAAATGGTTTCAGAAATTTGCAGAATTAATAAAATAGATTTCGGTTATATGGTTGGAGATACATCCACTGATATTTTAGCTGGTTTTAATAGTAATTTAATTACGATTGCAGCTAGTTATGGTTATGAAAAAATGGAAGTTTTGCAAAAATCTAATGCAAATTTTTATATAGACAATACCTTAGAATTTAAAAACATTATTAAACACAAAGAAAATGATTAAAGTTTCTGATTTTATAGCAAAGTATTTGAAAGATAATGGCGTTGAGCATGTGTTTATGGTAACAGGCGGTGGCGCTATGCATTTAAATGATTCTCTTGGCAGAGAGTTAAAATACATTTGCAACCATCATGAACAAGCATGTGCCATTGCAGCAGAAGGATATGCTCGTACCGCTAATCGTTTGGCAGTTGTTAATGTTACTACAGGTCCAGGAGGTTTAAATGCATTAAATGGCGTAATGGGTCAGTGGACAGATTCTGTTCCTGTTTTATACTTATCTGGTCAGGTAAAATTTGAAACTACAATTCATTCATGTCCTGAAGTTAAAGGTCTTCGTCAGTTAGGAGATCAAGAAGTTGATATTATTAAAATTGTATCTCCTATCACCAAGTTTGCACATATGGTTACTGATGCAAATGATATAAAATATTATTTGCAAAAAGCCATTTACGAATCTACATCTGGTCGTCCTGGACCAACATGGTTAGATATTCCAATGAATATTCAAGGTGCTTTAGTAAATGAATCTGAGTTAAGAGAATTTGAGGTTCCAAAAATTGCAGAAGCCGTTAAAACTAATTTATCAAGCCAAATAAAATTAGTAGCAGAAAAATTAAGAACAGCTAAACGTCCAGTGATTCTTGCAGGTCAGGGAATTCGAATTTCAGGAGCTATTAACGAATTACATACGCTATTAAATAATTGTGACATCCCAGTAGTTACTACTTTTAATGGAATTGACTTAATAGATGATGATCATAAAAACTATATCGGTCGTTTTGGAACATTAGGAAATAGAGCAGGAAATTTTACAGTTCAAAATGCAGATGTATTAATTACAATTGGTACTAGAAACAACATTCGTCAGGTAAGTTATAATTGGGAATTTTTTGCCAGAGAAGCTTACAAAATCATTGTTGATATTGATGAAGCAGAATTATTAAAACCTACTGTAAAACCTGATTTGGCTGTTTGTTCAGATGCTAAAGCATTTATAGTTGAATTGACGGATGAGTTAAAAGCGTCGATTTCAGGGCAACATCAAGAATGGTTAAATTGGGCAAAGGAACGTAAAGCAAAATACTCAAGTGTATTACCAGAGTACCATCAAGCTAAAGATGGCGTTCATCCATATGTGTTTATGGAATTATTAGGAAAGCAATTACCCGAAAATTCGATATGTGTAACTGCTGATGGTACAGCCTGTGTTGCTCCATTTCAGGCAATGCCAATAAAAAATAACGCTCGTATTTTTTGGAACAGCGGATGCGCTTCTATGGGATTTGATTTACCTGCAGCGATTGGTGCTTGCGTAGCAAATAATTTTAAGGATGTAATTTGTTTGGCTGGAGATGGAAGTTTACAAATGAATATTCAAGAATTGCAAACCGTTATTCATCATCAAATGCCAATTAAAATTATTTATTTAAATAATGACGGTTATGTTTCTATCAAACAAACTCAGGATGGATTTTTTGGTGGACATAGAGTAGGTAGTGATCCTAAATCAGGAGTAAGTTTTCCTAATATTTTGAAATTAGGAGACGCTTATGGTTTTAAAACTTGTCAAATTTCATCTCATCAAAATTTAGCTAAAGAAATAGATACTGTTTTATCGTTTAATGGACCAATAATCTGTGAAGTTATTCTGACAAATGACTATAAATTCTTCCCTAAAGTATCCTCTAAAAAATTAGATGATGGACGAATGATTTCAGCGCCATTGGAAGATTTAGCGCCTTTTTTGGATAGAGAAGAATTTAGGTCAAATTTGTTTATTAAAGAATTTATAGGATAATCTTTTTTTTACTAATAATCCTTATATTTAAACTGTAAAATAGAAAATTAAAATCATATATATATGAACAATTTAGAAAAGAAAATGGTTGACCAATTGAAGGATTTGAAAGAAAATCATCATGCAATTGGTATTAAAGCAGAATTTGAAGCAGAAGGTACTCGTTTAGAAGAGGCTTTACGTTTAAAGGAAGTAATTACAAAAGCTGGTTTAGATTTAACGATTAAAATTGGTGGATGTGAAGCATTGAAAGATATGTATGATTCTCGTTCTATTGGTGTAACTCGTATTGTGGGGCCAATGATTGAAACATCATATGCATTAAAGAAATTTTTATCGTGTGCCAATTTAGCATTTCCTGAAGATGAAAGAAAAGAAGTTGATTTCTTAATTAATGTAGAAACCATTTCTACAGTTAAAAATTTTGATGAAATGTTAGCTTTACCTACAATTAACGAATTAGCAGGTATTGTTATTGGTCGTGTTGATATGACTGGTTCTTTAGGATTAACTCGTGAACATATTAACTCTGATGAAATCGGAAAAATTTGCACAGAGGTATTAAATAAAGCGAAGAAATTTAATGGAATGGAGTGTGTGATTGGTGGTGGCGTTTCTGAAGCATCTTTACCTTTCTTTGATCAATACACAAACGGGCATTTAGATAAATTTGAAACTCGCAAAGTATTGTTTGATGCTAAACAAGCAACATTAGCTAATGGCGGAGATAAAGGTATTTTAAAAGCAGTAGGCTTTGAGTTATTGTGGTTAAAAAATAAACGCAATTTCTATGGTATGATTTATAAAGAAGACGAAAATCGTATTGAAATGTTACAAAAACGTTACGATAAATTGATTGAGCAAGCTGGCGGTAAATATGAGTAAAACAGTTTTAATTACTGGTGCTAGTAGAGGAATTGGAAAGTCATGCGCTGAATTGTTTTCAGCGCATGGCTTTTGTGTTTTGGCGCCAAGTAGACAAGAATTGGATTTATTATCACCTAAAAGTATTAATGATTATGTTAATGCCTTAACTCAGCCAGTAGATGTATTAATTAATAATGCTGGGGTTAATCCATTAGCGCATATTGGCGAGATTGAATTTGAAAAAGCACATCAACTAATTGATACAAATTTTTGGGCACCTGTAATTTTAACAGATTTGCTGGCTCCAAAAATGAAAGAGAGATGTTATGGCCGTATAGTAAATGTGAGTTCTATTTGGAGCGGTGTAACAAAAGCAGGTCGTTCGATGTATTCGTCTTCAAAAGCCGCAATTAATGCATTTACAAGAACAGCAGCTGTTGAATATGCTGCTTCTAATGTGTTGATTAATGCTGTTGCTCCAGGATATGTTAATACTGAACTTACTAAGATTAATAATACACCAGAACAAATAGAAGTCATTAAATCTAATTTGCCAATTAATCGTTTAGCAGAACCTTCAGAAATTGCTGAGTTAATTTTTTTTTTAGCATCCGAAAAAAACTCCTTTGTCACAGGTCAAACCATATTTGCTGACGGAGGATATAGTATTGTTTAAAGTTATGAGTCAAGTTAAAAAAATACATTCAAGTATTCATGATTATGAAATTTATTTTGAAAGTAATTTTTCATTTTTAAAGCAGCTTCTTGAAACAAAGGAAGCTGTTTTTATTATTGATAAAACTATTTTCAATTTATATCAATCACATTTTAGCTCTATTGTTAATTCAGAAAATGTATTAGTGTTAGATGCAATTGAAGAAAATAAAACTTTAACAGCATCTGAAGTAATTTTTGATAAAGTGATTTCTTTAAAACCGACTAAAAAAACAAAAATTATTTCTTTTGGTGGCGGTATTACCCAGGATGTAAGTGGATTTGTAGCTTCAACTTTTTACAGAGGATTAAATTGGATTTATGTTCCTACTACGTTATTAGCTCAAGCAGATAGCTGTATGGGAAGTAAAACCTCCTTAAATTATAAATCATATAAAAACATCTTAGGTACATTTTACCCTCCTCACCAAATTTATATTTGCCCAGAGTTTACAAATACATTAACGGAAGAAGATTTTTATAGTGGAATGGGTGAAGTTGTTAAACTTCATACCATGGGAGGAAGTTTAACATTAGATAAATTAATCACTCAATTATCAAAAATTCATCAAAGAGATATCACTACGATTTTAAATGCCACTCAATCATCTTTGGATATTAAGTGGACTTATATGGATGGCGATGAGTTTGACCAAGGTAAACGTAATTTATTAAATTATGGACACGAATTTGGCCATGCCATAGAAACGGCAACTCATTATAAAATACCTCATGGTCAAGCTATTATCATTGGGATGATTA
>Ga0315900_10009544_pt1 | contig 12292 bp, 9 predicted proteins | sample LakEriMetagenome_FD_203521 | JGI IMG/M metagenome (GOLD analysis project Ga0315900, IMG submission 203521) | Freshwater fungal communities from buoy surface, Lake Erie, Ohio, United States - Buoy 12 MA114 | ecosystem: Environmental > Aquatic > Freshwater > Lake > Lake biofilm | place: USA: Lake...
GCTGCGGCTCGGGCCTGCTCTCGATCCTCGCCGCCCGCTGGGGGCACGCGCCCGTGACGGCCTGGGACCTCGACCCGCATGCGGTCGAGGCCGCGCGCGCGAATCTCGAGCGCAACGGCCTCGGCGAACAGGTGCAGGTGGCCAGGGCCGATGTCCTGACCGAGCCCCTGCCGGCCTGCGACCTCGCGCTCGCCAACATCGAGCGGCGCGTCGTCGAGGCGCTGCTCGCCCGCGACGGGCTGCCCGACCGGGTGATCGCGAGCGGCCTGCGCGCCGACGACCCGCTCGACCTCGGCCCGTGGCGGGTCGTGGACGAGCGAGTCGAGGACGGCTGGCGGACGCTGCTCCTGGCCCGCTAGGGCTCAGCGCATCGTCTCGATGAAGCTGTCGATCCTGATCGGCGGCGTCGGCGGGCTCGTCGTGGCGTCGCCGAACCAGGCCTTGAAGGCGGCCTGCTGGGCCGGCCTGAGGGACTCCGGCAGGGGCGCCTGGATCTCCGTCGCCATCGCCACCCCGAGCAGGGCCTTGAGGGCCTTGACACCCATCGCGCGGTCGGGGTCGGAGTAGGCGTTGTCGAGCTCCAGGCGGCCTCGTCGCGTGCGGTAGTCGTACGCCTCCCAGTCGATCTCCTGGCCGTAGTCGATCTGGTAGCCGCCGTCCTTCCAGTACGCGTAGCGGGCGATCTTGCCGAGTCGCGTGCGCACCGCGGTGATGTGGCTCGCCCCCGGGTAGACCTGCGTCCCGTCGCCGCCGAGCTGTGCAGGCACCGTCGCGATCTCGTCGGTCGCATGCGCCACGAACCGCCGCCCGGGCGCCTTCGGGTTTAGCAGCGCCTTCGCGATCGACGGGCGCTTCGCGATGTGCGCGTAGCGGGAGTCCTTCCGCCAGTCCTCCGTGCCGGTGGCGAGGGTCAGAAGCAGGGGCGCGAGGTCGACGCTGGAGAACAGCTGCGGGCGGTCGACCTTCGGCTTGGGGGTCCAGCCGCCGGTCGGGTCCTTGATGATCAGGGGTACACGCGAACCCTCCTCGTAGAAGGAGAAGCCCTTGCCGCGCATGCCGTGCGCGCCCGCGTACTCGCCGTGGTCCGACGTGAAGATGACGATCGTGTTGTCGGCGAAGGGTGACTGCGACAGCGCCTTGAGCGCCGAGAAGATCTCGAGGTCGACGTCGAAGGTCATGCCCGCGTAGGTGTCGAGCATCTTGCGCCAGGGCTCGGGCACCCGCCTCTCGTCGGGCAGGTCACCGAACGTGTCGTTGTGCGCGTCGACGGACGAGCGCTGGAGCTGCGGCTTGTTCTGGGCCTCGCGCTCGGCGTTCGTCTCGTAGTTGGCGGCCATCTCGCGGAAGATCCGGCGGGGATGCTGCTGGCCCTGGATGCGGCGCGTGTAGTACGGGTAGAACTGGATGTCGTGCGGGTTGATCAGGCTCAGCACCGTGCACCACGGGCCGCCGTCGGCCGGCCGGTCGTAGAGCCACTCGCGAAACTGCTGGCGCGTCACGGGATCCATGAACTGCCCCTGGCCGGCGCCGCCGTCGGGGGACGGACAGGTGCCGTAGTAGGCGTCGGGGACCGTGAACCCATACGCCTCGTACGGGCTCGGCATGCAGCCGTTCACGGTGCCGGGGCCGGTCACGTCCGAGGGCGTGATGTGCCACTTGCCGATCCAGAAGGTCTCGTAGCCCTGCTGGCGCAGCATCGTCCCGAACGTCGGGAAGCCCGGGTTGAGCTCGGCCGTGCCCGTCGTGCCGAAGATGCCGATCTGGTGGGTGTAGAGGCCGGTGGCCTGCGCCGCGCGGGCCGGGGTGCAGTCGTTCGAGACCGTGTAGTAGTGCGTGAAGCGGACGCCGTCGTCGCCGAGCCCGGTGATCGACGGGCAGATCGCGCGTTGCAGCGCGGGACCCATGAACGCGTAGGGCGAGCGCAGCTGGTCGACCATGATGAAGAGGATGTTCATGCCGCCCTTCGGCCCCGACTGGGCGCGGGCGGCGGGCATCGACCATTTCGGCAGGGCCGCGGCGGCCCCGGCCGCGAGGCCGCCGGCGGCGGCGTACTGCAGGAGCGACCTGCGCGACAGGCCCCCGTGATTCATCGACTCGCTCATCTGCGGCTCCCCTCCGGTGTGCGTTGCGTGGACCCTACACGTCGGCGAACGGCGATTCCGGGTGGCGGCGCACGACTGGCCTCAGCCGGCCGCGGGCAGGGGCAGGCGCGCCGTGACGACAGCGCCGCCCGTCGGCCCCGGGGCGATCGACCAGTCGCCGCCGGTCGCCTCGTTGAGGACGGCGCTGCCGAACCCCGCCGCGCCGCCGCGGGGACCCTGCCCGTCGTCGGCGATCCGCACGACGACCGCATCCGGGCTCGTGGTGACGGCGACGGTCGCGCGCTCGGCGAGGCCGTGGACGACCGCGTTCGACAGGCACTCGCGCACGACGTCGGTGACCGCCGCGCTCTGCGCCTCGGCGGGCAGTTCGGATGGGTCCCACGTGATCGCGAGGATGCCGTGCCACTGGGCGCTCACGGTCGTGATGATGTCGGCGTGTGCCCGGGGGCCGGTCGGCTCGAGGCGCCGGTCGAGCGCCAGCCGGGCGTCGGCGATGGCCGCTTCGAGCGCAGCGGCATCGCCCCGTGCGACCGCGTCCTGGATCGCGTAGCTCGCGGCCACCAGCTGCGGCTGCACGCCCGAGTGGAGCTGGAGGCCGATCTCGCGCTGGAGCTGCGCGAGGGCGCGCTCGGTTGCGATCCGCTGGAACTCCGTCTGCTTGAGGGGGCGCCTCAGCGCCTCGAGGACCTCCGTGCTGGAGTCCTCGAGGGTCTGGACCGCGCTGACGACGAAGGTGGTCACGAAGATCACGAGCGCGAGGAACGCGAAGGTCTGCGGCGCCGCCGTCTGCTCGAAGACGAGGCCCTGGATGATCACCGGCGGGATCACGGCCAGGACGGCCGCGGCGAAGGTGATCGGGATGGCGAGCCGGGGCAGGCGGCGCACCACGGGCCGGCTCATGAGGAACACCGCGGCGATCGACGCCGCGATCACCGCCGGCATCACCAGCGCGTTGACCACGCCGCTGATCGCGACGGCGCGGGGCATCGAGACGAGGGCCGCGTAGATCGCGGGCAGGAGGATCGGCAGGGGATGGCGGTGCAGCTCGGTCGCGATCGCCCGCAGCGGGCTGATGCCGGCGGGCGCCTCCGGGCCGATCGCCTCGGCGAGGCTGCGCCCCGTCGGGCGGACCTCTTCACGGGCGGCACGCAGGAGCGCGTCGGCGGCGACGATCGGCTCGCGGGCCGCGTCGTCGAGCGCCCGGCGCGCATCCGCCGAGGCGTCCTCGAGGCGGGTCTGGGCGCCCTCGACCACGACGCGCTCGAGGGCGTCGATCGCGCCGTCGGCCCGCAGGCGGCGCGCCTCCTCGTCGAGCTCGAGGCGGATGAGGCGGTCGCGCGTCTGGACGTACCACTCGCGTGTCGCGAGCAGGTAGGCCACGACCGGGGGGATGGTCGCCGTGAACCCGATGACCGCGATGGTGATGATCGCGGTCTGCCCGAGGGGCCGCGTGCTCGCGGCGGTCGCGGCCTCAACGGCGAGGCGCGCGACGCCGGCGACGCCGCCGACCGTGGCCACGACCCAGATCGGCACGGGCCGCTCGCGGCGGTTGCGCAGGACCGTGACGTCGGCGACGATGAGGACCCCGACCACGGCGGCGCACTGCAGTGCGACGGAGACCGCGCCGGGGGCGCCGGGGTGGAACAGGGGCAGCTGGGCGCCGAGCGCCGTCAGCGCCCACGTCAGCAGGATCACCCCGCAGGCCGCGGCGCCGAGCTGCCAGGAGACCGCCCAGCGTCCGCCGATGCGCTCGCGGACGTCGGGCGGCTGGACGGAGCGGGTCGGCATCGGGGGTGGCGGGCCGCTCTAGGTGCGACGACCCGTCGGCGGCGCGGCGCCGGCGAGGGCGTAGTAGGCGCGGGTGATGCGCACCCGCGGGTTGTGGGCGCCGTCGTCGTCGGAGCCGAGCGCGCGCAGGATGCGCGTGATCGTGACCTCGACGGACTTCTCCGTCACGAAGCGCCGCTGCGCGATCTCCGCATTGGTGAGCCCCTCGGCGATCAGGCGCATCGTCTCGATCTGCGTGTCGGTGAGCTGGGCGCTCGGCTGCCGGGGGGCGTCGGGAAGGGGCTCCGCGCCGCGAATGGCGGCCCGGACCACGGCGGTGCGGAGGAGGTCGAGGTCGTGCACGGACTGCTTCGTCACGTACTCGGTCCCGGGCGGGAGCTGCGACAGCTTCGCGCCCACGAGGCGCGGATCGACGTATGAGGTCAGCACCACGATCCCGACCCCCGGGCGCTGGCGCCGCAGGGCATGCGCGAGGACCGCTCCGCTCGGGCCCTCGCCGAGGTCGAGGTCGGTCAGCAGCACGTCGAGCGGGTGCGAGGCCGCGACCTCCATCGCGGCCGCGGCCGTGGGCACGGCGTCGACCACGCGCGCCCAGTCGCCGGCCAAGGCGGCCGAGAGCGAGGCGCGCAGGAGCGGGTCGTCCTCGACGATCAGGATGCGCACCACCTGGGGGAGCGCGAACGCTGCATCGGGCATACAGGGACGATATGCCTTTCCGCGCCCTGCCGCAGATAGGGCTGCCCCCACACCTCGTCGTCCGGCGTGGGGGGCTGCACCGCAGTCTCGCGCCGGTCCGGTGGAATCGGGCTCTCGCGGAGATACGGTCGCCCGCATGGCCGACCCTACGCTTGCGTTCACGTTCTCCCGCCTTCGGATGGTCGTCGTGGTGCTCGGTGTGCTTGCGGCCATAGCCGTCGCGATTATGACATCACCAGCCGCGCACGCGGGATGGTCCCCGACCGTCGACACCTCCGGATCGGCGCTGGCGGGGAGGAGCCAGTTCGACGCGGTGACCGCTGCGAACGGCGTCACGACCGCGGTCTGGATCGCGGGTGGGAAGCTCATGTTCGCGCGGTCGAACGGCTCGTCGTGGTCCGCCGCCGCGGAGGTCGACGCCAGCGCGGCGCCGTCGGGGATCCCGATCGTCGGGCTGATGCCGAATGGCGACGTCCTCGCGTTCTGGGTTCAATGCCCCGGCGGGACGGATAACGCGTGCTCGGCCTACACCTCGGAGTACACGGTCGCGTCCTCGACGTGGAGCGGCCCGGTGCAGGTCTCCAGCGCTGTGGTGGGCGAGGGCTACGACCTGTCCGTCGGCCCTACGGGCGTGGCGACCCTCGGCTGGGTGGGCTGGGTCACGCCCTCTGACCGCAACGTGCGGGTGGCGACGGGCCAGCCGAACGGGTCGGACGTCTGGGTGTGGACCGTTCGCGGCAGCGCCTACGAGACCGGCTTCGAGCGCTCGATCCAGATCGTGTCGGATTCGACCGGCGGCGCGATGGTGGCCTGGCACACCGACGGTTCGGCGCCGATGGACTACGTCCGCCGCGCCGGCGCCGTCTGGGATGCAACCGCCGGGAAGATCTCCCCGCCGCACCCCGGCTGGGGCGAGGGCTGGTCGCCGAGCGTCCGCCTGGCGATCGACACGAGCGACGTCGTGACCGCGATCTGGAACGAGATCGGGACGAGCTGGGCGACGCCGAACGTCCAGGCGCACATCACGCGCGTGGCGCGGTTCGACCCGATTTCGGCGACCTGGGGCAGCCCGGTCACGCTCACGCCGGCGGGCCATGAGGGATTCGAGGGCGACGTCGCGACGGCGGCGGACGGCACGACGACAGCCGTCTGGATGGGCAACTCGACCCTCCGGCACACCAAGTCGGCGGTCTACGCCTCGACCTACAACGCGGGGACGGCGACGTGGGCGTCGCCGTACGTCCTCGCCGACGGCATCGAGCCCGGCATCGCACGGGTCGTCGGCACCGATCAGGGCGCGCTCGCCGTCTGGGACAACGCCGGGACCACGACCGCGAACCTCCTGCGCTCGGGCGCCTGGCAGTACGCCGTCACGCTCCCCGGTGGCACGAACCCGGTCGCCACGATGGGCGGGGCCTCGTTCGCCGATGGCTGGCCGTCCGGAGCGAGGGTGCTGACCGCCAGCGGCGACCCGAGGGTCGTCATGACGAGCTACAGCCCGATCAGCGCAGGGATCGGCGCCCCGGTCGATCCGGTCGTCGCGACCGACTACGCCGGCCTGGCCGTGTCGTGGCAGGCGCCGGTGGACTCGGGCGTCTGGGGCGTGCAGTCCTACACCGCCACGGCTGCGCCGGGCGGGCAGTCCTGCACGACCTCCGCCCGCAGCTGCGCGATCCCCGGCCTCGTCAATGGAACCGCGTATGCGGTGACGGTCACCGCCAGCGCGCCCGATGGATCGCGGTCCGCAGCGCCGGTCTCCGGCACGCCGCGCGCACGTGACGGCTGGGTCGGGGCGCTCACCGCCACCACCGTCGGCACGGGCCCGCGGTGGGACGGCACGTTCGGCACCGCCGCCATCGCCCACGATTCGCGCTCCGGCCGTGCGCTCGCGGTCACGTACATCTCGGACGGTAGCGGCCCCGGGTACGTCACGACGATCCTGAACGGCGACGGCAGCGCATCGGGGATCGCCGACGGGCGCATCAGCGTGGACGGCCCGAGTGCGTACTGGTCGGGCTCACCCGCGGTGCAGGCCGACCCCACGACCGGCGGCTGGCTCGTGTTCTACTACGCGGGCCCCGCCGGCGCCGACAACGGCTCCACGTGCGGCAACTCCGACGGGAGCGAGACCGCGGGCGCCGTGCGCGTGGCCCGGGTCGCCGCAGACGGGACGATCGCAGCGGCGCCCGACGCAGTCGACGGGATCTGCGCTGCGGGAACCCTGAGCGCGCAGTGGGATCCGGTGAACGAGCGCTTCCTCGTCGCCGGCGCGATCTCCACCGCGTCCGACGGGCGCAAGCTCCGCGGGCGTCTCGTGGGAGCCGACGGAACGCCGATCGGAACCGTGCTCCCGCTCGCGAGCTTCGCGAGCGATCCGCAGTCGGACCTCGCCTACGCGAGCGTCTCGCGCCGGTACCTCGCCGTCGCGTACGCCGGCGGCGTCGCGCGGGCGGTGCTCCTGGCCGACGACGGGACGGCCGTGGCCGGCGTCTCCCCGCGGACGTTCGCCAACACGTCCGGTCTGCGGCCCTCGGTCGCCTACGACGCGGCGGCGGACCAGTTCGTCGTGGTCTGGGGCAGCGGCGAGGTCGTCGCGCAGCGCGTCAGCGCCGCGACGGGCGCGCTGGTGGGATCCCCGATCACCGTCGCGTCGCAGGCATGGACGGGGCGCCCGCGCGCCATCGGCAACCCCGTGACCGGCGAGGTGCTCGTGGCGTGGACGGGCACCACCGCAGCGGACTCGAACAACATGATCATGGCGCGCACCATCCCGTCCGGCGCGAACCCGCTCGGATCGGGTCCGGTTCTCATCTCCGGCACGACGCGCACGGCGAACCGCCCGGCGCTCGCGTTCGACGCCGCCAGCTGCGCCTACCGGCTCGCCTTCACGGCGAAGCCGACCGCGAACGAGTCGGTGCGCCTGTACACCCGCGGCTTCCAGCCCGACTGGTGCAGCCGGTCGCAGCTCACGGTCTCCCGCGGTGGCTCCGGTGAGGGCTCGGTCGCCGCCTCCGCCGGCGGCATCGACTGCGGGGCGACCTGCACGGCGACGTACGCGCGCACCACCGAGACGGCGTCATCGGTCACGCTGACCGCCGCCGCGGTGACGGGATCGACGTTCGCCGGGTGGAGCGGCGCGTGCTCCGGCTCGGCCGCGACGTGCGTCGTCACGATGGATGCCGCCAGGTCCGTCGAGGCGACGTTCGCCGCCGGAACCTCCCCGACGCCCTCCCCGACGCCGGCCGAGGCGGCCGTGCCGGCTTCCGCCGCCCCAGCCGGCACGCCGATGTCCCCTGCCGCGGGCAGCCCATCGAACCGCTTCCGGATGCAGGGCGGTGGCCCGCGTCAGGTCGGGCTGACCGTGATCTCGACGATCCGCGTGCCCGGTTCGGGCACCTTGCGGCAGATCGGGCGCGTCGGCGGGGCGCGACGCTCGTCGGTCGCGTGCACGGCACAGCTCACCGTCCGCCGGGCGGGCGCCGTGGTCATGCGGTGCACGCTGAGCGAGGCGGCGCTGCGCGCGGCCACCCGCGCGGCGCGCTCGACCGCGATCGCGCTGCAGCTCGAGACGACGTTCGCCCCGACCGGCGGCCGCCCGCGGACCACGTCCACGCGCGTGGACGTGCGGACGTCGGCGCCCGTGCCGTCGTCGGTCACCGGCTGATCGAACGCCGCGCGTGCGCACATCGGGCGTCGGTCGTCCAGGCGGTACCCTCCGATCCCGTGGCGCACGTCTTCCGTCTCTTCCTGCCGCCCTCGGGAGCGGTCGGGCCCGGTGCCCGCGTCGACCTCGACCCCGACGACGCCCACCGCGTGCGCAGGGTGCTGCGGCTCGGGGCGGGGGAGGCCGTGGAGGCCGCGGACGGCACGGGGCGGGTCTTCGCGGCGACGGTCGACGACCCGCGGCGGGGCACGCTGCTGATCGGCGCCGAGCTGCCCGCGCAGGTCGATCTCGCGCCGATCCGCGTCCTGCTCGCCCAGAGCGGGCCGCGCGCGGATGATGCGGTCGAGAAGCTGGTCGAGCTCGGCGTGGCGGAGATCGGCCCGCTGCTGGCCGCGGGGCGGCGTCAGGAGGCCCGCCTCGACCGCTGGGAGCGCGTGGCCCGCGGCGCCGCCGCGCAGGCCAAGCTCGCCCGCATCCCCGCGATCCTGCCGCCCGTGGCCTACGCCGACGCGCTCGCGGCGGGTGCCGTGGTCTGCTCGCACGAGGAGCCCGACGCCGACCTCCATGCGGCGTTCGCGTCCGCGGGGCGCCCGCTCGCGCTCCTGATCGGCCCCGAGGCCGGCTTCACCGCGGATGAGCTCGCGCAGGCGCGGGCGGCCGGCGTGCCGATCGTGTCGCTCGGGCCGACGGTCCTGCGCACGGAGACCGCGGCGATCGTCGCCGCGACGCTCGCCCGCGCGCACCTCGCGCACGCCTGACGCGGCTACCCTGCGCGCGTGCCCACGACCTTCTCGGCGGAGTTTCTCGGCTGTAAGGTGTCCCACACGGACCTCGTCGGCCTGCGCGAGCACCTCGCCGACGCCGGCTACGCGGAGGCGGCGGACGGCACGGGGCAGGTCCACGTCGTCAACGGCTGCTGCGTGACGGCCGAGGCGGTGGCCAAGACGCGCCAGTCGGTCCGCCGGGCCCTGGCCGACGCCGACCACGTCCTCGTCACGGGCTGCGCGGCCCGGCTCGACTCGGCGGGCCTGGCCGAGATCGACCCGCGCGTGCACGTGGTGCGGGAGGCCTCCGAGGCGACGCCCGCCGCCGTGCTCGGGACGCTCGCGGGCCTCGGCTGCACGGGCGGGGAGCGCACGGGACTCGCGCCGCTGCGGCGGCGGATGTTCCTGAAGGTGCAGGATGGCTGCTCGTTCCCGTGCGCGTACTGCGTGATCCCGGAGGTGCGCGGGCCGACCCGCTCGCGTCCGGTCGGCGAGGTCATCGTGGAGGCCGGGCGGCGCGTCCGCCAGGGCCACGTCGAGGTCGTCGTGACGGGCGTCAACGTGGGCCTGTACCGCGACCGCTCGGCCGGGCTCGACCTGGCCGGCCTGCTGGAGCGGCTGGCCGGTGTCGAGGGGCTCGAGCGCGTGCGCCTCTCCTCGATCGAGCCCAACCACCTCGCCGACGACCTCCTCGACGTGCTGGCCCGGGCGCCGTGCCTGCCGCACCTGCACGTGCCCCTGCAGACCGGCTCGGACCGCCTCCTGCGCGGCATGCGCCGCCGCTACGCGGCCGCCGTCTACGCGGCGCGGATCGCCGCCGCGCGGGCGCGGATGCCGGCCGTCGCCGTCACGGCCGACGTGATCGCGGGCCTGCCCGGCGAGACCGAGGACGACCACCGGGCGACGCTCGCCCTCGTGGAGGACCTCGGCCTCGCGCGCCTGCACGTCTTCCCGTACTCGCCGCGGCCCGGCACGCCGACCGCCGACGACGACACGGATCCGGCCGTCAAGCGCCGCCGTGCGGCTGAGCTGCGGGCGCTGTCGGACCGCCTGATGCATGCGCACCGCGCGCGCCACGTGGGCGCCGTCGACGCGGTGCTGGTGGAGCAGGCGGAGGCCGACGGCGCCGGGCTCGGTCAGGGCCGGGATGGCACGCCGTGGCGCGTCACCGGGGCCGGGGAGGCCGTCGGGCGGGTCGTGACGGCCCACGGGACGGCTATCCTCGGTGACGGCAGGATCTCCGGCGAGGTGACGGCATGATCGAGCAGGTCGAAGCGGATCTGAAGGCGGCGCGACTTGAGCGCGACACGGAGCGCGTCGGCGCGCTCTCGATGCTGCTCGCCGCGCTCAAGGACGCCGAGAAGGCGCAGGGCTCGCTCGACGAGGCCGGCGCGATCCAGGTGCTGACGCGCGAGCGCAAGCGCCGCGTCGAGGCCGCGGAGAGCTTCCGCGAGGGCGGCCGCGAGGCGGAGGCGGCGAAGGAGGAGGCGGAGGCGGCGCTGATCGACGGCTACCTGCCCGCCGCGCTGAGCCCCGAGGAGCTCCAGGAGCTGGTCGCGCAGGCGATCGCCGAGGTGGGGGCGACCGAGGCGAAGGACCTCGGCGCCGTGATGAAGGTGCTGACGCCGCGCACCCAGGGCCGGGCCGACGGCAAGGCGGTCTCGACGGCCGTCCGGGAGGCGCTCGGCGGGTGACGCGGACCGCGTTCACGGTCTCCGACGCCTTCGCGCGCGCGCTCGCCTCGCGCGAGGACGAGGTGCTCAAGGCGGTGGCGCAGGCGGCGACGTGCAAGGTCTACCTGCGCGGCGACGAGGTCGTGCTCGACGGCGACGACGGCCAGGTCGGGCGCGCGCAGACCGTGCTCGCGGAGCTCGGCGCGCTCGTCGACCGCGGCATGCCGCTCGAGACGCAGACCGTGGAGGCCGTGACCGGCGTGCTCTCGGCGGAGGGCCGCGCGGACGACGTCCTCGGCGACGTCGTCTGGCGGCACCGCACGACCACGATCCGGCCGCGCACCCTCAACCAGAAGCGCTACGTCGACGCGATCCGCTCCTCGACGATGACGTTCGGCTGCGGGCCCGCCGGCACCGGCAAGACCTACCTGGCGATGGCGCTCGCGGTCGCGGCACTCGACCAGCGCCAGGTGTCCCGGATCATCCTCACGCGCCCCGCCGTCGAGGCGGGCGAGCGGCTCGGCTTCCTGCCCGGCGACCTGATGGCGAAGGTCGACCCGTACCTGCGCCCGCTCTTCGACGCCCTCTACGACATGATGGACGGCGAGCGCGTGACGGCGCTGCTCGAGCGCGGCGTCGTCGAGGTCGCCCCGCTCGCCTTCATGCGAGGTCGCACGCTCAACGACGCCTTCATCATCCTCGACGAGGCGCAGAACACCACCCGCGAGCAGATGCGGATGTTCCTGACCCGGCTCGGGATGGGCTCCAAGGTCGTCGTGACGGGCGACCCGACGCAGATCGACCTGCCGCGCGACCAGACCTCGGGGCTGATCGAGGCCCACGACGTCCTGCGCGGGGTGGAGGGGATCGAGATCATCGACTTCGACCGCACGGACGTCGTGCGCCACAAGCTCGTGCAGCGCATCGTCGAGGCCTACCGCGTCTCCGACGACGCCGGGGCCTGAGGCGTGGTCGACGTCGACGACCGCACGGGCTCGGGGGCCGACCCTCTCGCCATCGCCGATGTCGTCGAGGGGGTCCTCGCCGCCGAGGGGGCGGGCGACTGCGAGGTCGGCGTCGTGCTGCTCGACGCCGCGGCCATGCGCGAGCTGAACCGCGAGCACCGCGGGATCGACGAGCCGACCGACGTCCTGGCCTTCCCGATCGACGAGGAGCCCGAGGGGCTCGAGGGCGTCCCCCGCCTGCTCGGCGACGTCGTGGTCTGCCGCGAGGTGCTCGAGGCGCAGGCGGCCGTGGCGGGCGTCGCCACGGGGGCCGAGCTCGCGGACCTGGTCGTGCACGGCACGCTGCACCTGCTCGGCTACGACCACGAGACCGATCAGGGCGAGATGCTCGCCCGTCAGGACGAGCTGGTCGCCGCGATCGCGCCGATCCCGTACCCCGCAGCCTGATCCTGGTCGCCGTGCGCGCGCGGGCGGCGCGTCCCCGCGCGCGACCCGTGCGCGTCCGTGCGCGGTCCGTGCGCCCGTTGCCGCCGCCCGGGCGCGAGACTCGGGCCATGGACTGGGAGCCGGGTGCACGCGGGACCGTCATCGCCGGGCGCTATCGGGCGTCCGGCGAGCTGCGCCGCCGCGGGATGATCGA
>Ga0315900_10009545_pt1 | contig 12292 bp, 16 predicted proteins | sample LakEriMetagenome_FD_203521 | JGI IMG/M metagenome (GOLD analysis project Ga0315900, IMG submission 203521) | Freshwater fungal communities from buoy surface, Lake Erie, Ohio, United States - Buoy 12 MA114 | ecosystem: Environmental > Aquatic > Freshwater > Lake > Lake biofilm | place: USA: Lake...
TTAGACACTCTTATCTCTGGTACAAATATCAGTCGTCCTGTTTGGGCTGATGGCGCTGAGATGTTGTTCTCTGTTCTAATAGTAATCATATCGTTATTCTTGATGCGCTTTATGATTGCTGGATATGTGTTTCCTCTTATAGCAATCGCAGGAATATACTATGGCTCTAAATACTATTTCATCAAAGAATCTTTGTTACTTGATGCTATCTTTCCAATCAGTGCTCTTCTTCTTTGTTTTATGCACGCTTATGTGGTGAAATTCATCTCTGAATGGCATCAAAAGCAGCAAGTCAAGAAGCAGTTTGGTACTTATCTATCGCCTGCATTGGTCGAGAAATTACAAAAGAATCCAGATCTATTGAAGCTCGGTGGTGAATCTAAAGAGCTATCGATTATGTTCACAGACGTTCGTGGGTTTACTGCGATCTCTGAGCATTACGGCGCAGACGTTCAAGGTCTAACTTCTATTATGAATCGATATATGACGGCGATGACAGAGAAGATCATAGAGAACAATGGTACGCTTGATAAGTATATTGGTGACGCTCAGATGGCATTTTGGAATGCTCCTCTGGATGATCCACAACATGCCAAAAATGCAGTAAGAACAGCAATACAAATGATGGAGAGTTTAGATGAATTTAATCGACAAATTGAGCCTGAAGGTATTCCTGCTTTTGGAATGGGTTTGGGTATTAACACTGGGACTGTTGTCGTTGGCAATATGGGTAGCGTTCAGCGTTTTGATTATACCTGTCTCGGTGATTCTGTCAATCTTGCTTCAAGGTTGGAAGGTCAATCCAAACCGTATGGAGTTCGAATTATATTGGGACCAATTACAGCGGAACAAGTCAAAGATGAATTCAAAGTAGTAGAGTTAGATTGCATCGCTGTTAAAGGTAAGAAGTTAGGCGTTAAGATTTACACACTTGGAGAAGAACCAATGCAAGAGAAATTCCTTTCAGAATACTATGCAGGTAGTTGGAATGAAGCTACGTTGATAGCTGAAGAAGCTGCTCGTAAAAATAAAGAGCTTAAGAAGTACTACGAAGCAATGATTGATCGCATGAAAGAAGGTAAACCAGAAGACTGGGATGGCACTTATAGAGCAACATCAAAATAAGGAAAACGAATGGATAACCTAAAACCATATGCTTGTGTAAAGCAATGGTTTGCAATGGGTGATCATGTAGCAGTTGAGTTTGACGGTGAAAAGCACGCAATACAAACTTTAGAAGGAAGAGTAAAAGTAGAACCCGGTGATTTTATCATCGGACCGGGTTCTCAAAACGAATATTGGCCTATTAGTAACGATATCTTTAAGAAGAAATATTGTTTAGGCTTTTAGTCGCCTGAATCAGTATTAACAACATGCTTGACCGACATTCTCTTTTTATTGTATTCATAAGAAGTTTCAGCTTCGCAAAACAACTTTCGAGTAAGTGCTCGATGAACGTCGTCCTGTATGTTGCTTAACATAATCTTAGTCAATTTATTCATCTTATAGTTTCTATCAAATTTCATAATATTTCCTTTAAAATTGAAGATCGTGTGGGTCATCAGTAGCTAACTGAATCGGTAAATAATCCCAATGTTCTTTTAGAACTGGAGTAAAATTAGTAGGTGAACGACGAATAAAGTATTTTGGCACTTTCATCTGAAGTTGATCTACCAAATTTACGAAAAACGAGTCTATACCAATAAAACATGCGCTATTCTCGATAATCGTCGTCCAATCGAAGATATTATCAGTCAAACCAGTAATTTCGATTAGCTTAGCGCTTTTTAGTCCTATGCCTTCTACAAATGCGCCGATATCTAGTTCATATTTAATACGACCCATAGCGCCTGATGTATGATAGACTACATATGGGTTAGTATCCCAAATAAGACGATCATATAGTTCTTTTTCTTGTTTTTTATTGCGACGAATATCTAGATTCCATTTCTCTTCAAATGGCACATTCGTTGCAGCATACTTAAACTGGTCAAATGTTGTATGAAATGATAAACCAAGATTCTTAGCTCGAATAGGAACTGGATCAATCAATCGAGATGGAAGTCCTATTTTCTTAAAATGTAAGATCTCTTCATACGGGAAACTTACTATCTCATGGCATCCAGCATCTAACAGCATTTGTCGTGGCGTTTCAAACCAATATGGATTTCGAATATTACTTTGAATGGTTTTCTCTTCTACTTTCAAAGGTAGAAACGTTACATAAGGAGCAGCATAACTAAAAGCCTTATGAAATGCTTCATCAATTACCCAATAAACATCATGACCTTGGTTATAAAAGTACTTTGCGATAGGAAGAGCAATCAGTGCATCACCTGCTCCTCGTAGTTGAATGATACCTAAATTCATTATAAAACCTCTTCAATTTCCTTGAGTGATGGTGAATAAACTCCAGTGTGCCTTACTGTAATAGAACTTGCAACATTAGCATATATGATACTATCTTCGATGCTCTTTGTTTGTAGGTATCTATACACGAGAGCAGAGAAGAAAGTATCACCCGCTCCACATACATCATATACTTCTACATGTTTAGTCTTGTATAGATTACCTTTATATGATGCGCCTAGATCACCCAGAGTAGTGATGAGATGCTCGTTTGGATACGAAGTGGCATCATCGAATTCTTTTTGATTGATCTTTACGATCATACCTTCATATCGAGCAAGGTCTTTCTTCTTCGTATCTATGAAGATCGGACCATCATAGTTTCTTTTGACATATTGAATAGTGTCTTCTGTAACAGAACCTTTGTCATAGTCTGATATTACGATGGCATCCCAAGTGCTATATCCATTATGAAGAGTAGGCACTACTAATGGGTCACGAGCAGGATCTTCGTCTAGACGCATGATATGCTGTGAAGTTTTCATATCGATGAATCGAGTCTTCGTAGATCTACCAGTCGTGATAAAAACTACTTCACACCCCAATCGTTCTAGGTTATGCCATACGTTTGCTGCCATACCATGTCGTTCTTCTTTATGAAGAAGATCTAGAACTGGAACTGGAGCTTCAGGACTGATGCGTTTGACATTACCGTAATAGTAGACATCACGACAGTTATCACCAAGCAAAAGAATATATGGAGTCTTCATAGTTTTCGTAGGATGATTTCAATACAAGACTCAATACAAGGATGTAGAGTTTGGTCTTGAGCCGGATAACCTTCATAGTAGAAATCACGAATCATTTCGATTTTCTCTACCACAACTTGAGTATTAAAACTCAAACAAAGCTCAAGTACATTAATTGTATTAGACATAATTGCACGATATGGAGCAGGCAAACCGCGATTATCATTTAGTGTAAATGACCACTTATGGTCTGGATTATATTGACTAGGCCAAATTCCTTGTTCATACATTTCTTCGTCAGGGACAGTGATGACCAAATAACCGTTAGGTTTACATACACGAATCCAATTTTTGAGAGCAATACGAACGTCGACCATATGCTCTAGGCAATGACTAGATACAACGAAATCGAATTCGTTGTTTGATATGCCATCTAGATATTGAGCATCGCCATCTGGAAGATCCCATGGTCTTACATCTTGAATACCACGAAATACATGGCGAAGGCGGCCAAGATTGTCGTCACCACATCCAATGTCAATTCCTTTTCCAATGAAGTATCGATTATGAAAGTTACCATCATCAAATCGACGCTTAGCTGCTTTACTTTGTTCAAACATATTATACCTCACTCATCAACAAACCATACATCTCCGCCCGACACAAATCTTGAAGTATCTTCTTCAAAACTATGCGGAACTATATAATCATCTTCTACTTTTTCTTGGACTTCTGGATCACTTAAAGGTCTAAATCCTTGTCGAGAATTACGTTGACCCTTTATCCATTTATTTATTTCACCCTCTTCAGTCTCGTAAAACTTCTTACCGCCGATAGACTTTTTCTTTTTGTCTTCTTCAGACCAAGTTCTACTATTGGCGCATGAAATAGAGCAAAACTTACGTGTAAAATTATGCTCTATTCCACACTTAGGACACGTCTTCATTAGTCGATAAAAGGATGAAGGTTTTTATTTTCTGATAGCAATGACTTGAGAAAGGCGTTTTCGTCGAGGGTCTTAATTAAAGACTTTTCAACTACTTTATACTGATTATGAAGATTTTGATATATCGTCTCCAATGTATTAAAGTTATCTCGCTCATAATAATTTTCTTGCTTATACATAGACATCTCCTATTGTTAAGCTGGTTGATAGAGGTGTTATTTATAACATTCTAAAAAGTGCAACCATATCAATGGTCATCAAAAGTCCATAGTTTAAGAGCATACCAAAGGACCTGCGAGTAAAAGCAGACCAAGCGTACATACTACAACTAATAATCCAAATAGGATAAAACACCATAAGGGGAGGATTAGGAACGGTAAGCGCCATTCCAAGAGCACACCCGATGCTGCCACACCAAGCAAGGCACTCAATAATAAACCGAAAAGGATTTGAATTAAAGTCATACCTTATCCATTGTATAGTCTTCTTCATAATTTGGCATCCGTGTAAGGATTTGAACCTCAACTAACTATTTTGGAGACAGTTGTGCTGCCATTACACCACACGGATATTTGATGGCTCCAGTGGCTGGTTCTGCCCCAGCATATGACGGATTAACAGTCCGCTCTCCTTACTATTTGAGTACACTGGAATATTCTTTATTTACATATTATACTGTGTTATAAAATTATTGTACAACACTTCTTCCATTTCGTATGCTTCCAATTCCCATGGTGCAGAAGTGTACATTTCAAATTCATTCTCTACTATATATGCTTGGCCTTTCCAATGCATCTGGTTTTTCTTAAACTGCAATTGATTTTTCCTATATTGTCTTAAGTGAACCATTTCATGAGCAAGAGTCCTAAGTCTTTCTTCTTGACTAAGCTTTGTTGCTATTTCAATATAGAAATTTTTTGGATAATAATTGGTTTCTGGTAAGCACCATCCATGGATATTCATGTTTGCTGGTGCTTTCATAAACGACAATATAATATCTAAATATCCTGGATCTTTCTTGAAGAGTTGAGTGCAATAAAATATTGTAGCATCTTTATATAATTGCTTTTGCTTTTTTTCCTTTATGCCTTCAATCTCTATCTCAATCATAGAGACCCATCACTTGAGATTCCATTGTCAATAGATCTAAAATTCCTTGCGAATACCATTTTGGAATTTGCCGATTAGTCCATCGAGCAAATCCATTTTTCTTCAAGATATAGTATTGGCGATATGCATTTACCGCGCCGTTTGCCTTGCACTCTTCTGGCATTGCCTGAGGAGGTTCTTCAATAGACAGACTTTTGATTGGAATATTACGAGGAAGTCTCGATAAAGCAAATTCAAGTTCACCAGTTTTATGGTGTTTACCATAACGATGAGTATATTCTTTCAACAAGAATTTCCACATAGTGAGAAGCCAAGTATAATGACTTGCATCTTGCCGAGTCCAAATTGCAGATGGATGATTAACGTGAGACGCTTTATAAATTATGGTGTCAATGTTATCATTGAGTTTCCACCTTTTAGTCATTCGCCCTTTATTGTTTTCAGTGTACTGTCTACCATCGAGCAGACGATGGGCAGTAGACATAAGTTGAGCATACTCGATAATCATCTTTACAACATGCTTGTCACAATGATATTCAGCACATTGTTGTGGATCGGTCGATAAGAAAAAGATATTCATAAAGTTTCCATATTGTAGCTGTGTCTATAATACTATATTTCTATATTTAAGTAAAATCTTCAAACAGAGATTTATCAAATTTCTTTTTCAAAGGAGACACATTAGAAGTATCACGACTCTCATCAATGATGTCTTGCTGTGCTGCCTGTTCTACATTATATAGCTTCATCTTAGCTCTATCAACGCCAATCACAAACTTCTTATACATATTTGGATCACTATAACGATTTTTCAACTGTTTAACCATCAACTGATTTAGACCATTGAGTTGTTCACCAGTGATGATGGCAAACATGAAGTCTGCAGTTGCTGGTAGACCAAACGATTCAGAGGTATCTTCAAGACCAACATCAGAGTTACTGTAACCACTCCGATTTGTTTGTGTAGCCGAAATGATTGGCACATTGAACTCCACTGCAAGACCACGAAGTTCTTCTGCAATTGCCTTTACGTATGTATATGAATTGAAGTTGGTACCTGTCTTCAATCTTGCAGATGAGCAGATATTCAAATAATCAATATAAACGATATCTGGTACAAAGTTCTTCTTGATCTTCAATTCATTAAACAGATATCGAAAGTTAGATGAACTTGCAGATGCAGTAGGATATTCTTTTACAATCAACTTACCAACAGTCTTTTCTTTTGCACGATTGATTTTACGTTCATAGACATCTCTTGGCATTTCTGCCAACTCATCCATCGTTACGTTTAGAATATTTGCATCGATACGCTCAGCGATCTTCTCTTCAGACATTTCAAGGGTAATATACAACACATTGATGCCGCTCATCAGATTGGCTGATGCACAATGGCACATAAACATTGACTTACCAACACCAGTACCTGCAAGTACGATGTTCAATGTTTTAGGCGATAATCCACCTTTAGTGATTTTATTAAAGTACTCGAGATCAAAGGGAATCTTGGATTCCTTACGATGATACATCGCATATCGATCTTCCCAATCATCAAGTAAGTTATGACCAATATGCGTATCAAAGGAAACTGCCAGAGCATCAGACAAGAGCTGAGGGATAGATCCCTTTGAGATTTCAGCCTTCTCATCAGACATCAACTTAATAGACTTAGAAATTGCATTGAACAGAGCTTGGTCTTGACAGAACTTCTCTGTCTGATCAAGCAACCAATTTACTTTGGTATTTGGGTCAGAACTTAAGTTCTCGATAGTATTAGTACTATCTTTGAACTGTTGTTCGTTCAGATCTTTACGATTACTTAGATCGATGACCAACGCCTCCTTCGAGGGGAAAGCGTTGTACTTCTTTAGATACTCATCGATTAGATTGAAGATTACTCGATCATTTACATCCTTAAAATATTCATCTTTGATGAAAGGGATAGCTCTGCGACCATAGTCTTCATTAAAGAGTAGACTAGATAGAATCGTCTTCTCGATCGTCATTCAATTCTCCTACACTGTAAGTACCATAACTGTATTCTTTCTTTGCACACTCATCTAAGCGCTGCAGCATCTCATCAGTAAAGTACTTCTCTGGATTGTTATTGATTTCTTTACCAAACAATTTGGTACCGTCTGGTAATTCATAACGAGTAGTAACCTTTTTGATGATGTCATACTTTTCAGCTAGCTCAAGTAGACCATAATACTTATCTAGACCTTTATCATAAGATAGACGTACTTCTACTTGGCTATTTTCTTTTGATAGGCGTGACTTGTACATTTTAACTTTAACGATGTTACCAACAACATCAGTGCCTTCTTTATCTTTCTTCTTAGAAAGCATGGCAATTGTAGAAGCAGCGTATTTGAGCCCCGAACCACCTGAGATTTCATTTGTAGGCACATATGCACCGACTGCTGCATAGACATGATTGGTCAAAATCAAAGGTACCTTAACTTTAGCAAGCTTAAGAGTAAGCACTCTAAATGTGGCTTTGATAATTTGAGCCTTTGTCATATCTCGTGTTTCTTTGCCTTCAGATGTGTCTTCCATTTCTTTTGTAGAAGACAATAGTCCTAATGAATCAAGAACCATCATGAAAGGAGGACGCTTATCTCCAGACTTTTCATAGTATTCAAGAGTCTTGAGCGCATGAGTCCTAAACTTCTGAATGGTATCCATTTCGGCAACGATTACTCGTTTGGTATCGATGCCTCGCTGTTCCATCATTGACTTAGTAACCGCAGCTTCAGTGTCATAATACATAACACCAGCTTCTGGATTAGCATCTAAGAACGCTTTGACGATGCCGAGTACGAAGAAAGTTTTTCCTGTAGCAGATTCACCGGCAAAAGCAGTAATTTTATTATTTGGCACACCACCAAAAAGACTGCCGCTAAGCACAGCGTTGAGAATATAAGAACCAGTATCAATGCATCCACTATATTCTGCAGAACCTTGACCATCAGCGGCGATTCGAGTATCTTCATCTTTGAGTGTCTCTACTAAATTTTTAAAAAATGACATATATTTCCTTTCAGTTTCACTTATAATGATTATACAGTATGTGTTTAATTAAATATACCCTAAGCAAAGAAATCTTCTAAACTCGTTGAAGTATTTTCTTCTGCTGTCCAACCAATCTTTTCGATAATACCATTCAACGGTTCAATAAAAGCTTTTTCAAATTGGGTATGATAGTCGATATGCCGGTGAAGTTCAAACTCTTTAGGCAATTCACCTGGGCATGATATGACTGACATACCATATTTATTAGGCGTAAGGTAACAGAACTTAATCTTTTCACCGTCCATGATATATTGATACTTTTTCTCCATGGTTTTTGCACGAATGATATGGTTGTAACACAGAGCACCTCTTACTTGAATAGGAGTACCTTTTGCATAGACGTCTTGCTTACGAGAATACTTATTCATACCGTTACACCCACGAGGAAAGGCAATCTGTTCGAATGAAAGAGTGAAGAATTCGTCCTTGAATTTCTTCACGAACTCGATGAGTGCCTTATTGTCTTGAGTCATGATAATCTTAAGAGCTTTCTTAATAGACTCTCTACACGACAGAGGAGTAGAAGACTTAACAGCTTCAATGCCCATAATCTTGAGTTTAGGTTCAGCATAGCGCACTCCTTCGGAATCGTGTACGTTTAAGATGTATCGTTTCTTGGCAGTCCAGATACCTTTGTCAGCAATCGACTCACGCTTCATCTTCATCTTCTGATCATAGGCATTCGTATAAGTTGCAAGTTTAGCATAAGATGCATCGATAAAGGGTTCAAGCTTTTCACGACATACTTTATTCAAATACTCTACGATCTTTGTAGTATCCTTCTCGCCAGGAAACACATGATCGACCAATCCACTTAGGTTGATATAGATGGAATCTGTGTCTGATGCAATAATATAGTCTTTATCCGTTTTAAGAATGTTATTGAGATACTTATTCATCTCATTTTCGATCCATCGAATGGATACCTGACCTGCAAGAGTGATGCATTCTGCCAAAGCGATCTGATAGTATCGAAAGAACTTATTGCCTAGTGCGCCATAAGCTGAGTTCAACATGATCTTGAAAGCCATCTGAAGATTGTTATATCGTGCGATCTGCTTTTCAAGTTCAAACGTCTTGTTCTTCTGATATTCCTTCTGAGCCTCGATCATCTTCTTCTTGTAGATCGTACGCTTATTATAATACATCTCCATTAGTTCTGGCAAGAAACCTTGCTTATCACGACGAAAGATACAACGATTAGGAGTCTTGATAAGATCTGTATCCCATTCATCTGCTTCACCAGCAAGGAATCGATCTACATCCTTTTGACCAGAGATTTGACCATAATACGTTTCAGGTGAGATGTTGTACTGCATGATAAGGTGAGGATATAGGCTATTCAAGTCGAATGAGCATACCCAATCATGGATACCAACCTGAGGTACTTTTACATATGCACCTGCAAATGATGTCTCAAATCCATCATCGTTTTGAATACCACCTTCAGATAAGTTTTCTAAAGAACCAATCATAGCATAAGGAATATCTGGAATGCTTTCCTTTGGAGTTACTACGATATTACGTTCAAGCAAGAAGTTATGACTGATGATGTCCCATAGTTTTACTACACCAAAGGTATCAGCATAGTTAACTTTTGCGGCATATGCCATAGCGAATACAAGCTCGATCAGCTTAAGCTTATCTTCAAGTCTTTCAATCAGATCTACGTCTTTGATATTGTAATCGATGAATAGTTGGAAGTTGTTCTTATACAACTCATGTAGATTACCATATTCAGAGTAGTCTAACTTCTTTTCTCCGAGTTCGACCATGGCGATATGATCTAACTTATACGATTCCTGATTAGAATAAGTGAACTTCTTATAGAGCTGAATGTAATCAAGAGTGGTGATACCCATGATGTCATATACATTAAAATGGCCATTGGCTTTACCACGACTGACATGCTTTTCATTGACGATACCCCATGGAGACAGACGTTTCATGTTGTCTTCACCAAGGACTTTGGTCAATCGATTGACTAGATATGGAATATCGAATGATTCAATGTTCCAACCAGTGATCACATCAGGATCCATGATCCGCCATGCACGAAGGAACTGCTCAAGAAGATTGGCTTCGTCTTTACACTTGATATACTTTACGTTCTCGTCAGAGTTCTTATACTCACCACAACCAAAGACTATCATCTGTCCTTTGAACTTGATACCAATAGCTGTGACTTCTTTGTCTGCTAGTTCAGGTCTTGGGAATCCATCATCTGATGCTACCTCGATATCGAAATAAAGGATCTTGATCTTGTCAACGTCATATTCAACTTCATTACGAAAGTTATCAAATAACCAAAGATAGTTGAAAGAACGAGGACTTTGACCATGGACAGTAAAGTTATCTACATCTTTATATTTTTCTGCGAACTCTTTCGCTTCATAGATAGAATCGAAATCAAACTTTTCGACTGTGACGTCTTGGAGAGTCTTATAGACTGATGTGCTATCCGCTTTCTTGGATTCGACAAAGAGATATGGCTTGTATCGAATCTTACGCTGCACAGCTTTGCCATTCTCATACCCGCGATAAAGGATGTTATCTCCGCGTTGGATGACTGAGGTATAGAATTTCATAACATTATCCTTATAAATACATTCAGGGTACACGTTGATTGTACCATAATAAAACAAATAAAAACACTATTTAAGGGGTCTCGCATGAGTTTAAAAGATTTTCAAAGTAAGATTGGTGTAACGGCTGATGGCGCATGGGGTCCGGGGACGCTTAAGGCTGCTGTAGAATTCTTGAAGATGCCTAAAGTGCGCGCTGCTCATTTCTTTGCTCAAACTTCTCATGAAAGTGGTGGCTTTAAATCTCTTTCAGAAAACCTAAACTATAGTGCTGACGGTCTTGTAAAGATCTTCCGTAAATATTTCCCTGATGTTGCCGCTGCTACTCCTTATGCCAGAAATCCAGAAAAGATTGCCAATAAGGTATATGGTGGTCGTATGGGTAATGGTGATGAGGCCTCAGGTGAAGGTTTCAAGTATCGCGGTCGTGGCGCCATTCAGTTAACTGGTAAAGATAACTACGCTGCATTCGCCAAAGCAATCGATCGTCCTGATGTGCTTACTAATCCAGACATTGTTTCTGGTGAGCTTGCATTTGAATCTGCTATGTTCTTCTTTGATAAGAATAAGCTTTGGGACATTTGTGATAAAGGTATCAATGATGAAACCATTACAGCTCTTACAAAGAGAATCAATGGTGGCACAATTGGTTTAGAAGATCGTAAGAAACATACTTATGAGTATGCTAAACTTTTAGGAGTTTAATGAAAAGGGGAGCAAAGGCTCCCCTTCTCTTATCTGTCTTAATGAATCGTTTTGATTACATAACTTAGCATTGCTGCACAATTAAATACAATCAATAAAGTTAAAACAATATTATTTTTGATTAAGCTCATTTTTCCTCCGCAAGAAACTGTTTAGTAGTAGTTGGTTCTTTAATCTCGATCTTCTTGGGTTTCTTATGCTCAGGAATAATACGCTCCAGAATAATCTGAAGAATTCCGTTTAGCATCTCAGCGCCCTTAATTTCGATGGAATCGTTTAGAGAGAATGTTCGCGTAAAAGCACGAGTGCTGATACCTTTATAAAGATATGGGTTAGTTTCATCGTTATTAGATTTACCTGTAACGATTAACTTATCTTCGACAAACTCAATTTCGATATCAGAACGACCAAAACCAGCTACTGCAAGCTCGATTGCGTACTTATTCTCATCGATTTTCTTGATGTTGTACGGAGGATAATGGGGAATGCTCTTTGTGAAGTCGTCATGAAGTTTTGAAGCTTCATTGAAAACGTGATCAAAGCCAACAAAGAACGAATTGAAGGCGTCCCAATTTTTTGGGACAAAGTATGTCTTAGTCATAAGACCTCCTGTTAAGCAAGGTTAATAAATTGGCAGTTTATACGCTACTGCCAAACGCGCCACCCCGAAGGCATGGCAATCTCAAAATTTATTTATATTACTTTCGTCGACCAATGTTATATTTAGCGACTAGTTCCCAATCATCTTTCTCTTTATGAGAGATGATCTTGAT
>Ga0315900_10009546_pt1 | contig 12291 bp, 10 predicted proteins | sample LakEriMetagenome_FD_203521 | JGI IMG/M metagenome (GOLD analysis project Ga0315900, IMG submission 203521) | Freshwater fungal communities from buoy surface, Lake Erie, Ohio, United States - Buoy 12 MA114 | ecosystem: Environmental > Aquatic > Freshwater > Lake > Lake biofilm | place: USA: Lake...
ACTACGGCGACGAGCTCGTGCGCCGCTACCGTGCCGCGCTCGACGAGGGGCGGCACACGGTCGACCCGGTGCTCTCGAACTTCAAGAGCAAGTTCGCGGTCGACTGGATGCCCTTCCTCAACCGCAAGTGGACCGACGCCGCCGACACCGCGGTGCCGCGCACCGAACTCAAGCGCATCGCGCAGCGCATCACCACGGTGCCGCCGACGCTGAAGGTGCACCCGCTGGTCGAGAAGGTGCTCGCCGATCGCCGCGCGATGGCCGCCGGCGACCTGCCTTTCGACTGGGGCATGGGAGAGCACATGGCCTTCGCCACGCTGCTGTCCTCGGGCTACGGCGTGCGGCTCTCGGGGCAGGACTCCGGACGCGGCACCTTCACGCACCGGCATGCGGTGCTTCACGACCAGGGCCGCGAGAAGTGGGACTCCGGTACCTACATCCCGCTCGAGCATGTCGCCGACAATCAGGGCGCATTCACCGTCATCGACTCGGTGCTCTCCGAGGAGGCGGTACTCGGTTTCGAATACGGCTATTCCACGGCCGAGCCCAACACCCTCGTGATCTGGGAGGCGCAGTTCGGCGATTTCGTCAACGGCGCGCAGGTCGTGATCGACCAGTTCATCAGCTCCGGCGAAACCAAGTGGGGTCGCGTCTCGGGCCTGACGCTGATGCTGCCGCATGGCTACGAAGGCCAGGGGCCCGAGCACTCGTCGGCGCGCGTCGAGCGCTTCCTGCAGCTTTGCGCCGAGCACAACATGCAGGTCTGCCAGCCGACCACGCCGGCCCAGATCTTCCACCTGCTGCGACGCCAGATGATCCGGCTGTTCCGCAAGCCGCTGGTCATCCTCACGCCGAAGTCGCTGCTGCGCAACAAGGAGGCGATCTCGACCCTCGACGACTTCGCCCGCGGCGGCTTCCAGACCCTGATCGGCGAAACCGACGCGAGTATCGATGCGCGCAAGGTGAAGCGGGTGGTGGTCTGCTCCGGCAAGGTCTACTACGACCTGCTGGCGGCGCGTCGCGAGCGCGAACTCGACGATGTCGTGCTGCTGCGGCTCGAGCAGCTCTATCCTTTCGGTCACAAGGCCTTCGAGAACGAACTCAAGCGCTACCCGGCAGCCACGCAGGTCGTCTGGTGCCAGGACGAGCCTCAGAATCAGGGCTGCTGGTTCTACGTGCAGCACCACATCGGCGAAGCCTTGCGCGACGGTCAGAAGCTGGTCTACGCCGGGCGCCCGCCGTCCGCTTCGCCGGCCGTCGGCTATTACGACAAGCACTACGCTCAGCAGAAGGACCTGATCGGCGCGGCGCTTGGCGAAGCCAGGGGACGCGCCCGCCGCAGCTGAGCTCGCGCCGGTACCGCGCCCCCTGGTGCGACGCCGGCCTACGCCCCGCCATCCAACCCGCATCGAGCAACCCGCATTCGGCGATCGCCCGCCGCGCCCGCCCGGCGCGGCCGCGCGACGGGCGCAACGCGCGCCACCGCCGGCTGATCGCCACATCCGTATCCGAGGGAGTCATTCATGGCCTTGATCGAAGTGAAGGTGCCGCAACTGTCGGAGTCTGTCGCCGAGGCGACGCTGCTGCAGTGGCATCGAAAGCCCGGCGACGCCGTCGCCCGTGACGAGAACCTGATCGATATCGAGACCGACAAGGTCGTGCTCGAGCTGCCGGCGCCCGAGGGGGGGGTGATCGCGCGGGTGCTCAAGGAAGACGGCTCGACCGTCGTTGCAGGCGAGGTGATCGCGATCATCGACACCGAAGCGACCGCAGGCGCCGCCGCGCCGGCGACCCCGGCACCGGCACCGGCTGCCGCCGCCGCAGGCGCGGCGCCCGGTTCGGCCGCCGCGACGGCGCCTGAGCGTGGCGGGCTCAAGGGCGACGTGGCGATGCCCGCGGCCGCCAAGCTGATGGCCGAGAACAGCCTCGGGACCGGTCAGGTGAGCGGCAGCGGTCGCGACGGTCGGATCACGAAGGGCGACGTGCTCGCGGCGCTGCAGGCACCGTCGGCCGCACCCGTGGTCGCGCCGGTTGTGGCGCCGGTCGTGGCGCCGACCGCGATGCCCGCGGCCGCGCCGACGGCTGCCGCGCTGCCGCAGGTGCGCGCGCCGATCGACGCGTCCAAGCTGCTCGAGGGACGCCCGGAGCAGCGCGTCGCGATGTCGCGCCTTCGCCAGCGGGTGGCCGAGCGCCTGGTGCAGTCGCAATCGACCAACGCGATCCTCACCACCTTCAACGAAGTCAACATGCAGCCGGTCATGGACCTGCGCAAGAAGTACGTCGATCGCTTCGAGAAGGAGCACGGCGCGCGCCTCGGGTTCATGTCCTTCTTCGTGAAGGCAGCGGTCCATGCGCTGAAGAAGTACCCGGTGGTCAACGCGTCGGTCGACGGCACCGACATCGTGTACCACGGCTATTTCGATGTCGGCGTGGCGGTGGGCTCGCCGCGCGGCCTCGTCGTACCGATCGTGCGCAACGCCGACCAGCTCAGCTTCGCGCAGATCGAGAAGCAGATCGCGGACTTCGGCAAGCGTGCCGCCGAGGGCAAGCTGGGCCTCGAGGAGCTCACCGGTGGCACCTTCTCGATCTCCAACGGCGGCGTGTTCGGCTCGATGCTGTCGACGCCGATCATCAACCCGCCGCAGTCGGCGATCCTTGGCGTGCACGCGACCAAGGACCGCCCGGTGGTCGAGAACGGGCAGGTCGTGATCCGGCCGATCAACTATCTGGCGCTTTCGTACGATCACCGGATCATCGACGGCCGAGAAGCGGTGCTGTTCCTCGTCGCCATCAAGGAGGCGCTCGAGGATCCGTCGCGCCTGCTGCTCGACCTCTGAAGGAGCACGCGATGAGCGAACGCTATGACGTGATCGTCATCGGGGCCGGTCCTGCCGGCTATGTCGCCGCGATCCGGGCCGCGCAACTCGGCTTCAAGGTCGCCTGCGTCGAGAAATGGACGACGCCGGCCGGGACGCCGGCACTCGGCGGCACCTGCCTGAACGTGGGCTGCATCCCGTCGAAGGCGCTGCTCGCCTCGTCCGAGGAATACGAGAAGGCGCGGCACCACCTTGGCGAGCACGGCATCGACATCGACGGCGTGCGCCTGGACGTCGGGCGCATGCTCGCCCGCAAGGACGGCATCGTCACGAAGATGACGAAGGGCATCGAGTTCCTGTTCCGCAAGAACAAGATCGCCTGGCTGAAGGGTCACGGACGATTCGACGGTCAGGCCGACGGGCTCTACCGGATCGCCGTCACGACCGCCGATGGTTGCGAGCTCAACGAGGCGCGCCATGTGATCCTCGCGACGGGATCGCGTGCGCGGCACCTGCCGGGGCTCCCGGTGGACAACCTGGTCGTCTGCGACAACGAAGGCGCGCTGGCCTTCGGCGAGGTGCCCGCGCGCCTTGGTGTCATCGGCGCCGGGGTGATCGGGCTCGAGCTCGGCTCGGTGTGGCGCCGGCTCGGGGCGCAGGTCACGGTGCTGGAGGCGATGCCGGGCTTCCTGACCGCCTGCGACGAGGCCGTCTCGCGTGAGTGCTGGAAGCTCTTCACCCGCCAGGGGCTCGACATCCGGCTCGGCGTGCGCCTTGGCGATGTCGCCGTGCGCGCCGATGGCGTCACGGTGCCCTACACCGATTCGAACGGCGAGGCGCAGGTCCTCGAGGTCGACCGGCTGATCGTGTCGGTCGGGCGCGTGCCGAACACCGCCGATCTCGGACTCGAGACCATCGGGCTGGTGCCCGATGCGCGCGGCTTCATCGAGGTCGACGACCGCTGCCGCACGAAGCTGCCCGGCGTCTATGCGATCGGCGACATCGTTCGCGGGCCGATGCTCGCCCACAAGGGCGAGGACGAGGGCGTGATGGTGGCCGAGCTGATCGCCGGCCAGCTGCCTCACATCGACTACAACTGCATCCCTTGGGTCATCTACACGTCGCCCGAGATCGCCTGGGTGGGCCGTACCGAGCAGCAGCTGAAGGCCGAAGGCAGGGCCTACAAGGCCGGACAGTTCCCGTTCGCGGCCAATGGCCGGGCGCTCGGCATGCAGGCGGCCGACGGCTTCGTCAAGGTGCTTGCCGATGCGCAGACCGACGAGGTGCTCGGCGTCCACATCATCGCGGCGAGCGCATCGGACCTGATCGCGGAGGCGGCCGTGGCGATGGAGTTCAGGGCGTCGGCCGAGGACATCGCGAGGGTCTGTCACCCGCACCCGTCGATGTCCGAAGTGATGCGAGAGGCGGCGCTCGCCTCCGATCGTCGTGCCATCAACATGTGATCCGCGGTGAGCGCGTCCGCCGGATCGGAACTCGGGGCCGCCTTCGAGGCGACGCTCGCGCAGCGAGGCTACACGGCCGACAGCGCGCAGCGGGCGGCGATGGAGCGCCTGCAGCGCCTTCATCGCGAGCTCGTCGCGTTCAAGGCAGCCCGTGCGAACCCGATCCGCCGGTTGCTGAGCCGGCCCGAGGTGCCGCGCGGCGTGTGGCTGTACGGTGGGGTTGGCCGGGGCAAGAGCTTTCTGATGGACTGCTTCCACGGCGCGGTGCCGGTGGTCAGGAAGCTGCGCGTCCATTTCCACGAGTTCATGCGCGGCGTGCACCGCGAGCTCGACGAACTGAAGGGGTCGCCCGATCCGCTCGACGAGGTGGCCAGGCGGATCGCCAGGCGTTACCGGCTGGTGTGCTTCGACGAGTTTCACGTGTCGGACATCGCCGACGCGATGATTCTGGAGCGCCTGATGCGCGGGCTGTTCGCCCACGGCGTCACCTTCGTGATCACGTCGAACTACCCGCCGTCGGCCCTGTATCCGGACGGGCTGCACCGCGACCGGATTCTGCCGGCGATCGCGCTGCTCGAGGCTCGCCTCGATGTCCTGTGCGTCGATGTCGGGGTCGACTATCGGCGTCGCTCGCTCGAGCGTGTCGAGGCCTACCACTGGCCCCTCGGTGCGGCGGCAGATGCCGCCCTGCGCGAGGCCTTCACCGCGCTGGCCGAAGCACGCGACGAGGATCCGCGCCTGCTGATCGAGAATCGAGAGATCCGCGCGCTGCGCCGCGCGGGCGGGGTGGTCTGGTTCGACTTCCGCACGCTGTGCGGCGGTCCGCGCTCGCAGATGGATTACCTCGAACTCGCGCAGCAGTTCCACACGATCATCCTCGCCGAGGTACCTCGGATGAGCGCCGCGATGGCCTCGGAGGCCCGGCGCTTCGTGTGGCTCGTCGACGTGCTCTACGACCAGCGGGTGAAGCTGCTGGTCTCGGCCGACTGCCCGCCCGAGGAGCTCTACACGGCCGGTGCGATGGCAGGCGAGTTCCATCGCACCGTCAGCCGCCTGGTCGAGATGCAGTCGCGCGAGTACCTCGAGGCGCCGCGGCGTGGCGTGGCGAGGGTGCTCGGCTGATCGCGATGACCGCGACGCCAGCCTTTGCGCAGGCCGCGGCGAGGCCGCGTGGCGGCTCGCGATCGCTGCTCGCGCTGTACCTTGCTTGCCTGCTGATCGGCCTGGCGCTCGCGCCGCGAGGGGCACCGGCGGCTGACGCCGCGTCGTGGATCAACAGCGTTCCCGAGCCCGAGTCGATCGGTACGCCCGACGACGCGCAGCAGGTGCTCGACCGGCTCGATGGATGGCGACGGATGGCGAGCGACGATCGCGATCGGGCGCTTCGCGACTGCGCGGAGCGCGTCTTCTCGAACCGGTGCCGCGAGCAGGTCGAGAGCGCGCATCGCCAGCTCGCTCAGCGTCTGCGCGTCGTCGAACTGCGAGCCGGCGAACTGTTGCGGGAGGAGCGCAACCGGCAGCAAGCGGCCGCGCGCGCCGAGCGCGATGCGCAGGCGGCCGAACGCGTGCAGGCGGCGCGCGATGCCGAGCCTGCCTCGCGAGCGCGCGCCGCCGAGCGGCAGGCGCGACAGGCCGCCCGCGAGCAGGCGCAGTCCGATCGCGAGCGCGAGGCGGCGCAGCGGGCGACGCGGGCTGCGGCGCGCGCCGAGCAGCGGCAGGCCCGCGAGCAGCAGCGCGCCGACCAGGATCCGCGGCGTGCCCCGTGACCGGCGCGTTCCCGCGGCAGGGCGAGGGCGAGCCAATCCGGCCGCGCGTCGCGGGTCGGTCATCCGGCCGATGCGCGCGATGGGCTATCCCCCGGGCGGTGCGCGGAATATCATCGCGGCCGTGGCAATTCCCGGCTCGCCCTGCGGCGGGCGCATCCGGCCCCGACCATGAGAGATCCCGAAGCGATCCGCCGCCGCATCGCCGAACTGCAGCTCGAGCACCGTGGCCTCGACGCGATGATCGAGGCCATCGGGCAGCAGGGGCGTTTCGACGAACTCCAGCTGCGCCGGCTCAAGAAGCGCAAGTTGCAGATCAAGGACTCGATCACGCTGTTGCAGATGCAACTGTTTCCCGACCAGCCCGCCTGAGCCGTGACGTCCTCGACGCAGCCCGGCTCGCTGGGAGCCGCGGCGCGGTCCGCGCTCGGCGAACACGGACCGTTTGCCGCGCGTGTCGACGGTTATCGTGTCCGCGAGGGCCAGCTGGAGCTCGCGAGCGCGATCGGGGATGCGATCGACACGCGTTCCACGCTGATCGCCGAGGCCGGCACCGGCACCGGCAAAACCTTTGCGTACCTGACTCCCGCGCTGCTGTCAGGCGCGCGAGTCGTCGTCTCGACCGGGACGCGTACGCTGCAGGATCAGCTCTTCGAGCGCGACCTGCCCGAGGTGATGCGCGCGCTGGGTGTGCACGCGCAGTGCGCGGTGCTGAAAGGTCGAGCCAACTACGTCTGCCGATACCACCTGCGTCACAACCTTGCCGATGGGCGCTTCGCCCGTCGCGAGGACATCGTCGATCTGCGGCGCATCGATCGCTTCGCCGCGATATCGCCGACCGGTGACCGCTCGGCGGCGCCCGGCGTCAGCGAGGATGCGCCGGCCTGGGCGCTGGCCACCTCGACCCGCGAGAACTGCCTGGGCCAGGAATGCCCGGATCTCGGCGATTGCTTCGTCGTCAAGGCGCGGCAGGCGGCGCAGCAGGCCGACCTCGTCGTCGTCAATCATCACCTGTTCTGCGCGGACCTCGCGCTGCGCGACGAAGGCATCGCCGATCTGCTGCCCACAGCCGATGCGTTGATCTTCGACGAGGCGCACCAGCTTCCCGAGGTCGCGACCGGTTTCTTCGGGCTGTCGGTGTCAACGCGCAAGCTGGTCGAGTTCGCTCGCGACGCGATGCGTGCGGGCCATGCCGAGGCTCGCGATGCCGCCGACTGGATGAGCCTGGCGTCGGCGCTCGAGCAGGCCGTTCGCGATTTGCGTCTGGCGGGTGGGCCGCCGGCGCGCCTCGACGCGCAGGCCGTGCGCTCGAATCCTGCGCTGCTCGAGGCCGTCGAGACTTGTTGCGCGTGTGTTGTCGCGCTCCGCGATGTGCTGCGCGCGAGTGCCGAGCGCGGCCGTGAAGTCGCGCGCTGCGCGATGCGCGCGCTCGAACTGAAGGCTGCCATCCGGCGATGGCAGTGCGCCGTCGATCCCGGCTTGGTTTCGCCGCGGGAACTCGCGGCCGGGAGCGACACCCTGGCATCGGTCGTGGCCGATCCCGACTCGGCCGCCCCGGTCGGAGTCGAGGTCGAGGACACCGCAGGCGATGGCATACGCATTCCCTGGGTCGAGATCGGCGCTGGGGGCCTCAGCCTGCATGCGACGCCGCTGTCGGTAGCCGACACCTTCGTCCGGCACCGTGCCCAGCGCCCCCGAGCCTGGATCTTCGTGTCGGCCACGCTGTCGATGGGGGGCGACTTCGGGCACTTCACGCGCGCGATCGGCATGGAGGACGCCCGTACCCAGGCCTGGGAAAGCCCTTTCGACTTCGCCCATCACGGGCTGCTCTACGTTCCTGCCGGGATCGGCCCGCCGTCGGGCGTGGATTTCGCGCGTCGTGTCGAGCAGGCGATCTGGCCGCTCGTCGAGGCCAACCGAGGCCGTGCCTTCGTGCTGTGCACGACCTTGCGCATGGTCGAGCAGCTCGCTCGCGGCCTGGCCGCCCGGATCGAAAACGACGCCGGCGAGCTCGAGCTGCTGGTTCAGGGCACGGCATCGCGCGCCGAGCTGCTCGAGCGTTTCCGGCGGGCCACGGCGCCGATCCTCGTGGGTAGCGCGAGTTTCTGGGAGGGCGTCGACGTCCGAGGACGTCAGCTGTCGCTGGTGGTGATCGACAAGCTTCCCTTCGCGCCGCCCGAAGACCCCGTGCTGCGCGCCCGGATCGAGGCGGTGCGTCGTGCCGGCGGCGATCCTTTCCGCGAGCTGCAGATGCCGGGCGCCGCGCTGGCGCTCAAGCAGGGCGCCGGAAGGATGATCCGCTCCGAAAGCGACCGAGGCCTGCTCGTCGTGTGCGACGAGCGCCTAGCCGAGCGACCCTACGGCAGGCGCCTGCTGCGCAGCCTGCCGCCGTTCGCGCGGACGCGCTCCGAGCGCGACGCGCTGGATTTTCTCGCGCGGCTCGATGGGGCGCCGGAACTCAGCGCCACACCTGCCACCAGCGACGATCCTCCTGCCTGAACCCACGGGCCAGGAGCTGGCTGCGCGGGAAGTTGGCCTTCATGACGCGTTCGGTGTCCTTGCGCATGTCCTCGAGGCCAAGGCGCTCGTAGGCCTGCATCGCGATGTACAGGGCCTCCTCGATGGCGGGTGCCTGCGGGTATTGCGCGATCGCGCCCTGGGCCCGATTGATCGCGGCAACCCACGCGCCCCTCGAGAAGTAGTAGCGGGCGATATGCACCTCGCCGGAGGCCATCGCGTTGACCAGGTACTTCATCCGCGCCTCGGCATCGGCCGCGTACCTGCTCTCGGGAAAGCGCGTCACGACTTCGCGGAACGCATCGAAGGAGTCGCGCGCGGCGCGCAGGTCGCGCTCGGAAAGATCCTGGCCGCCGAGGCTGGCAAGCCAGCCCTGCTGCTCGTTGAAGTTGATGAGGCCGCGCAGGTAGTAGACGTAGTCGAGGGCAGGATGCGCCGGGAACTGCTTCAGGAAGCGATCGGTGGAGGCAAGTGCGAGGGCTCGCTCGTTATCCTTGAACTGGGCGTAGGCGATGTCGATCTGCGCCTGCTGCGCCCACCTGCCGAAGGGGTAGCGGGCCTCCAGGCGCTCCAGCATCTTGATCGCGGCGGCATATCGGCCGCTTCGCATCTCGTCCTGGGCCTCGGCATATAATTTCTCGGCGCTCCAGCCGAGCGTCGGGTCGCGCTGATCGTCGGTGCCGCAGCCCGCCAGCATCAGGGCCAATGCGCTCAGCAGCACTCGCAGGGGCCGCAGGAGCCGGGCGTGGAAAAAGCTATCGTCTGCTTGCATGTTTCGCGCTCTCGAGTGGGCTGGCCTGGCAGCCGGGGCGATGCGCCTGGCGCCCGTGAAATCCGGCCCGGGCGTGCCCCCCATCGGCGCGCCACAGTATATCGGAGGGGCCGTGCGCGCCACTGAGTCTGGCGAGCCGCCGGGCAACGGCATCGCGCCCGCGACGGTACTCCGTTTTCCGGCTGCCGAAGGTGCGGGTCAGCGTGCCGACCGTTATCTCGCCTCGCGCATCGGAACGCGGGTCCCGGAGGTCTCGCGCAGCCGTTTGCAGCAGTGGTTCGCTCTGGGCGCTGTCTGGTGCGAGGAACGCGTGCTGCTGCCCGCCACCCGGCTGGCGGGCTACGAGACGCTGCTCGTGCAGCCGCTGCCGCGCGAAGCCGACGACGCTTTCGTGCCCGAACCGTTGCCGATCGACGTCATTCACGAGGATGCCGACCTGCTCGTGATCGCCAAGCCGGCGGGGCTCGTGGTGCACCCGGCGGCCGGGCACTGGCGCGGCACCCTCCTCAACGGGCTGCTGCACCGCCGCCCGGCGCTCGCCCGCCTGCCGCGTGCCGGGATCGTTCATCGCCTGGACAAGGACACCAGCGGGCTGCTTGCGGTGGCTGCGAGCGAGCGCGGCCTCGCCAGTCTCGTCGCGCAACTCTCGGATCGGTCGATGTCGCGGCGATATCTCGCCCTCGCAGCGGGCGAGATCGCGAGCGCGACCGATATCGACGCCCCGATCGGGCGCGACCCCCGGCACCGCACGCGGATGGCGGTCCTCGACCCGCAGCAGGGGCGCGCGGCGCGCACGAGCATCCGCCCGCTCGCGGCCGGGATGTGGCAGCGCCGGCCGGTGACGCTGATCGAGTGCCGGCTGCACACCGGGCGAACCCACCAGATCCGGGTGCATCTGCAGCATGTCGGGCATCCGCTGATCGGCGATCCTGTCTACGGCGCAGGCGGCGTCGCGCCGATCGCCCGGCAGGCGCTGCATGCCTGGCGTCTCGGGTGCCTGCACCCGTCGGGTAGCGGCCCGCAGCACTGGCACGATCCCCCGCCCGAGGATTTCATCGACGCGCTGACCGCATGCGGTATCGCGCGCGGAGTGCTGCCTGATGCCTGAGTCTGCTTCCGCCGGCTCTGTGCCCGCGCGCGATCGGGCGTCGGCCGGGTGGGTGCCACTCGCCTGGCCCGGCGCGGGGGTGCGTGCAGGATTCACCACGCGCCTCGGTGGCTGCAGCGTCGGTGCCTGGGGCGATGCCCGGGGGGAGGCGGGGCTGAACCTTGGCGCTCACTGCGGCGACGATCCGCGGGCCGTGGCGGCGAATCGGGAGCGGCTGCAGGCGCTGATGCCGGCGTCGCCGAACTGGCTCGACCAGGTGCACGGCACCGAGGTGGCGGTGCTCGACGGTCCGTGCGATTCTCCGCCGCGAGCCGATGCCGCGGTCACCGACAGGCCCGGGGTTGTCCTCGCGATCCTCAGCGCCGACTGCCTGCCCGTGCTGCTCGCCGACGATGAAGGCCGTGTCGTGGGGGCCGCGCATGCCGGCTGGCGCGGACTCGCCGCGGGGGTACTCGAGAACATGCTGGCTGCAGCCCGTGCGCTGTCGCCGCATTCGCGGCGCTGGCATGCCTGGCTGGGCCCCGCGATTGGTCAGTCAGCCTTCGAGGTCGGCGAGGAGGTCCGCGAGGCCTTCCTGCACGGCGATCGGCAGGCCGCCACCTGCTTCATCGAGGGCGGGCGTCCTGGCAAGTGGCAGGCCGATCTTGCCGGCCTCGCCAGGCGCCGGCTCCTGCGTGCGGGCCTCGATCGGATCGTCGACGCGCAGTTCTGCACGCATCGCGATGCCGAGCGCTTCTATTCCTATCGCCGCGACGGCCTTACCGGGCGCTTCGGCAGCTTCATCTGGCGCGATCCTCGGGGTTGAGCGCGGCGTCATCCCCTTGCCCCGGCGCGTGTCCCTGGACTTCGCGATCGGATGAGGCTGCTCGGGCGTTGCGTCGGCGCTGCGGCGAGCCGAGCAGGTAGAGCAGGATGCCCAACGGGATCAGCCCGGTGCCGATGAAGGTCAGGATCCCTCGCAGCAGCGTGGGTTGCATCACCGAGACGAGCATCGTGACGTAAAGCCACGCAATGGCGACGATGTACATGCGGCCAGCCTGAAGAAAGAGGGGCGACTCGCCGGCACGGCGCCATGCGAGTGCGGCGGGTGTGGGATTTCCGCCCGGTCCGCGCGACTGGGTAGCGAGGCACGCTAAGATGCGGCCTTCGGAGCGAATAACGAAATACCCGTTCCGCGGGATGGTCTTGATGCGCCCGGATGTTGCGCATTGTGCACGCAGGAGGATGATGTCATGGCAGCCGCCGAGAAACCCCGTCGGGCAAGCCGGGCAACCGGAAGCAGTCGTCGACCCGCCGGGGGGGCATCGGCGTCCCCGGGCTCCACTTCGTCGTCGGGGCAGAATGCCCCGCACACCCAGGGTGGTGCCTTCCCTCCTTTCGCCGGCATGCCGTCGCTTGAACTGCCCCGGGGTGCCCGTATCGAGCCCTCGCGGCTTGCCGAGCTGCAGGCCGAGTACGTGCAGCGCTGTCGCGAGCTGCTCGGCGCCGGCGCGGGGCATGCCGCGGTCGGGCTGGCCGACCGACGCTTTGCGGGCGAGGCCTGGCGCGACAGCGGGCCCTTTTCCTGGACTGCGGCGCTCTATCTGCTCAACGCCGAGTTCCTGCGCAAGCTCGCCGAGTCTGTCGAGACCGACCCGAAAACCCACGAGCGCATCCGTTTCGCCACGCAGCAGTGGGTCGACATGCTCTCGCCGGCCAATTTTCTGGTCACCAACCCTGAAGCCCAGCGCCGGATCGTCGAGACCCGTGGCGAGAGCCTGCGAGTCGGCCTCGAGAACCTGCTCTCGGACCTCGAAAAAGGCCGCATCTCCCAGACCGACGAGGAGGCCTTCGAGGTGGGGCGCAACGTGGC
>Ga0315900_10009547_pt1 | contig 12291 bp, 10 predicted proteins | sample LakEriMetagenome_FD_203521 | JGI IMG/M metagenome (GOLD analysis project Ga0315900, IMG submission 203521) | Freshwater fungal communities from buoy surface, Lake Erie, Ohio, United States - Buoy 12 MA114 | ecosystem: Environmental > Aquatic > Freshwater > Lake > Lake biofilm | place: USA: Lake...
TGGACCATGACCGGGGTGGGGATCGAACCCACGACCTACGGATTAAAAGTCCGCTGCTCTACCGACTGAGCTACCCGGTCGACCGGTGCCCGGTACTGACCGCCGTATCGGAACACGCCAGAAGAATCATTCATCTGGTGCAGCCGGTCAACCGGTGTCGAGAGTGTCCCGTTATCATTGAGCATGCTCCGCATGCGATCTCTCCGGCGCGCCCTCCTGCCCCTGGTGCTTGTCGCCAGCCCCGCGGCTGCCCAGCTCGGGTTCGGCAGCCGGCCCCCACAGGACAGCGTGCCGACCGCTGTGTCGCCCGCGTCGCCGCGAGCGGCGCTGCAGGCGTTTCTCCGCCACGCCAACGCCGCGGATTGGGACGGGGCCGCCGAGTTTCTGGCCGTGCCCACGGCGCAGCGCGAACGCGCGCCCCTGCTGGCGCGTCGGCTCAAGACGGTCATCGACCAGCGGCTGGCGCTGGATGCCAACACCCTGTCGCCGCTCGTCTCCGGCGATACGCTCGACGGTGACCTCACCGGTGACAAGGTGGCGGATCTGCTGGGGCCCACCGGTCGTGAAGAATCCCTGCGTCTCGTGCGGGTCGGGGGGCCGCCGGTGCGGTGGGTCTTTTCGCAGGCCACGGTGAATCACGTGGATGGATGGTTCGAGGCCCTGGGCAACCCGTGGGTGCGCGAACGGCTGCCAGCCACGCTCATGGGTGAAGGCCCTTTCAACGTCTACTGGTGGCAGTGGATCGGGCTCGGTCTGGCCATTCCCGTGCTGGTGCTGCTCGCCTGGGGGCTGGGCGCCCTGCTGCGCACTCTCCTGGGGCGCATTGCGCGGCGCACCGTGACCGATTGGGACGACGTCCTGCTCGAGAACCTGCGTGGCCCGTTCCGCCTGTGGGCGGCGGCGCTCGCGGGCGGGCCGGTCTTTGCGTTGCTCGAACTCAATCCGCGCGCGAACGCCTTCGTGGCGGCGCTCACGCGCGGGCTCGCGCTCATCGCGATCTTCTGGGCGCTGCTGCGGCTCATTCGCATTGCGCAAACCCGCCTGCAGAATGCGGCGTGGGAAACGGGACAGGGCGCTCAGGCCCGCACGCTGGTGCCGCTGCTCGGCAACTTCCTGCGTGTCACATTGGCGATCATTGCGCTGCTGGTGGCCCTGGCCCAGTTCGGGTACCCCGTGGGGACCCTGCTCGCCGGTCTCGGCATTGGCGGTATCGCCGTGGCACTCGCGGCGCAGAAAACGGTGGAGCATCTCTTCGGCAGCGTGAGCCTCGCCGCCGACAAGGCCTTTCGCGTGGGCGACTGGGTGCGCGCCGGCACCACCGAAGGCGAGGTGCAGCGGATTGGCCTGCGCAGCACGAGCTTCCGTACCATCGACCGCACCGTCGTGCGGGTGCCCAATGGTCGCCTCGCCGACGAACGCATCGAGACGTTCGGCGAGCGCGATCGCATTCTGCTGCGCACCGACATCGACCTCACCTACGACACCGCCCCCGAACAGATCCAGCGCATTCGCGACGCGCTGGAAGAGGCGTTGCGGGCGCATCCGAAGATCTGGCCCGATGCGGTGCGCGTGCACGTGGTGGCGTTCACCGATTCGGCCGTGCGCCTCAATGTCGTGAGCTGGTTCCAGACGACCGACTGGACTGAGTTCCTCCAGATTCGCCACGATATGCTGCTGCAGTTCATGCGCATCGTCGGGGAAGGCGGCGCGCACTTTGCCTTCCCGTCGCGCACGGTGTACCACGTCACGCAGCCGGGGCAGGGAACGCCGCCGGTGGACGGCTGACGGTGGTGCCGGTCTCCCTGTCGATCGCGATGGCGCGGTGGCAGGTGGACGTGCCCGTGGACGCGCCGCCGATTGTGGCGACCGAGCTGGCGGCCACGCTGCTGCAGGGCGCCATCACCACCGGGGTGGCTGTCCTCTGTGTGCATCTGTACGCCCGCTACCGTCGGCCGTGGTTCGGATGGTTCGCGGTGGCGTGGGGCGTGTACGTGGCACGGCTGTTGTGCATCCTCAGCTTCCTGCTGTCGGGCCAGCGGGTATGGCTCTACTGGCATCAGGTCACCACCGGCTGGACGGCGCTGGCCCTGCTGTGGGCGGCGCTGGTGTTTCTGCGCCAACCGCGTGCGCGCCCCGCATATCTGCTGCTGGCGCTCTTTCCGCTGCTCTGGTCGTACATCGCCATTTACGTGCTCGACCACTTCCTGTGGGCGGCGCTGCCGGCGGTGCTCTTCCTCAGTGGGGCCACGGCGTGGACCGGATGGGTGTTCTGGCGCCATCACCGCATCACGGGCTCCATGGGCGCGAAGCTGCTCGCCGTATCCTTCGCGCTCTGGGGGCTGCACCACCTCGACTACCCGTTCCTGCGTGCGCAGGGCGCCTGGACGCCCTGGGGGTACTACCTCGACATCAGCTTCGAGTTGCTGGTGGCCGCGGGGCTGGTGCTGCTCGTGCTCGACGATCTCGGGCGTGGGGTGCAGGCGCTGTCGGCGCTCTCGGGGGACTTGCAGCGGCGCACCAGCGACACGCAGCCACTCGACGTGCTGCTCTCGCGCCCCCTCGCGTTGCCCGGCGTGCGCGGCACCGCCATGTACATCTTCGATCCTGCTGCGCCGGACGCCGCACGCGTCGAGGCGGACGGTGAGGAGGAACAACCGGCAGACGCCCTCGACCGCGTGCTCGAGGCGGCGCGTGAGCCGCGCCCGCCGGTCATCGCTGCCGGCACGACCACGCTGCAGGGGCGCGTGCTGCGTGGCGCGGGGGTCTGCGAGAGCTGGGTGGGAAGCGACCTGCAGCCCGATGTGCGCGCCGCCCTGACGCGCATGCGCGTCTCGCGGCGCCCGCAGGTGGTGGCCGCGGCGGGAGAACAGCCGTTCGTGGCCGTGCTCCCCGTTGGCGCGGGCGCGCATCTGGTGGGCGCCCTCATCATGGCCGGCGACATTCGCAATCCGTTCACGGCCCTCGATGACGATTTCCTGCTCGCACTGGGGCAGCAGGTGGGCGCCGCGCTCGATCAGTGGTCACTCGACCGGCAGCTGGCCGATCGCACGCGCGCGCTCGAACAGCTCTCGGCGCGCATGCTGCGGCAGCACGAGGAAGAGCGACGACGTCTGTCGCGCGAACTGCACGACGAAACCGCCCAGGTGTTTTCGGCGGTGAAGATGCAGCTCGAGGCGCTGCGCGGGGCGCTGACCAGCGAGGCGGCGCCGCGACTCGACCGGCTGCTCGCCCTCGTCGACACCGGCATTGCCAGCATCCGGCAGGTCACGAGCGACCTGCGCCCCACGCTCCTCGATGATCTGGGGTTGCGTCCGGCGCTCCACTCGCTCGTCACCGACTTCACCGAGCGCAGCGGCGTGCGCGCCACCTTCTCGGCGCCAGCCACACTGCCGGTGCTCTCGGGGGACGCCGACCTCGCGCTCTTTCGCGGGCTGCAGGAGTCGCTGTCGAACGTGGTGCGGCACGCCGATGCCACCCTGGTGGAGGTGGCCGTGCAGGTGGGCGCCGAGCGCCTCACGCTCACCGTGACCGACAATGGCCGGGGGTTCCCCACATTGCGCGGCGGGCGCCTGCGTGACACCGACCACCGCATGGGGCTCACCGGCATGCGCGAACGCCTGCTCGCCGCCGGCGGCAAACTGCACATCGCCAACCGCGCGCCGGGGGCCGAGGTGCTGATCCATGTTCCCCTGTCGACCGCCGCCATCCGGAGCCGCTGAGATGACGACCCCCACGCCCGCCCGCATCCGCGTGCTCATTGCCGACGACCACGCGCTCGTGCGCGAGGGGCTGCGCTACGTGCTCGATGCCGATCCGCTCATCGAGGTGGTGGCCGAAGCCTCCAACGGGCGCGTGGCCGTGGAGCTCGCCCTCGAACATCGGCCCGATGTGGTGGTGCTCGACATCACCATGCCCGAGGAAACCGGGCTCAAGGCCGCCGCGCGCGTCCGTGAGCTGCTCCCGGCGGCGAAGGTGTTGCTGCTCAGCATGCACGATCAGGGGGAGTACGTGCGCGAGGGGGTGCGCATTGGGACGCACGGGTACCTGCTCAAGGACTCGGCCGGCGAAGAGTTGCGGGCGGCCATTCGCGCGGTACACGCCGGCGGGACCTTCTTCAGTCCCGCCGTGGTGCGCCGTCTGGCGGTGGCGGAGGCGGTGCCGGAGCACAGCCCGGCACTGCAACTCGAACTGCTCACGCCGCGAGAACGCGCGGTGTTGGGCGGCGTGGCGCGCGGCCTGACCAACAAGGCCATTGCCGCCGAACTGGGCATCAGCCGACGCACGGTCGAGGCGCATCGTGAGAGCCTCATGCGCAAGCTGCAGATTCACTCGGTCGCGGGGTTGACCCGCTTCGCGCTGGAAGCGGGGATCGTGGAGGCGGGCTGATGCGGGCCGGGCACGGGTGGTGAAGACCCCCGCACGGTCGGGCAACACCACGGCCCACCGACGGCCGCCGTGGCCTGCGGTCCGCAGGTCAGGCACCGGTCGTGTGTTGTCGGCCAAGGAACGCGGGGCGACCGCCGGTGTCCGAACGTGGTCCCTCCACATAGGTTCCCTCGTGTGAATCCTGCCCTCACCCTCCCGGCAGGACGGTTCCCCGCGGCGTGGCGCACGCGGCTCGTGCGCGCTCTGCCGTTCGTGCTGCTGGCGCTGCTGCCGGCCTGTCGCGGTTACCGTCCCCCCAGCACGCCGCTTCCCCAGCCCATCCCGGCCACCCCGCAACCGGTGGCGGGGGAGACGGCGGTACCGACGCCCCTCACCCCGGCACGGACCATGGGGACGGACCCGGCGACGCCGGACGATGTGGTCCGGGCGGCCATCGCCGTGTTCGGCGACTCGTCGGCGGTGGTGGCGGGGGACGCGGACGCCGGCGCGGGCGCGGTTGGCGCAGGGCCCGTGTGGGACATCGACGTGCGGGCCTACGAAACGCACGACCGGGTGGAGCATTACGTGGAGCTGTTCAGCAGCAAGGCCAAGGAGCGCTTTGCCGCCCGGCTTTCCCGGGGCACCCGCTACGAGCCCATGATCCGCTCCAAGTTGCGGGCGAGCGGTATGCCGGAGGATCTCACCTACCTGGCGCTCATTGAAAGCGGGTACGACCCGCACGCATACTCGCGGGCGGCGGCGGTGGGGATGTGGCAGTTCATGAGCAGCACCGCGCGCGACGTGGGCATGCGGGTGGACTGGTGGATGGACGAGCGCCGCGACCCGGCGCGCTCCACCGATGGGGCGATCCGTTTCCTTGGCGTGCTGCAGAGGCAATTCGGCTCACTGTACCTCGCCGCCGCCGCCTACAACGGCGGCCCGGGGCGGGTGTCCCGCGGCTTGACCCGATTTGCCGAGGAGCTCGAGGGGGCGGAGGGCGAGGATCGGTTCTTTGCGCTGGCCGAGCAGGACTATCTGCGCGCCGAGACCAAGAACTACGTGCCGCAGCTCATCGCGGCCGCTCTGGTCGCGAAGATGCCGGCGCGGTACGGGCTGCGCATCGACTCGTTGCCGGCCTACGCCTATGACTCGGTGCGCACTGCGGCGGGTACCAGCCTGGCCGCGGTGTCGCAGTATGGCGGCGTGGCCGACGGCGTGCTGCGGGAGCTCAATCCGGCGCTGCTGCGCGGCATTACTCCGCCGGACGCGGAGGTGTGGCTGCGTGTTCCTGCCGGCCGCGGTGAGGCGTTGCGGGCAACCTTGGACAGCGTGCCCGTGGACGCGTTGCGCGGCTATCGCACCGCCAAGGTCACGGAGGCCATGACGCCGGCGGCGTTCGCGGGCCGCCACGGTGTGTCGCTCAAGCAGCTGCGCTGGTTCAATCCGTCCTGGCGGACGGCGCGCAAGGGGCGGCTCGTGGCGGGGCAGACGCTGCGGGTGCCGCAGGAGCAGGTGCTGGCCGACGCCCGGGACATCCCCGATCCGTCACTCGAGAAGTATGGTGGCAGCGGCGGAACGCGCGCGCTCACGGCGCGTGGCGTACATGTGGTGCGTCGCGGGGAAACGCTGGGGGGGATTGCCCGGCGCTACGGGCTGCGGGAATCGCAGCTCAAGGCCATGAACGGGCTTCGTGGCTCGCGCATTCTGGCGGGGCAGACGCTGCAGGTGCGGAAATCCACAACGGCGGGGTCTTCGCGCCGCACGGCGAAAGCGGCCAAGGCGAAATCACAGAAGTCCACGGTGAAGAAGTCTGGGGGAAAGGCCAAGGCGGCAAAGAAGAAGGCGACCCCCAAGCCAAAGCGGGTCGCCTCATCCACGTCCAAAAAGAAGCAGTAGGGGGCTAGTCCAGCGTGCCGCGGCCGCGGTAGCCCTTGGTCACAATTGTTTCGTAGCCGTTCGCGGGGCTCTTCCCCATGGCGAGCGCACGGCCCACCGCCACCGGGCCGCGATTGTACACCAGCAGGGCGAGCTTGAGGTCGCCCTTGTACTCGCGAATGAGGCCACGCAGGTAGCGGAATCCGATGCGCAGGTTCACGTCGGCGGTGAGCAGCTGCTCGCGCGTCACGTTGGGTTCGAACACGCGCGCGGTCGAGGGCATGAGCTGGGTGAGTCCCAGGGCGCCGGCGGGGCTTTCGGCCTTCGGGTCGAACACACTCTCCACCCGCACAAGGCGGAAGCCAAGCTCCGGCTCGATGCCCGCGGCGATGGCGGCGTCGTAGATGCGGCGCGCGAGATCGGGCTTGATGCGGTACTGCGCGCTGTAGTTATAGATGTGGTGCCAGCGATTGAGCGACTCGTGCCGCTCCTTGAGGCGCGGGTCGGTGCCGAAGGCAAAGGCCGGCGCCGCCGCGGTCTTCTCGCGCTTGAGGATTTCGCCCGGGCGCCGCCAGATGGGCTGGGCCGCCAAGGGGGCCGGGCGCAGCAGCGACATGCTGCCGGGAGCCGAAGCGGGGGGCGCGGCCGGCGCGCTGGTGGAGGTGGTCGCCACGCTGTCGGCGGGCGCCCCCTCACGATTGAGCAGCAGCACACCGGTGAATGCCGCGGCCGAGGCCACGATGGCCTGACGGATCCGGCGCTGCGCCCGTCGCCGCAGGAGGCGTTCGCGACGTACCAGCGCTTCCTGCTGTGGAGCGGTCACTGCTGTATCTGCAAGATCGTGCATGGGTCCTCTGTCTCATCGGGTCATTCACGGACTCCCGGTGAAGTCCCCCTTCGTGCCGCCGCGCTTTTCGCGCAGCACGATGTTGGAAATCACCATCGTCCGGTCGACCGCCTTGGCCATGTCGTAGATCGTGAGTAACGCCACGGACACGGCGGTCAACGCTTCCATCTCCACCCCAGTCTGGGCGGTGGTTCTGACAAAACCCTCCACCTGGCAGCCAGGCAGAGATGCATCGAGGTTAATCCGAACCTCCACCCCCGACAACGGCAGCGGGTGGCAGAGGGGGACGAGCTCTGCTGTCCGCTTCGCTGCCTGAATTCCGGCCACCCGTGCCACGGGGATGACGTCGCCTTTCTTCAACCCATTGTCCCGTATGAGGTTGAACGTTTCCGGCTGCATCGTGATGGACCCGCTGGCGCGCGCTGACCGTACGGAAATCGGCTTGTCGCCCACGTCCACCATCTGAAAATTTCCTGCCCGATCCACGTGCGAAAACTCGCGCGCGAGCTCCGGATGTGGGGCGGCAGGGGCGGGAGGCGGCACGTCGTTGGAGTGGGTCATGGAGGCGTTCAGGGTACGAGCGCGCGGTGCATCGCCTGCAGGAGCGAGGCGGTCAGCAGGTTGGGACTCACGTTGTGTTGCACCTTCGTCTTGGTTGCTTCCACGAGTGTCATGACGCTCGCGGTGCGTCGCGCGTCGCTCTCGTGGCCTGCTTTCACGAGCTGCTGCACCCGCGCGTGCAGCACATGCGTGAGGGCGTCGAGCGTGTCGCTGTAGCTGCCGCGCGCACCGGCCACACCCTGCTTCGCCGCGGCCTTGATGCGCACCACCGTTCCGTCGGGCGTACGCGGCGCGAGCGCCGCCTCCAGCAGGACGCGCGCGTTGGCAAAGGCGGCGGCCGTCCCGTCACCGGCGAAGAGCACCCCCGGCGCTCCCCCGGCGCGCGCCAGCAATTCCTCGTGTGGCGCGCGGGACAGCTGGCGCGCCACGGCCGCATCGGCCAGGAACGCCTCCATGTCAGCGCGCGGCAACGTGGGGACACGCACCGACACGACGCGCGACTTGATGGTCGGGAGTAGCGCGCCCGGTTCACTGGTGGTCAGGATGAGCGTGACCCCCGGGGGCGGTTCCTCGAGCAGCTTGAGAAAGGCGTTGGCCGATTGGTCGGCGCCTTCCTGCGTGACCATGCGTTCGGCATCCCCCACCACGAATACGACCCCCTTCGCCATCGCCGGCCGGTTGGCGGCCATACGGATGAGGGCGCGCATGACCGCCACATACAGGCCTTCCGTGCCTGGCGGCGGCGCGTAGAGGCCGTCGGCGGCCAGCCGTTCGGCAATGGCCTCGCCCAGGTCGGCCTTCACGTCCTCGACGTCGGGATCCTTGTCCTTGAACCGCGGCCGCGGAAAGAACCAGTGCAGATCGGGGTGTACGCCGCGTTCGGCATACCGGCAGTGCTGGCAATTGCCGCACGGGTCGGGGAGCCGCTCGGTCGTGGCGCGTTCGCACAGCAGGTACTGCCCCAGCCACAGCGCCAGCCGCTGCTTGCCCACGCCACGCAGCCCCTGAAACAGGAGGCTGGCCGGTAACCGGCCGTCGCCCGCGGCGGCACGCAACCGGGCGCGAACGGCGTGGTGGCCGTAGAGGGGACGGAAGGGCATCTTTCAACATAATGCGCTCCCTTCTGCTCGTCGGCCTGTTGGCCCCGGCCATGCTCTCGGCCCAGGTGCGGGCCCGTACCGTTGGTCTGGCACCGGGGATCTTCGCTCCCGGGCCGTTCAACGCCATCACCGATGTCGCCGGCGTGCGTGTGGGGCACGCCACGGTATCCGAGGGGGATTCGCTGCGCACGGGGGTCACGGCCATTGTGCCCCATGGCGGCGATCTCTATCGGGAGCGGGTGCCGGCGGCACTTCATGTGGGCAACGGCTTCGGCAAGCTGCTGGGGGTGACGCAGCTCCGGGAGCTTGGCGAAGTCGAGACGCCCATTCTCCTCACCTGCACGCTGTGCATCTGGCCGGCAGGCGATGCCCTCGCCCAGTGGATGCTGCAGAAGCCGGAGAATGCGTCGGTCCGCTCCATCAATCCCATCGTGGGCGAAACAAACGACGGGCAGCTGAACGCCACCCGTTGGCGGGGCGGGATTGGCCGCGCCGTCGTGCAGGCGCTGGAGTCGGCGAACACGGGAACCGTCGCCGAAGGCAGTGTCGGTGCGGGGCACGGCACCGTGATGTTCGGCTGGAAGGGAGGAATCGGCACCGCCTCGCGCGTGTTGCCGGCATCGCTGGGTGGTCACACGGTGGGGGTGCTGGTCCAGGGGAACTACGGCGGCGTGCTGCAGATGGCGGGGGTACCCATTGGGCCACTGCTTGGCCGGTACGCCTTTCAGCGCGACGTGGCCCCCTTGCGCCCGGGTGGCGCGGGCGGGCCGGGCGACGCCCACGCGGAACGGGGCGACGGGTCGTGCATGATCGTCATCGCCACCGATGCGCCGCTGCTGGCGCGCAATCTCGAGCGACTCGGGGCGCGCGCCATCATGGGCCTCGCGCGGACCGGCTCGAGCGCCTCCAACGGCTCGGGCGACTATGTGCTGGCCTTTTCCACCAGCCCGCGTGTGCGGCGCAATCCCGATGCGGCGCTGTCCACCAACGACGAACTGGGGAATGACGCCATGTCGGCGCTCTTCCAGGCGGTCACCGAGGCCACCGAGGAGGCGCTCTACAACGCCCTGCTCATGGCCACGCCGGTGTCGAGCCGCGCCGGTACGGTGCGTCCGTTGCCGGTGGATTCGGTGCGCACCCTGCTGCGAGCACGCGGCATCGGACGCTGATGCCCCCGCGGGCCAACCGCCTGCACGGTGCGGTCGGCCCTCCGGCCGGCTCGGTGTCCCTTACCCGCCGGCACCAGCCAGGACATCCGACAGCACGGCCCCCGCAGTCGCCAACCCGCCGGCGCCGGCCCCCTCGAACACCAGTGCGCCCGCCGAGTCGCTCTCCACAACAATGCGGTTGCGGGGACCGGCGACCTGCGCCCACGGGTCCGTGCCATGGACACGCGTGGGGAGAATGCGCGCCACCAGCGCTCCCTCCTCGCGGGCCACGGTCGCCAGCAGCTTGACCCGGTCGCCTTCGGCGGCCACCCGTGCAGCCCACGCCGCCGACTCCGCATCGATGCCGCGGCGCGTGACCGACAGTGAGTCAGGGGGAACACCAAAGGCGAGCCACGCCAGAATGCGCAGCTTGTCCTCGGCGTCCTGCCCGTTGAGATCGCGCGTGGGATCGGCCTCGGCGTACCCCAACTGCTGGGCGGCGGCCACGGCCTCGGCCAGCGACTCGCCCCGGGCCACGCGTTCGAGCACGTAGTTGCTGGTGCCGTTGAGGATGCCACTGACCCGGGTAATGCCCACACCGGCCGCCCCCGCACGCACACAGCGCACGACCGGGACGGCCCCGCACACGGCGCCTTCGAAATCGAGCCGAGTGTTGCCGATCGCGGCGAGCGCCTGCAACGCGGCCCCCCGCTCGCCAAGTAGCGCCTTGTTGGCGGTCACCACCCGCACGCCGCGCGCGAGCGCCGTTTCCACCAGGGTACGCGCGGTGGTGGTCCCGCCAATGACTTCCACCAGGACATCGATGTCGTCGTCGAGCAGCGCACCGACGTCGGCGGTGAGTGCGGTCGTGGCAGCGAGGCCGGCGTGAACCGCGCGTGCAAAGGCCGGGCGCGCGAGTGCGGCATGGCGCACCAGCACGCGCTGCACCTGCACGTCGGGCCCGGGCGCTGCCGCCAGCCGCCGCTGGGTGAGCAGGTCGAGCAGACTGCCGCCGACATGCCCGCACCCGGCAAGGGCGATGCGCAATGGCGCAGATGGAGCACGGCTCATGGCTGCGCTCCCCACGCCACATCGTGTTCGCGCGCGCGGGCACCGGTGAGCGCGCCATGGATGATGCGCGCCACGCGCTCCACCTCGAGCAGGAACGCGTCGTGGCCGTGGACCGACGGCAGATCGAGGTAGCGCGCGCCGCACGCGTCCGCCCATTCGCGCACGGCATGGTCGGGGTACAGCTGATCGCCCGGAATGCCCACGCCAATGAGGCGATCGGCCACCGGCGCCAGCGCGGCCGCCACGCCCCCCCGTCCGCGCCCCACATCGTGTCCATCCATGGCGTCGAGCAGCGCGCCATAGCTGGCGGCATCGAAGCGCTCCACGAGACGGTCGCCGTGCGCGTCGAGCCACGCGTTGACCTGAAATGCGCCCCGTTCATCCTTCGTGCGCCCGAACCGGCGTTCGAGTGCTTCGGGGGTCCGATAGCTGAGCATGCCGATCATGCGGGCAAGCGCCAGCCCCTCGCGTGCACCCCCCAGTTCCATGGCGCGGCGCATGAGCGCATTCCACGCCAGCCCCTGGGCCGTCTGCACGGCCGGCGCTGCCAGGCACACCGCACTGCGCACGCGATGCGGGAAGCTGGCGGCAAACTCCAGTGTGACCATCCCGCCCAGCGACCCGCCGCACACCAGCAGCGGGGCTTCCACGTCGAGGGCGTCGAGCAGGCGGGCCAGCAGTGCCGCCTGATCACGCGTGCTGATGGGCGGCAGTGCATCGGGGGCATCGCGGCGCGGTCCCGTTGTCCCGTCGCACCCGCCGAGCAGGTTGGCGCAGAGGACGGCGTGTTTTGTGGGGTCGATGGCGGCACCCTCCCCAATGACCCCCTTCCACCATGTGCTGGCCTGCACGGTGCCGGTGAGCGCATGCACGACCAGCACCACGTTGTCGCGCGCGGCATTGATCGTGCCCTCCAGCTGGTACCGCACGCGCACGTGGGGAACGACGTCCCCGCCTTCGAGCGCGACGTGCTGCCATGCGATGGTGTCGTCCACCACCGGCGGCGTGTCTGCCGAACCCCGAGCCGTCACGCCGCGCTCTCCGCGTGCTGCGGGCCGGCCGTGGCGGTGCGCACGCTTTCGGTGCCGATGGCCGCGGCGAGCGCCCGATCGAGATCGGCAATGAGGTCGTCGGCGTCCTCGAGCCCGATGGACAGCCGCACGAGGTCGGCCGTGACACCCGCCGCCTGACGCTCCGACTCGGAGAGCTGCGCGTGCGTGGTGGTCCACGGATGGATCACGAGGCTCTTGGCGTCGCCCACATTGGCCAGCAGGGAGAAGAGCGTGGTGCCCTCGATGAAGCGTCGCGCCCCAGCTTCTCCGCC
>Ga0315900_10009550_pt1 | contig 12287 bp, 9 predicted proteins | sample LakEriMetagenome_FD_203521 | JGI IMG/M metagenome (GOLD analysis project Ga0315900, IMG submission 203521) | Freshwater fungal communities from buoy surface, Lake Erie, Ohio, United States - Buoy 12 MA114 | ecosystem: Environmental > Aquatic > Freshwater > Lake > Lake biofilm | place: USA: Lake...
GACTGGCGCCGTCCGCGCGATGCGAGGCGGCATCCTGCAGCGGGCCCCCGCCCGCTGCCGAACCTGCCGTTATCTCCGCGCGGCCTCCGGGCCCGCGCGACGGGCCGCAGATTGTACAGGCCCGTCGATGCGCGGTGTCAAGGAACCCTCCGGGTACCCGGTCTCAGTGCTTGAGGCCGGGCGTGCGAGCCGCCTCCTCGACCGGGGCGGCCGGCAGAGGCACCTCCGCGGGTGCGACCGCGGGTTCGGGCAGCGGCTCGGGCGCGTGCTCGAGCGCGACCGCCAGGACCTCGTCGATCCACTTGACCGGACGGATCTCCAGGCGCGACTTGATCGAGTCCGGGATGTCCGCGAGGTCCTTCACGTTCTCCTGGGGAATGAGCACGACGCGGATGCCGCCACGCTGCGCGGCGAGCAACTTTTCCTTCAGGCCGCCGATGGCGAGGACCTCGCCGCGCAGCGTGATCTCGCCGGTCATCGCCACGTCCGCACGAACCGGGATGCCCGACAGCACCGACACCATCGCCGTGCAGATGCCGATGCCTGCGCTGGGCCCGTCCTTCGGCGTCGCACCCTCCGGCAGGTGGATGTGGATATCGTTCTTCTGGTAGAAATCCTCGGGCAGGCCGAGCGTACGGGAGCGCGAACGCACGACCGACAGCGCTGCCTGGATCGACTCCTGCATCACGTCGCCCAGTTTGCCGGTGGTGGTCATCTTGCCCTTGCCGGGCAGGACCACCGCTTCGATGGTGAGGAGTTCGCCTCCCACTTCCGTCCAGGCGAGTCCGGTGACCTGGCCGACCTGGTTCTCCTTCTCGGCGATGCCGTAGGTGTAGCGGCGCACCCCAAGGTAATTGGCGAGGTTGCGTGCCGTGATGGTGATGCGGCGGGTGCGCGTGCCCGCGCCCTCCGTCGCCTCGTCCGGCGCGGCGCGTGCCGCGCGACGACCGCCGGACTGCACCAGCGTGCGAACCACCTTGCGGCAGATCTTGGAGATCTCCCGCTCGAGCGACCGAACCCCGGCCTCGCGGGTGTAATGGCGCATGATGTCGCGCAACGCACTCTCCGCGACGACCAGTTCGCTCTCGCGCAGCCCGTGGTTCTTCATCTGCTTGGGCAGCAGGTAGCGGGTGGCGATGCTCACCTTCTCGTCCTCGGTATAGCCGGACAGCCGGATGACCTCCATGCGGTCGAGCAGGGGCGCGGGGATGTTGAGCGAGTTGGCCGTCGCGACGAACATGACGTCGGACAGGTCGTAGTCGACCTCGATGTAATGGTCGACGAAGGTGTGGTTCTGTTCGGGATCGAGGACTTCGAGCAGCGCCGAGGACGGATCGCCGCGGAAATCCATGCCCATCTTGTCGACTTCGTCGAGCAGGAAGAGCGGGTTGCGCACGCCGACCTTGCTCATGTTCTGCAGGATCTTGCCCGGCATCGATCCGATGTAGGTGCGCCGATGGCCACGGACCTCGGCCTCGTCGCGCACGCCGCCCAGCGACATGCGCACGAACTTGCGGTTGGTGGCACGCGCGATCGACTGGCCCAGCGAGGTCTTGCCGACCCCGGGCGGACCGACCAGGCACAGGATGGGTGCCTTCACCTTGTCGACGCGCTGCTGCACCGCCAGGTACTCCAGGATCCGTTCCTTGACCTTCTCGAGGCCGAAGTGGTCGGTGTCGAGCACCTGCTCCGCGGCGTCCAGGTCCTTGCTGATGCGGCTTTTCTTGCGCCACGGCAGGTTGATCAGCGTCTCGATGTAGTTGCGGACGACCGTGGCCTCCGCCGACATCGGGGACATCAGCTTGAGCTTCTTCAGTTCGGCCTCGGCCTTGCGCCGCGCCTCCTTGGTCATGCCCGAGCGCTTGATGCGCTTGTCCATCTCCTCGAGATCGGCGCCCTCTTCCATGTCGCCGAGTTCCTTCTGGATGGCCTTGACCTGTTCGTTGAGGTAGTACTCGCGCTGGCTCTTCTCCATCTGGCGCTTGACGCGACCGCGGATGCGCTTTTCGACCTGCAGGATGTCGAGCTCGGTCTCCACCTGGGTCATCAGGTGCTCGAGGCGGCGCTTGACGTCGAACATCTCGAGCACTTCCTGCTTCTGCTCGAGCTTCAGCGGCAGGTGCGCGGCGATGGTGTCGGCGAGACGCCCGGCCTCGTCGATGCCGGCGATCGACGTGAGGATCTCCGGGGGGATCTTCTTGTTGAGTTTCACGTACTGGTCGAACTGCGTGACCATCGTGCGCCGCATGGCCTCCACCTCGGTGGCCTCCGGCCCCTCCCCGATGGCAACCGGATCCGCGTGCGCGGTGAGGAAACCGTCCGCCTCGCGGACGTCGGACAGGCGCGCGCGCTGGCTGCCCTCGACCAGCACCTTCACCGTGCCGTCGGGCAGCTTGAGCATCTGCAGGATGCTGGCGATGCTGCCGACCGCGTACAGGTCCTCGGCGGAGGGGTCGTCCTTGGAGGCGACGCGCTGGGCCGCCAGCAGGATCGCCTTGCCCGACTCCATCGCCGATTCGAGTGCCTTGATCGACTTCGGGCGTCCCACGAACAACGGAATGACCATGTGCGGGAAGACCACCACGTCGCGCAGCGGCAGCAGCGGAAGCGTGACCGCGCCTGCGGAGGGAGTTTCGGTGTTGTCGGGAATCGACATGCGGAGGAGTCCTCGGGACGACGTGAGCAGCGGAGGTGGGGCCCACCCACTGTAAGTTCAAGCCCCGGGGACGGCAATGCACGCCCCGGTGTCCGTGATCCTAACGCCAACCGCCCCTGCGCGCCGGAAGGCGGGCTCTGGCGACGGCGACGACCCCCTGCCGCACCGGGCGCTCAGGCGGAGTCGGCGATGCGCTGGGGATCGGAGTAGATGAGCAGCGGCGGGCCGTCGCCGTCGACCGTCGACTCGTCGATCACGACCTTGGTCACGCCCTCGAGCGAGGGCAGGTCGAACATCGTGTCGAGCAGCGTGTGCTCGAGGATGGACCGCAGTCCCCGGGCGCCGGTCTTGCGGGCGAGCGCCTTGCGCGCGATCGCGAACAGGGCGTTGTCCCGGACCTCGAGCTCCGCGCCCTCCATCGAGAACATCCGCTGGTACTGCTTGATCAGCGCGTTGCGCGGCTCGGTCAGGATCTGGATCAGGGCCTTCTCGTCCAGTTCCTCCAGCGTGGCCACCACCGGCAGGCGACCGACGAATTCGGGGATCAGGCCGTACTTGATCAGGTCCTCGGGTTCGACATCGCGCAGCACCTCGCCGATGTGCTTGCGGCTGTCGGGCCCCCGCACCTCGGCACCGAAGCCGATGCCGCCCTTCTCGGAGCGGGCGCGGATGACCTTGTCGAGGCCGTCGAATGCGCCCCCGCAGATGAACAGGATGTTCGTCGTGTCGACCTGCACGAACTCCTGGTTCGGATGCTTGCGTCCACCCTGGGGCGGCACCGAGGCGATGGTGCCTTCGATCAGCTTGAGCAGGGCCTGCTGCACGCCTTCGCCCGAGACATCGCGGGTGATCGAAGGGTTCTCGGACTTGCGCGAGATCTTGTCGATCTCGTCGATGTAGACGATGCCGCGCTGCGCCTTCTCGACGTCGTAGTCGCACTTCTGCAGCAGCTTCTGGATGATGTTCTCGACATCCTCGCCGACGTAGCCCGCTTCGGTGAGCGTAGTGGCGTCGGCCATCACGAAGGGGACGTTGAGCAGGCGCGCGAGCGTCTGGGCGAGGAGCGTCTTGCCCGAGCCGGTGGGGCCGATGAGCAGGATGTTGCTCTTCGCGAGCTCGATGTCCTCGTTCTTGCCGAGGTTGCGCAGCCGCTTGTAGTGGTTGTAGACCGCGACCGCGAGGATCTTCTTCGCCTTGTCCTGGCCGATCACGTACTGGTCGAGGATCTGCTGGATCTCCCGCGGCGACGGCAGGTCCGAGCGGCCGGCCTTCGCCGACTGGGCCTCGGCCTGGATCTCCTCGCGGATGATGTCGTTGCAGAGCTCGATGCACTCGTCGCAGATGAACACCGAAGGGCCGGCGATGAGCTTGCGGACCTCGTGCTGGCTCTTGCCGCAGAAGGAGCAGTAGAGAAGCTTCTCGCCGCTGGAGGCCTTTTCGGTCATGTCGCGTGCCGCTCCCGCATCGCCCCGGCCGTCAGCTCGCCGCCCGCGACTCGAGCACGCGATCGACCAGCCCGTACTGCAGGGCCGCTTCGGCGCTGAGGAAGTTGTCGCGGTCGCTGTCGCGCTCGATGGTGGCGACGTCCTGGCCGGTATGCCTGGACAGAAGCCCGTTCAGTCGCTGCTTCAGGTAGAGGATTTCCTTCGCGTGGATCTCGATGTCCGAGGCCTGCCCCTGGAAGCCGCCGCTGGGCTGGTGGATCATCACGCGGGAATTGGGCAGGCAGTAGCGCTTGCCCTTCGTGCCCGCAGCCAGCAGGAACGCGCCCATGCTCGCAGCCTGCCCGATGCACAGCGTGCTCACGTCGGGCTTGATGAACTGCATGGTGTCGTAGATCGCCAGTCCGGCCGTGACCATCCCGCCCGGAGAGTTGATGTAGAACGAGATGTCCTTGTCGGGGTTCTCGGACTCGAGGAAGAGCATCTGCGCCACGATCAGGTTGGCGGTGTGTTCGTTGACAGGGCCGACGAGGAAGATCACCCGCTCCTTGAGCAGGCGCGAGTAGATGTCGTAGGCGCGTTCGCCGCGCCCGCTCTGCTCGATCACCATGGGGACCATGCCGAGACCCATCGGCGCACCCGCTCCCCGCTCCCCGCCCATCGACTGCCAGTCGGCCATGTGCGCTCCCGTGTTCGCTAGCTGCGCGCGGCTCAGTTACCGGACTCGGCTTCGGTGCCCATCAGGGCATCGAAGGCCATCGGGGTATCCACCACCCGGGCGGCACCGAGGGCCCAGTCGACCACGTTCGACTCGACCACCATCGCCTCGATTTCGGAGAGCCGCTGCGCCGAACCATAGTACCACTTGACGACTTCCTCGGGCCTCTCGTAGCTCTCGGCGAGTTTCTGGATTTCAGCCTTCACCTGGGCCGGTTTCGCCTGCAGGCCGTGGGCACGCACCACCTCGGCGAAGATCAGTCCGACCTGCACCCGGCGCCGCGCCTGCTGCTCGAACAGTTCCGCCGGGATCGGCGTATCGGCACCGACCGGCATGCCCCGGGCGGCCATGTCGCGGCGCGCCATCTCGACCAGGCGGGCGGACTCCTCGGACACCAGCGACTTCGGCACCTCGACGGGCGTGGCCGCCAGCATGGCCTCGATCACGCGCTCCTTCGTCCGGGCCGCCACGCGGCGCTCGACCTCGCGGCGGACGTTCTGGCCGACCTCCTCGCGCATGCGGGCGACGTCACCGTCGGCCACGCCCATGCTCCTGGCGAACTCGGCGTCCAGTTCGGGGACCACCGGTCCGGCCACGGACTTCACGGTGACCGCGAACTGCGCGGTCTTGCCCGCGACTTCACGCCCGTGGTAGTCCTCCGGGAAGTTGACCGGGAACGTCCGGCTCTCGCCGGCCTTCAGCCCGACCAGGCCGGTCTCGAACTCGGGCAGCAGCCCGCGGCGTCCGAGCACGAACACCGCATCGGTGCCACTGCCGCCCTCGAAGGCCACGCCGTCCACCGTCCCGGTGAAATCGAGCGTGACCTGGTCCTCGCCCTCCACCGCCCGCTCGACAGGCTCGTAGCGCACGCGCTGGCGGCGCAGGATGTCCAGCGTGCGGTCGATATCGGCATCGCCGACTTCGACCACCGGGCGCTCGATGCTCGAGGCGGCAAGGTCGCCAAGCGTCACGTCCGGGTAGACCTCGAAGGTGGCGCTGTAGGCGAATTCGGTGGCATCGGGCTCGGCCGCGGCCGGCTCGAAACTGGGCATGCCGGCCACCCGCAGGTTGCGCTCGCGCACCGCATCGCCGAAGCTGCGCTGGACCGTGTCGCCGAGGACCTCCTGGCGCACCTGAGGGCCGAACTGCTGCGCGACCAGGCGAAACGGTACCTTGCCGGGCCGGAAGCCGTGGAGCTTGACCGTGCGGGAGAGCTTCTTCAGGCGCTGGTCGACTTCGCCTTCGATCTCGGAGAGCGGCAGGCGGACGCTCACGCGGCGCTCCAGGGCGCTCAGGTTCTCGACGGTCACGTTCATGGGGAGACTCGATCAGGTGGGATAGAGGGAAGCCGCGGGCGACGGAACCGGCGCGCCCGGTCGCGGGGCGCGTTGGTGCGAAAGGAGAGACTCGAACTCTCACGCCTCTCGGCGCTGGAACCTAAATCCAGTGCGTCTACCAGTTCCGCCACTTTCGCGCCGGTCCGGCCTGCTGCAGGCCAAGCCGCCTAGTTTAATATATTGGCGACCCTGAGCGCCGACCCCGGCGGGCGACGACCCCGAACGTCGGCGCTCGCCCCCCGCCAGCGGCCGTGCCCGGCCCGATTGCGTTGTCCCGATGCCGGTCGACCATTACGAGAACTTCCCGGTCGCCTCCTGGGTCCTGCCGAGAGCGTTGCGCAGGCCCATCGAGGTGATCTACGCGTTCGCCCGCACCGCCGACGACCTGGCGGACGAGGGCGACCGGGCGCCTGCCCAGCGGCTGGCCGCGCTGCAGGCGTTCCGCGAGGAACTGGTCCGCATCGCCGGGCGCGAGCCTGCGCGAACCCCGCTGTTCCGTGACCTCGCATCGGTGATCGACACGCACCGGCTGCCGCTCGCCCCGTTCCACGACCTGCTCGACGCGTTCACGCAGGACGTGACCTGCACCCGCTACGCCGATTTCGCGCAGGTCCTCGACTACTGCCGGCGCTCGGCCAATCCGGTCGGTCGGCTGCTGCTGCACCTGTACGGCCGTGCCGAGCCGGGATCGCTCGCGCGTTCGGACAGCATCTGCACGGCGCTGCAACTGGTGAACTTCCTGCAGGACGTGGCGCGCGACTGGACGATCGGCCGCGTCTACCTCGCCCAGGACGAACTGCGCGCGGCCGGCATCGACGAGTCGCAGATCGCCCAGGGTCGCGTCGATGATCGATGGTCCGGCTTCATGCACGCGCAGGCCGAACGGGCCGCCGGCATGCTGGTGCGGGGCGCGCCACTCGCGCGCGAACTGCCCGGGCGGGCCGGGCTCGAACTGCGCCTGGTCGTCGCCGGCGGGCTGCGGATCGCACGGCGGGTGCAGGCCGTGCGAGGAGACGTCTTCCGACGACGCCCGGTCCTGGGCTGGCGCGACTGGATGGCCGTCGCCGCCCGGGCGGCATGGTACCCGCCGGCCACGGCCGCGGAGGTTGCGAGATGACGCCGGAGCAGTACTGCCAGCAACGCGCGGCCGCCAGCGGCTCGAGCTTCTACTACAGCTTCATGTTCCTGGCGCCACCGCAGCGCAGGGCGATCACCGCCCTGTACGCCTTCTGCCGGGAAGTCGACGATGTCGTCGACGAGGCGACCGACGAGCGCGTCGCCCGCCTCAAGCTCGACTGGTGGCGTACCCAGGTGGCGATCGCCTGCGGGGAGCCGCCGCCCGGCGAGCAGCCCTCGCTGCACCCGGTCACCCGGGCGCTGGCGCCGGCGATCGAGCGCCATGCGCTGCCGCGCGTGCATCTGGACGAGATCATCGCCGGCATGCAGATGGACCTCGACTGCAATCGGTACCGCAGCTTCGACGAACTGCGCCTGTACTGCCACCGGGTGGCAGGGGCGGTCGGACTGCTCTCCGCGCGCATCTTCGGCTACCGCGAGCCGGCCACGCTCGAGTACGCGGACCTCCTCGGTATCGCGCTGCAACTCACCAACATCGTGCGCGACGTGGCCGAGGACGCGCGCCGCAACCGGATATACCTGCCGACCGAGGACCTCGACCGCTTCGGGGTCCGGGAGGATGACCTGCTCTGCCGGCGCGACGGGCCCGAGGTGCGCGCGCTGGTGCAGTTCCAGATCGACCGCGCGCAGCAGCACTACGAGCTCGCGCTGCGGCGGCTGCCCGAGGTCGACCGGCACAGCCAGCGCACCGGCCTCATCATGGCGGCGATCTACCGTACCCTGCTGCGAGAGATCGCCGCCGGTGGCGCCCGCGTGCTCGTGGAGCGAACCTCGCTCACCCCGCTGCGCAAGCTCTGGATCGCCTGCAGGACGGCATGGACGGCGCGCGTACCCTGAGCGGGGTGGCGCCCCCGGCGCGCGTCGCGGTCGTCGGGGCCGGCTATGCGGGCCTGGCGGCCGCCGTGCGGCTGCAGGTCGCCGGGCTGCGTCCCGAGGTATTCGAATCCGCGGCCGAGCCGGGGGGTCGCGCCCGGCGCGTGCACACGCCCGAGGGCGTGTTCGACAACGGGCTGCACATCGGCATTGGCGCCTATACCCGCCTGCTGGCGATTTCGGCCGAGGTCGGCGCCGAGGCCGCCTGGCTCCGACAGCCGCTCGACTGGCGCATCGGGCAAGCGGTGCACCTGCGCGCAGCCCCCCTGCCCGCGCCCCTTCACCTGCTCGTCGGCCTCGCTCGGGCGCGCGGCCTGCCGGTGGGCGCGAGGCTGCAGGCTGCGTGGATGGTCGCCCGCCTGCGTGCCGACCGCTGGCAGGTGCGGCCGGACACCGGACTGCCGGACCTGCTCGACCGGCTGCGCCAGGGTCCCGCCATCCGCGAATCCCTCTGGCATCCGCTGTGCGTGGCGGCGCTGAACACCCCTCCGGCGAACGCGTCCGCGCAGGTCTTCGCCAACGTCCTGCGCGACAGCCTCGGCGCCGGGCGGGGCGCGAGCGACCTGCTGCTGCCGCGCGTGGACCTGACCGCAGCCTTCCCGGACCCTGCGGTGCGCTGGCTGCAGGCGCGCGGCGCGCGCGTTCACCTTCGAACCCGCGTGCTGCGCGTGGTCGAGCACCCCTCGGGCGCGGGATGGCAGCCGCTCACGGCACCGGGTGGCACGCCTGCGGGCGACGACACCTCCCCCTTCCGGGCCGTGGTCCTGGCCGTCGCCCCGCGAGCGCTGGCACACCTGACCGAGGCCTGGCCCGCACTGGCGGCCGTGCACGAGACCGCCGCCGCGCTCGCCCACGAGCCGATCACCTCGCTCTACCTCGGCTACCCGGGTAGCCCGGCCCTGCCCGCACCCATGGTCGGCCTCGAGGGAGGCCCGGGACAGTGGGCCTTCGACCGCGGCGCGCTGGGCGGACAGACGGGCGTGATCGGCGTGGTGATCAGCGCCTCGGCCACTGAACGGGCCAGCGGCACCGCTGCGCTTGCCGACGCGGTGCATCGCCAGCTGGCTGCGCTGCTGCCCGGGCTTCCCCCACCGCGCTGGCAGCGGGTCATCACCGAGCGCATGGCCACCTTTGCCTGCACCCCCGGCCTCGACCGCGTCGGGCTGCACACCGCAGCCCCCGGCGTATTCATCGCGGGCGACCACGTGCGCAGCGACTGGCCGGCCACCCTCGAGGGGGCCGTGCGCAGCGGCGAGGCCGCTGCTGCGGCCGCGGTGGACTGGCTGCGCGAGCGGTCGACCTGACGCGCGCCGACTCGCGTCGCGCGCCCCGGAGCACCGCGACGCGGGTCGGCGCCGCCCCCACCGGGCGGGGCGAACGGCGATAATCGCAGGTCCGTCTCCCCGGTAACGCGCCCATGCTGCCCACCCTCGCCCTGCCCCCCGATCGGCCCGACGTCCGGGACGCGCTCGCCGATCGCGTGATCCTGGTCACCGGCAGCGGGCAGGGCATCGGACGAGCCGTCGCGCTCGCCTGCGCCCGCCAGGGCGCCCGCGTGGTGCTGCACGGTCGCCGCCAGCGCAAGCTGGAGACCGTGTACGACGCGATCGTCGGCGAAGGACTGCCCGAGCCGGTCATCGTGCCGCTGGACCTGGCCAAGGCACAGGACGAGGACTATGCGGCGCTCGCCTCGGCGATCGCCGGGCAGGTGGGGCGGCTCGACGGCATCGCGCACTGCGCGGTGCATCTCGACGAATTGCGCCCGCTCGACGACGAGCCGCTGACCCGATGGCTGACGATGCTGAGGGTGAACCTCGTCGCCGTGGCGGCCATCGACCGCGCCTGCGGACCGCTGCTGTGGCAGGCGCCGGATGCGTCGATCGTGGTGACGATCGAGTCGCACGCGATCGCCCCGGCCGCCTACTGGGGCAGCTTCGCGATCGCCAAGCAGGGATTGCTCGGCCTGGTGTCCATCACCGCGGCGGAATGGGCAGCGCGCCCGTCGGTGCGGGTGAACGCCCTGCTGCCGGGCCCGGTGGCCAGTCCGCAGCGGTCGCGCACCCATCCGGCCGAGGACGGCGCGCGGCTTGCCACCCCCGAGTCGGTCGCGCACGGCTACGTGTTCCTGCTCGGCCCGCAGGCCACCGGCCTGACCGGACGCCTGCTCGACCTCTCCGCGGGACGCTGAGCCCCGCGCGCGCGACTCAGGCCGCGGGCAGCACCTCACGCACCCGATCGGGCAGCGGCATCGAGCGCCCTGCCGCAGGGTCGATCCATACCATCACCGCATCGGCCTCCGCGTACACGATCGACGGATCGCCGACGTCGCGGATCAGGTAGCGATGGCGAAAGCTGCTGCGGCCGGGCGGCGCGCAGTAGACCTGCACCTCGATCGACGCGGGGTAGACGATCGAGCGCAGGAACCGGCAGCCGGTCTGCGCGACCACCGGCCCGGTGCCGTCGCCATGGCGCTCGGGCACGTAGCGGTCGAACCACTCGATGCGCGCCTGCTCGGTGAAACGGAAGTACTGGACGTTGTTCACGTGCCCCTGCGCATCCATGTCGCCCCAGCGGACGGCGACGGCGGTGGTGAGCATCGGCTTGAACTCGGGCGGGATCGTGATGTCGGCGGGCATGGTCGAGCAGGGTGGAAGTCCGGGGGGCGATGGCGGCGGAGTCGGACGCCTGGAGCGCGCCGGCGACGGTGGCCTCGGGCGAGCGGAGGACCCGGGCGCTCGCACCGCGTTGCGGCGGGACGCACGAGTCCGACTCCGGGGGGCGTCCCGCCCTTCCGCTAGAATCCGAGGTTAACCGAATCCGTGGAGACCGCCGTGACCGCCGAGCCGCGCACCGACCGCGAGTCGATGCCCTACGACCTGGTGATTGTGGGCGCCGGCCCCGCCGGACTTGCCGCCGCCATCCATGCCAAGCAGCGTGCGCTCGCGCTCGGCCACGAGGTGAGCGTCTGCGTGCTGGAGAAGGGCTCCGAGGTCGGTGCCCATATCCTCTCGGGCGCCGTCATGGATCCGCGGGCCCTGGGCGAACTGCTGCCCGACTGGAAGGCGCAGGGCGCGCCGCTGACCGTCCCGGTCACCGAGGACCGCTTCCTGTTCCTGGGCGAGCAGCGCCACTGGCAGGTCCCGGCCCCCCTGCTGCCCGAGTGCTTCCGCAACCACGGCAACTACGTGATCAGCCTGGCCAACGTCTGCCGCTGGCTGGGCACGCAGGCCGAGGCCCTCGGCGTCGACCTGTTCCCCGGGTTCGCCGCCACCGAGGTGCTGCACGACGAGGCCGGCGCGGTGCGCGGCGTGGCCACGGGCGACATGGGCATCGCGCGCGACGGCAGTCGCACCGATGCGTTCCAGCCCGGCATGGAGCTGCACGCGAACTACACCCTGTTCGCCGAGGGCTGTCGTGGCCACCTCGGTCGCCAGCTCGAGGAGCGGTTCGAACTGCGCGAGGGGCGGGATCCGCAGACCTACGGGATCGGGCTGAAGGAGCTGTGGCAGGTCGACCCCGCGGTCCACCAGCCGGGACTGGTCGTCCACACCGCCGGCTGGCCACTGGACCGGGATACCTACGGCGGTTCCTTCCTGTACCACCTGGACGAAGGCCAGGTGGCCGTGGGCTTCGTGGTCGGGCTGGGTTACCGCAACCCCTACCTCTCGCCGTTCGAGGAATTCCAGCGCTACAAGACCCACCCGTCGATCCGTCGCTTCCTCGAGGGCGGTCGTCGTGTCGCCTACGGCGCACGGGCGATCGCCGCAGGCGGCCTGCAGTCGCTGCCGCGCCTGGTCTTCCCCGGCGGCGCCCTGATCGGCTGCGACGCGGGTTTCCTCAACGCATCGCGCATCAAGGGCAGCCACGCGGCCATCAAGTCCGGCATGCTCGCAGCCGCCGCAGCGGTCGATGCGCTGGCGGCCGGACGCACCCACGATACGCTCGAGGCCTACCCGGAGGCCTTCGCGCAGAGCTGGCTCCACGAGGAACTACACCGGGCGCGCAACTTCAAGCCGGCGATGTCCCGCGGCCTGCTCACCGGCACCCTCCTGGTCGGGGTCGACCAGGTCCTGCTGCGGGGCCGTGCGCCGTGGACGCTGCACCACACGCACGCCGACCATGAA
>Ga0315900_10009551_pt1 | contig 12287 bp, 10 predicted proteins | sample LakEriMetagenome_FD_203521 | JGI IMG/M metagenome (GOLD analysis project Ga0315900, IMG submission 203521) | Freshwater fungal communities from buoy surface, Lake Erie, Ohio, United States - Buoy 12 MA114 | ecosystem: Environmental > Aquatic > Freshwater > Lake > Lake biofilm | place: USA: Lake...
TTGTGAGCGCGATCGCGGGCCGGCTCGCCGACGTGCGCGAGTTCGCGTAGGAGGCGCCGTGGACAGGTTCACCGTGCTGACCGCCGTCGCCGCGCCTCTGGTGCGCGCGAACGTCGACACCGACGCGATCATCCCGTCGCGCGAGATGAAGACCGTCTCGAAGACGGGTCTCTCCGCTGGCCTGTTCGCCGGCTGGCGCTACGCCGAGATCGGCGGCCGCGACCCGAATCCCGAGTTCGTGCTGAACCGGCCCGGCTACGCGGGCGCGAGGATCCTGCTCGGCGGCGAGAACTTCGGCTGCGGCTCGAGCCGCGAGCACGCGGTGTGGGCGCTGCACGAGTACGGCTTCCGTGCGGTGGTCGCGCCGACGTTCGCGCCCATCTTCGCGTCGAACTGCATCCGCAACGGCGTCGTGCCGGCGCGCGTCGCGCTCGAGCACGTGCGCGAGCTCGCCGCGGCCGTGGAGCGCGACCCGGTCGCGAACGCCGTGACGGTCGATCTCGAGGCGAAGACGGTGAGCGCGCCCGGCGCGGGCCCGTACGCGTTCGCGATCGACGACGAGGCGCGCGAGATGCTGCTGAACGGCTGGGACGCGATCGACCTGACGCTCAAGTACCGCCCGGCGATCGAGGCCTTCGTCGTCCGCGACCGCGCGGAACGCCCCTGGATCTACGTCGCCCCGCGTGCCGCGGGCGAGAGGACGACCCCATGACCACGAAGCAGCGCATCCTCGTCAGCGAAGTGGGCCCGCGCGACGGCCTGCAGAGCATCCAGCCCGTCATGCCGCTCGAGGCCAAGAAAGCCTGGATCGCGGCCGAGGCCGCCGCCGGCGTCGCCGAGATCGAAGTCGGCAGCTTCGTGCCGGCGAAGCTGCTGCCGCAGCTCGCCGACACCGCCGAGGTCGTGAAGTACGCGCGCACGATCCCGGGCCTCGCGGTCGCGGTGCTGGTGCCGAACCTGAAGGGCGCGGAAGCCGCGGTCGAGGCGGGCGCCCACAAGCTCACGATCCCGCTGTCGGCGTCCGAGACGCACAGCCTGAAGAACGTGCGCCGCACGCACGCGCAGATGCTCGACGAGGTGCGCGGCATCGTCGCGCTGCTGCGTTCGCTGCCCGCGGCGCGCCGACCGAAGTTCGAGGGCGGCCTGTCCACCGCGTTCGGCTGCACGATCGAGGGCGTGGTCGCGCCCGACAAGGTGGTGCGGCTCGCCGAGCAGTTGATGGAGGCGGGCTGCGACGAGGTCGGGCTGTCCGATACGACGGGCTACGCGAACCCCGCGCAGGTGAAGGAGCTCGTGAAGCGCGTGAAGGCCGCGGTCGGCGACCACGCGCTGTCCGGCCTGCACCTGCACAACACGCGTGGCCTCGGTCTCGCGAACGTGCTCGCCGGCCTCGAGGTCGGCATCACCACCTTCGACAGTTCGCTCGGCGGCCTCGGCGGCTGCCCGTTCGCGCCGGGCGCGAGCGGCAACGTCGTCACCGAGGACCTCGTCTTCATGCTCGAAGCGATGGGGCTCGAGACCGGTATCGACCTGCCGAAGCTGCTCGAGGTCCGCCGGATCCTGCGCGACGCGCTGCCGACCGAATCCCTGTACGGCTTCACGCCGGACGCGGGCCTGCCGCTCGGCTTCGTGCCGGCGACGCCGGGCGCGACGCCCGGTCCGCAGGCCGGCGCGGCGGCGGGAGTCGCGGCATGAACGACGGGACGCGCGACGCGGGCGCCACGGGCGCCGGTGCGACGACCGCCACGGCCACTGCGGGCGCGGCCGCGCCCGCCCTGCCGCTCGCCGGGATCAAGGTCGTCGAGTTCACGCACATGGTGATGGGTCCGGCGGTCGGCGCGATCCTCGCCGAGCTCGGTGCCGACGTGATCAAGGTCGAGCCGATCGGCGGCGACTCCACGCGCGAGCTGCTCGGTTCCGGTGCGGGCTACTTCCCGATGTACAACCGGAACAAGCGCTCGATCAGCCTGAACCTGAAGGACCCGCGCGGCCTCGCCCTCGCGAAGCGCCTGTGCGCGAGCGCCGACGTGGTGGTCGAGAACTTCCGCACCGGCGCCATGGACAAGCTCGGGCTCGGCTACGACGCGCTCGCCGCCGACAACCCGCGCCTCATCTACTGCTCCGAGAAGGGCTTCCTGGCGGGCCCGTACGAGCATCGCACCGCGCTCGACGAAGTGACGCAGATGATGGGCGGCCTCGCGTACATGACGGGCCCGCCGGGCCGTCCGCTGCGCGCCGGCAGTTCGGTGATCGACGTGACCGGCGGCATGTTCGGCGTGATCGGCATCCTCGCGGCGATCGAGCAGCGCCACCGCACCGGCCGCGGACAGAAGGTGTCTTCCGCGCTGTTCGAGACCACCGTCTATCTCGTCGGCCAGCACATGGCGCAGAAGGCGGTCACCGGCAAGGCCGCCGCGCCGATGCCGGCGCGCGTCTCCGCGTGGGCGATCTACGACGTGTTCGAGACCGGCGACGGCGACCAGCTGTTCGTCGGCGTCGTCTCGGACGGCCTGTGGCGCACGTTCTGCGAGGCCTTCGCGCTCACCGAGCTCGGCGCGGACCCGGCGTACAGGACCAACTCGCAGCGCGTGCTGGCTCGCGAGACGCTGCTGCCGAAGGTGCGCGAGCTGTTCAAGGGCTACACGAAGGCGCAGCTGGTCGAGAAGCTGGAGCGCACCGGCATCCCGTTCGCGCCGATCGGCCGGCCCGAGGAGATGTTCGACGACCCGCACCTGCTCGCGAGCGGCGGGCTCGGCGACGTGACCCTCCCGAACGGCACCGCGACGAAGCTGCCGATCCTGCCGATCGAGATGGGCGGGCGGCGGCCCACGCGCGGCGGGAAGCTCGCGAAGATCGGCGAGCACTCGGCCGAGGTGCTGAAGGAACTGGGGCTGTCGGACGTGGAACTGGCGCAGCTCGCGGCCGACAAGGTGGTGGACGGCGCGGGCTGACGCCGGTAGCGCCGGGCCCCCGGGCGCCACGGCTCACCGTGGGCGCGACCCGGCGCACTTGACCAGACACGGCGCGGGAAGCGGAAATTGCGCTCCACGCCACTCGCGCCCCGCCCCGAGGCTCCCGTGACCGACTCCCGCTCCCGCCGGCGCCGTCTCGCCGGCGCGCTCGCGCTGCTGCTGGCCGCCGCCCTGCTGCCATTCCTGGCCGTCGCCCGGCCGCCGCTGCCGGCCCCGGCGCCCGACGCCCGAGTGCACTGGCCGGACGCCGATCACGACCCGGCGATCCCGACCGTGCAGTCGGTGCTGGGCTTCGAGGTCGGCACCGAGCTCGCCCGCCACGCCGAGGTCCGCCGCTACTTCGACGCGCTCGCCGCCGCCGCGCCGGACCGCATGCGCCTCGTCGAGATCGGCCGCTCGTGGCAGGGCCGCTCGCTGTTCTATGCGGTGATCTCGAGCCCGGCCAACCTCGCGCGCCTCGACGAGGTGCGCGCCGGCATGGCGAAGCTCGCGGATCCGCGGCGCCTCGCGCCGGGCGAGGGCGAGCGGCTGATCGCCTCGCTGCCGGCGCCGGTGTGGCTCGGCTACTCGGTGCACGGCAACGAGCCCGGCACGACCGACGCCGCGCTCGCGGTCGCGCACCACCTGCTCGCGAGCCGCGGCGACCCGCGCGTGCCCCGGATGCTCGACCAGACCGTCATCGTGATCGTGCCGCTGATCAACCCGGACGGCCGCGAGCGCTTCATCGACTCGAACCGCGCGGGCCGCGGCCTCGAGCCCGACCCGAGCCCGCTGTCCGCCGAGCGCGACGAGCCCTGGCCGGGCGGGCGCATGAACCACTACGTGTTCGACATGAACCGCGACTGGTTCACGAAGACGCAGCCGGAGATCCGCGCGGTGTCTGCGGCGCTGCTCGACTGGATGCCGGTGGTGGTCGCGGACGTGCACGAGATGGGCACGGACCAGACCTACTTCTTCCCGCCCGAGGCGAAGCCGCTGAACCCGAACCTGACGGCGCGGCAGCTCGCCAACGTCGAGGAGATCGGCCGCAACAACGCGCGCTGGTTCGACCGCTTCGGGCTGCGCTACTTCACGCGCGAGATCTTCGACGGCTTCTTCCCCGGCTACGGCAGCGGCTGGCCCAACTACCAGGGGGCGAGCGCGATGGTCTACGAACAGGGTTCGTCGCGCGGCCTCGTCGCGCGCCGCTCCGACGGCACGATCCTGCGCTATCCCGAGACGGTGCAGAGCCAGTTCGTCGCGTCGCTCTCCGCCGTCGAGGTCGTCGCGAACGCGCGCGAGCGGTACCTTCGGGACTTCGCGCAGTTCCGCGCGAGCGCGATCGAGGAGGGGCGGCGCGAGCCGGTGAAGGCCTACGTGCTCTCCGCCGAGCCCGATCCGGACATGGCCGCGCGGCTCGCGGTCACGCTCGCGCGCAACGGCATCGAGGTCACGCGCGTGCCGGGCGAGTTCCAGGCCTGCGGCGCGCGCTTCCCGGCCGGCGGCTACGTCGTCTCCGCCGCGCAGCCGGCCAAGCGCCTGATCCGCACGCTGCTCGACGAGAAGACGACGATGGATCCGGAGTTCGTGCGCCGCCAGCAGGATCGCATCGCGCGCGGCCTGCCGGACGAGATCTACGACGTCACCGCGTGGTCGCTGCCGCTGATGTACAACGTCGCGACGCGCACCTGCACGGCAGTGCCGAACGTGAGCGGCGAGCGCGTGAGCGCCGACTGGCAGCTGCCCGGCGGCGTCGTGAACCCGGGCGCGACGGTCGCCTTCCTCGTGCCGTGGGGCAACACCGCCTCCGCACGCTTCCTGGCCGCCGCCGTGCGTGCCGGCATCGACGTGCGGTCGTCGAACAAGCCGTTCACGGTCGACGGTGTGCGCTATCCCTCGGGCTCGCTCGTGATCCCGGTCGCCGGCGCGCGCGACCTAGGCGCGCGGCTGCAGCCGCTCGCCGTCGCGACCGGCGCGACCGTCACCGGCGTCGACACCGGGTGGGTGACCGACGGCCCCGGCTTCGGGTCGCCGAACGTGCTCGACATCCCGACGCCGCGCGTCGCGCTGATCTGGGACGAGCCGACCGAGCGCTACTCCGCGGGCCACGCGCGCTTCGTGCTGGAGCGGCAGTTCGGCTATCCCGTCACCGCGATCCGCGGCTCGCGCCTCGCGACCGCGAATCTCGACGGCTTCGACGTGCTGCTGATCCCGGGCGAGGGCCGCACCTACCGGAGCGCCTTCGGCAAGGGCGGCGTCGAGAACCTGAAGAACTGGGTCGCGCGCGGCGGCGTGCTGATCGGCCTCGGCACCGGTACGCGCTTCCTCGCGGATCCGGAAGTGGACCTGCTGCCGATCCGCCTCGAGGACGGCGTCTACGAGCCGAAGGGTGACGAGGGCAACGGCCGGGGCGAGAACGGCGACGGCGAGCGCGCCGGGAAGGGCGGTCGCGACGGCGGCGATTCCGGTGGCAAGTCGGGCGGCAAGGACGAGGCGAGCGAAGGCCGCGTCCCGGGCACGATCCTCGCGACCGAGGCCGACCTCGAGAAGGCGACGCTGCCCGAGAAGCAGCCGCCGCGCCCGGTCGCGGGCGTGCTGGCGCGCGCGACCGTCGTCGACGACGAGCACTGGCTAGCCGCGGGCGTGCAGCCCACCGTCAACGTGCTGTTCAGCGGCAACGAGATCTACGCGCCCGCCCGGCAGAACCAGGCGGATACCGTGCTGCGTTTCGCGGGCCCGGGCGAGGTGCTGACCTCCGGCGTGCTGTGGGAAGACAGCCGCCGCCAGATCGCGTTCAAGCCCTTCGTGGTGGCCAAGCGCGAGCGGCGGGGTCTCGTGATCGGGTTCACGCAGGACCCGAACTTCCGTGCGCAGATGAACGGCCTCAACCTGCTGCTGGTCAACGCGGTGTTCCGCGGCGCCGCGCTGGTGCACGACGCCAATGCGGCCGGCGTCGCGGAAGAGGACGACGCGCGCCGTTGACCCCGGGCGTGGTGGAAGGCGAACTGACGCTGAAGGGCGTCACGCAGCCGGTCACGCTGACGATCACCTCGTTCCTCGCGATGCCGCACCCGAGGGTGAAGAAGCCGGCGACCGGAGCGGCGCGCGGCCGTTGTTGCCGACCTCCGTCATCGCCTATCGTGTCGCAGGTCGCCGCCGGCGGTCCGGTCGCGCGTCGCCGCTCGGCGCGGCTTCGGCCGCCCCGCCTCCAGTCAGCCCCGGAACACCCGTGCGCCTCGCCGTCGTCCCCGTCACCGCCTTCCAGCAGAACTGCTCGGTCCTCTGGGACCCCGCGACGAAGCGCGCGGCGGTCGTCGATCCGGGCGGCGACCTCGACCGCGTGCTCGCGGTCGTCGAGCGCGAAGGCGTGACCCTGGAGAAGATCCTGCTCACGCACGCGCACATCGACCACGCGGGCGCGACCGCGGAACTCGCACGCCGCTGCGGGCTGCCGATCGAGGGCCCGCACGAGGGCGATCGCTTCTGGATCGAGGCGCTCGCGGAGCAGGGCCGGATGTTCGGCCTGCCGAGCGAAGGCGCCTTCGAGCCGACCCGCTGGCTCCGCGACGGCGACACGCTCACCGTCGGCTCGCTGACGCTGGACGTGCGCCACTGCCCCGGCCACACGCCCGGCCACGTCGTGTTCTTCCACGCGCCGAGCCGCGTCGCGATCGTCGGCGACGTGCTGTTCGCGGGCTCCATCGGCCGCACCGATTTCGTCGGCGGCGATCACGACACGCTGATCCGCTCGATCCGCGAGCGCCTGTTCCCGCTCGGGGACGACGTCACGTTCCTGCCCGGCCACGGGCCGACCTCGACGTTCGGTCGCGAACGCCGCACGAACCCCTACGTCTCGGACGCCGCCGTCTCGATGTGACGAAGCCCGCAGGTCCGCGCGGTGCTGCAGGGGACGTGTGACGGCTACGTGACGCCCGGATCGGGTGCAGGCCCTTCCAGCCGCGCGAACGCGTCCGCGTCGAACGCCTGCCGCGTGTCCGCGTAGCCCGACCACGGGTCGCGCCGCCGCCGGAGCCAGGCCGGCACGGCGCGCAGCTCGAAGCGCCGGCCGCGCAGGTCCTCGTCGCCTTCGAGCTGCCGCCACGCGAGCGGCATCGATACCGGCGCGCCCGGCCGCAGGCGCGGCGAGTACGCGCTCACGGCCGTCGCGCCGCCGTAGTTGCGCAGGTAGTCGACGTAGAGGCGGCCCCGCCGGTGCGCGTCGCCGGGCCTGGCGGCGAAGCGGGTGGGTTCGGTGCGGCACAGGTAGCGCGCGACCGCGCGAGCGCTGGTGCGCGCGGTGTCCCAGTCCGGTCGTCGCGTCGTCAGCGGCACGACGACGTGCAGTCCCTTGCCGCCGGTGGTCTTGCACCAGCTCTCGTAGCCGAGAGCCTGCAGCAGCGCGCGGAGCGTCAGCGCGGCGTCCGCGACCGTGCGCCAGTCGAGCGTCGGATCCGGGTCGAGGTCGAAGGTCAGGCGATCCGCGCGCAGCGGATCGGGCAGCCGCGAGCCCCAGGTATGCAGCTCGACGACGCCGAGCTGCGCGAGGCTCGCGAGCCCCGTGGCGTCGCGGCAGACGAGGTAGTCGCGACGCCCGGTGCCCACGTCGATGCCGATGCTCGCGAGACCCGGCGGCGCGGGACCGCGGTGGTGCTTCTGGTAGAAGGCCTCGCCGTCGCGGGAGCGCACGAGACTGAGCGGCCGGTCCGCGAGGTGCGGCAGCAGCCGGTCGGCGACCGCGGCGTAGTAGCCGGCGAGCTCGCGCTTCGCGATGCCCGGGTCCGGGTACAGCACGCGCCCGGGGTGCGTGAGTGCGGCTCGATCCATGCACGGTCCCCGAGGCGGCGCGCCGCGTCGGCGCAACGGAGCCGGAGCAAGCTCCGTGCCCCGCGGGGCTGCATTGCCTGCTGCAGCCTCCGCCGGGTGCGGGCACGTTGCAGGCCGCGCGCCACGGACGCAGCATACCCCCGCCGACCCATCCCGGAGCGCCGATGCCCTCGACTCGCTACGTCCACGGCCCACTCGTGTCGTCGAGCGACCTCGACGCGCACCTGAGCCTGTTCGCCGCCTTCGGCCTCGTCGAGATCGCGCGCCGCGACCACGACGAGCGCGACTGCGCCACGCTCTGGGGCGCGCCCGGGCACACCGCCACCGAGGTCGCGCTGGCGACGCCCGGGACGCGCTACGGCGCACGCCTCGTGCGGTTCCACCCGGGCTCCGACGTCGTCGTGCGCGACCGCAACCGGGGCTACGACGCCGACGCGCCGAAGGTGATCGACTTCTACGCGCCGGACTTCGCGGCCGCGCGCGCGGCGGTCGAGCGCGCCGGCTTCGCGCTCAAGGAACCGCTCGCCGAGTACGACCTGCCGGAAGGGCACTTCGTCGAGGGCCACGTCTGGGGTCCGGACGAGGTGGTCTGTGCACTGCTCGGCGGACCGGCGGAGTTCTTCGCCGGCTTCGCGACCGTCACGGACCGCACGTTCAGCGAGCCCCAGAGCCTGTCCGGCCCGGTGTCGCGGCTCGAGCCCGCCGTCGCGTTCTTCGAGCAGGCCTTCGGCCTGCGGGTGGTCTACCGCTACGGCATCGACGACGACAGCTTCCGCCGGCTGGTCGGCAGCCGGAAGCCGCAGTTCAGCCTGCGCTCGGTGAACGTCGGCCTCGATGCGCGCGAGCCGTACTTCGGGCTCGTCCACTACGGCATGCCCGAGGGTTCGTACGCGTCGCTGCTCGGGCGCGCGCGGCCGCCGCACCGGGGCACCCTGGGCGCGACGATCGTCGTCGACGACGTGGACGCGGTGGCCGCGCGCGTTCCAGCCGCGGGCGGTGCGGTCCTCGCGGCGCCGACGGACGCCGAACTGGCCGCGTTCGGGCCGGCCCGCTGCGCGCTCCTGGCGGCGCCGAACGGCGGCTGCTACCAGGTGGTGGCGACGCGCTGACGCGCAGTCCGCGGAGGAGCGCGCTGGCGCGCCCGGCGCAGGCGTGCCGGGAGGATCTCCCGCGAGCGCAAGCGCGAGCGCGTGCAGCGGGTGCGACGGGGCGGCCACGGCGACGAACGTCGTCTCGTGGAGCCAGTCGCCGAGGAACCCCGGCGGCACGCGCGAGGTGACCACGAGGTCCGCGGAGCCCCGCGTGCCGCCGTCGAGGGTCGCTTCCTCGGCGCCGGACAGCGCCGCTTCCGCGAGATCGACGCGCGTGTGCGGACACGATTCGCGCAGCTCCTTCAGCGCGGCGAGCAGCCGCTCGCGCGGGAACGCGACGTCCACGACCAGCCGCAGCGCGGGCTCGTAGCCGCACTCGAGGCTGCGCGCGAAGGTCTCCAGCGCACGCCACTCGTCGAGCAGCCCGCGCGCGCGAGCCACTGTTCCGGCGAGGTCTGCGCCGGGAGATCCCGCGCCGGTACGCGCACGGACGTCGCGACATGGAGCTCCTGAGCTTCGTGCTGGAGGGCCAGCTGGGTCACCGGGACTCGATGGGCAACGGGTCGGTGATCGTGCCGGGCCTCGGTGCAGTGCTCGAGTGCGGTCTTCGGTGCGGTCAGCGACTGCCGGACCAGCTCGCCTCGGTGGGCGGCGAGTCCGTGCCCCAGAAGTCCATCCGATCCTTCAGAGCTTCGCCGGCCGGTTCGGTTCTTGCGCTGGCTCCCGGGAACGGGAGCACTCGGGCCACGGGTTTGCCACGGTGAGTGACCACGACGGGAACGTCGTCACGGGTGGCGGCTGCGAGCCACTCGCCTCGTCGGAGGCGGGAGATCGGTATGGTCTTCATCTATTGTGCGGGCACCTCGCATCGGATCGGCTGACGCGTTCGCGAACCGTCGCGCCGCGGCCGAAACGCAAACGGCGCGCAGTATGGACCTTTCGCGCGCAGGTGCAAGCGGAAATGCACCGCATTCGCGCTGCGGGCACGCCCAGGGCGGTGCGCCGAGGAGCCGCACCAGCACCGCGGGATCGACCGGCTTCGTCAGGTGGTGATCGAAGCCCGCGTCGCGGGCGCGCTGCCGGTCCACGTCCTGGCCCCACCCGGTGAGCGCCACCAGCAGCAGCGGTGCGGCTCGGCGCCGGCGGAGTGCGGAGCTCGTGCGAGAGCGTGGCGATATGAACCCGTCCTTGCGCCGGTCCGCCTCGAGCAGGCGGTCCTCGGCCGCGCGCCGTGCCGTGACGTGCACGCCGGACGGGATCACGTGCTTCGCGCGGCCGTACCGTCGGGCCGCACGACCCGGCATTCGATCGCGTGGCCGGTGCCGGTGGCCACCGACCGGTCGACCGCGGCTGCCACCGCCTCGCGGTCCTCCGGGTGCACCTGCGCCAGGCAATCCTCGACGCTGGGTTCGTCGGCCGCGTCAACCGGAACAGCCGCCCGGCCGAGGGCGTGACCGGCGGTGGTCACCTGCCGGCGTGAACCGACCTAGAGGTAGTGGTCGACCAGCAGCGCGAGGAACAGCAGGCCGAGGTACGTGATCGAGTACTTGAACGTGCGCATCGGCCAGTCGGGGCGGCCGGTGGACCACAGCTGCCACGCGTAGTAGAGGAACACGCCGTTCAGCACGAGCGCGGACACCGCGTAGAGCGCGCCGACCATGCCGGTCAGGTACGGCAGCACCGTGACGATGGCGAGCAGCACGGTGTAGAGCAGGATGTGCAGCCGCGTGAACTCGATGCCGTGGGTGACCGGCAGCATCGGCACGCCGACCTTCGCGTACTCGTCGCGGCGCGCGATCGCGAGCGCCCAGAAGTGCGGCGGGGTCCAGGTGAAGATGATCAGGAACAGCAGCAGCGCATTCGGGTCGACGCTGTTCGTCACCGCGGTCCAGCCGAGTACGGGCGGTGCCGCGCCGGCCGCGCCGCCGATCACGATGTTCTGCGGCGTCGCGCGCTTCAGCCACACGGTGTAGATCACCGCGTAGCCGATCAGCGAGAAGAACGTGAGCACCGCCGTCAGCGGGTTCACGAGGAAGGTCAGCATCGCCATCGACGCCGCGCCGAGCGCGAACGCGAAGGCGAGCGCCTGGGATTCGGTGACCGAGCCGGTCGGGAGCGGGCGGTAGCGGGTGCGCGCCATCACGCCGTCGATGTGGCGGTCGATCACATGGTTGATCGCGGCGGCGGAGGCGGCCGCGAGCCAGATGCCGAGCGTGCCCCACACGAGCGCGCCGAGGGGCGGCAGGCCGGGGGAGGCGAGAAACATGCCGACCACCGCGGTGAACGCGATCAGCAGCACCACGCGCGGCTTGGTCAGCTCGTAGTAGTCGCGCCACGAGGCGGCGGCGCGGACGGCACCGAGCGTCTCGTCGGTCAGCGGGTGCGAATCTGGCGAGGTGGCCAAGGCGGTCGGGTCCGTCGTCTCGGTAGGGGCGCGCGGCAGGGGCCCGGAGGCCCGTCGGCGGGCGCGCAGACTACCATGGGAAATACCTGCCTTTCCCCTGAAATGGCGACCTGCCCAGTTTCTCTCCCGGAAAGGGGCCGGTCGCCTTTTTCAGGCCGCCGCCCGGCTCGGCCGTAGCGCCGGCGCCGCGCTCCGCTCGGCCAGCCGCTCGAGCGGCCACAGGTAGCGGATCAGCGCCACCACCGCCAGCAGCAGGATCGCCGCCCCGGCGTTATGTCCGGTGCCCAGCCACAGCGGGAAGCCCTGCCAGATCAGGTTCACGCCGATCGCCCACTGCAGTACGAGCGCGGCGAGCACGGCCGCCGCGGCGACGCGTACGGCCCCGGTCTGCGCCCGCCGCCAGGCCGCGAACGCGAGCAGCCCGAGCACGGCCGCGGTGACGACCGCGCCCACGCGGTGCGTGTAGTGGATCGCGACGCGCGCCGGGTTCTCGAGCACGCCGAACTCGTAGTCGATGCCGAGCCCGTGCCAGGGGTCGAACGCGCTGCCGTAATCCTGCTCGGGCCACCAGCTGCCCTGGCACTTCGGGAAGTCGGGGCACGCGACCGCCGCGTAGTTCGTGCTGGTCCAGCCGCCGAGCACGATCTGGCAGGCGAGCACCGCGAGGCCCGCTATCGCGAGACGGCGCACCGGCCGCTCGGCCGCCTTGACGGACCGTTTCTGCGGCGGCAGCGCGAGCCACCAGATCAGCGCGAGCGTCGACAGCCCGCCGATCAGGTGCAGTGTCACGATGAGCGGCTTCAGGAGCCACGTCACCGTGAACGCGCCGAGCATGCCCTGCACGCAGACCAGGACGAGCAGCACCCACGGCAGCACGCGCGGCTGTTCTGGATCGCGGCGGTTCACGTAGGAGAACACCGCGAGCCCGATGATCACGAGGCCGAGCAGCGTCGCGATGTAGCGGTGCACCATCTCGTGCAGCGCCTTCTGGTAGTCGAAAGGCCGTTCGGGAAACGC
>Ga0315900_10009553_pt1 | contig 12285 bp, 10 predicted proteins | sample LakEriMetagenome_FD_203521 | JGI IMG/M metagenome (GOLD analysis project Ga0315900, IMG submission 203521) | Freshwater fungal communities from buoy surface, Lake Erie, Ohio, United States - Buoy 12 MA114 | ecosystem: Environmental > Aquatic > Freshwater > Lake > Lake biofilm | place: USA: Lake...
CTTCACAGGGTCCCATTCTAGAATAGACAGGATTTGCTTGCGAATTTCGTCACGGTCCTCTGGGCTCAGGTTCTTATAGTTGGCCTGTTCTGGTGGTCGTCTGAAGTCTGGAACCCAGATATGCTGGGCGCGTTTCAAGTGCGAAGCAGGAATACCGAGAACCTTGTTTGCAAACAGGATATGAGTATCGTCTGAGGTGCTTAGTGGCACCCAATAATTGTTCAGCTGGAAATGGCGAAACCCGCACTTGCTCACTTCACTGAAAAAGTTCTTTTTGAGACTGTAGTTGGCCATGACGATGATTTTCTTCCCGCTGGCTGCAAAGAGGGCCTCTGCGGTGGCGATGGATGTGCAGGTCTTTCCAGAGCCGAGTCCGTGATATACGAGAACGCCACGATAGGGCGATTCCTGACGCATATAGTCTCGGACGAACTTCTGATAGGGGTAGTATTTGTCTCCTTCGGGTACGGTGATGGCCCCTTCGGGGAGTTCAAATGTCCTGTATGTTTGACGAATGAATTCTGCGAACCCGCGGCGTGTCTGTGGAATGTAGGCTGTAGGGACCTCTGTTGTATAGAGGTCGTCGCCTTCTTCCTCTATCAGCTCTTTCATTTCAGCGAGGTCTTCTGGTAGAGTAGGCTGCGGTACAGGGAGGGCCTCCTGTGGTTGTGCCTCCTCTTCTGCAAGAAGAGTTATGAGGTCATCCATCGGCTGGGGCGGCGCCTCTACTTCTTCAAAGGTGGCGGCTGCTGCCGCTGTTGCTGGCGCTGGCGTTGCTGCTGCCGCTGCCGCTGGGGCTGTAACCTTCAGAGGAGCCACAGCCACTGGACGCTTCGGCGGCGCCTTCACTTTAGGAAGACCCGCAAAGAGCCCCCGCGCAGCCGCCGGCTTCGGTGGAGCATTTCCCTCTCCAACACGAGCCTTAAACCCCGTAGTCTTCGCAGCCGGCATCAAAGAAGTCATCTCAGGCGGCTTTATTTTGTATTCATCTGGTGCCATTATAACTTTTGCAGACTTGAATGAAAATCCCTTCTTTCTCGGCAACTCTTCCGCCATCTCTATTTAGGTCAACCGAATCTTCTCAGGCCTCTCCAGACGCTCCCTTTTTCTTCTTGAGCGTCTCCAGCGCTATCCGACTAGCATTCTGCTCCGCCTCTTTCTTATTGCGTGCCGCCGCCGTGGCGATAATTTCACCGTCTGGAGAGAGCACTCCCATTGTAAATACTTTGTCGTGCGGGAGCCCCTCTTCGTTCACCACTTTATAGCGCGGCGGCTGATGATACTCGGACTGGAACCATCGCAGCAGTTGGTCCTTGTAATTCGTATTTTTCGTAATGAGCTCAACGAAGTAAATGTGCTGCTCCATGACATTTGTGACGAACGTCTGCACGGCTTCAAAGCCTCTTCCGCCCTTTCCAGCGGAATAGTAAATGGCCCCTAGCCAGGCCTCAAACATGCTCCCGAGCAGACGAAGATTTTGGCGACCGTCGCAGACTTCTTCTACATGCCGACTAATCACGAGCCAGGGTGAAAAGCCTACCTTTTTAGCGAGTTCTCCTAGGCGGTCATTGTTCACAATTTCCGTGCGAAGATTTGTCATGAATCCTTCACCGTATCCTGAAAACCGTTCTTTCAAGTATGTTGCAACGACGCCGCTCAGAATCCCGTCACCGGCATACTCAAGCTCCTCATTGTCTGCCGCTTGAAGCGGAAGGCAATTGGGCGGCCGTTCAGCAAGAATCATGGGCTCCTCCTGTTTGGCCCATGCATCCGATTTGTCAACATAGCTCGTGTGTACACAGGCCTGTCTGAAAAGGGCGAGGTCAGCAAAACGCTGTTTGACGCCATATTTCGCCAAGATTTTGAGAATTTCACCATTCGGAATAATCTTGTTTCTGTTATTCCATGGGTTGCAGAGCTTTGCCTGCTGCGCGGGTATGTCGCTTGTGAGTTGAGGCATTCTATAACTTAACTGACAAGCGTCCTGTATATACTATGGCTTAAAAGGTTTAGGTGCGCCACGGCGGCTGGTGCAGAAAGTGTGTGCTGAAAATAGAGTGGAAGCGAGATGGCTGCAAATGGAGAAAGACTACCTTCTATACCTGAAGGTAATGATGAGACACCGAATATAAATGATAATGCGGGGGCTCCTGAGGCTCCTGAGGCTCCTGAGGCTCCTGAGGCTGCTGAGGCTCCTGAGGCTCCTGAGGCTCCTGAGGCTCCTGAGGCTCCTGAGGCTCCTGAGGCTCCTGAGGCTCCTGAGGCTCCTGAGGCTCCTCGTGGTCGCAGCGGCTCTCCTCGTGGTCGCAGCGGCTCTCCTCGTGGTTTACACGCTCCTCGTCGTCGCAGCGGCTCTCCTCGTGGTTTACACGCTCCTCGTCGTACTCCTTCACCTGCAGCGGCTCATGCGCCTCCTACCAATCAGCTAGTCACCCCTCCTGAACCAGAAAATTTCAATCACCGTGAAAATACTGAGAAAACCTATTTGCGCGGACGTGTAGGCCATCTTGAAAGTGAACTCGCCGCCGAACGGAAAAAGAGGCGTCTCTTTAAAGGCATCTCTCTCAAATTCAAAAAGCCAAGAATACGTGACCTTTTCAAGAACAAATCGGACGCCATTCTGAAAATAGGAGATGAAGAGGTGATTATGGACGAGACGGCTATTGACCCTACGCGCTATCAGCACTATAATCGCGTCGGCTTCATTGATGGCTTCTTCCCAAGCTATCGTGCCGCTATAGATGAGGTTGACAATAAGGACCATCATGACGCTCTTATCAAAATAGATGCAGCAAAAGCGGCCTTCATCAAGGTATTCCGATACAAAGAGGGAGAAACAAAAGAGCCGATGCCGCCCTGCGATGAAGAAGAAAGAGAGCTCGTCCACGAGGGCCTAGAAAACAGAATTGAGACTCTCGCCAACGAACTCATTCGCATATATCGCGACAAAGGCGGTGTTCCATCTACAGACCTGACAGGCAGCATCAATAAACTGGAGAAGCTGAAACTGATTGAGAAGAGGTTCATATACAATATTGAAACGGACAAATGCGAAGATTATGATGCTACGAGCAAAAGCACGCTCACAGGGCTCACGGGTGCAACAGGTAATGAAGATGACCTTATTCGGAAAATGCTTATGATATTCTCCGTCTTGCTCTTGCAGAAAAGGAATCGCATAGAGGGCTATGATAACTATGATGAAGACGCGGCAAAACTGATGGACATCCTTCAAAGGCATCTGTCTGGGATTGACACCACAGTCACGGATGAATACATTAAAAACTGGACGGAAACGCATGAACAAGGCATTCCTCCTATTATTGCGTATATTTTGCAGGAAACGGGTAAGGTGCCTGGTGTGTATACCAACCAGGAGAGGTTTGTCTATTTAGATATGTATAATAGAATCGTGACAGAAGGGGTGGGACTTTTAAAAAATAATAGGTATCTTCTTGAAGATTTCAATGAGCTTGTAAATGCCCATAGGAGCATTTCTTTAGAGGATGGCCGTGATATAAGAGCGAATATTCTGGGCCTCTTCAAATGGATAATAGATAAGGCGAATAACTGTCAAAAGAACCTCACTGAGTTGACGGCAAAGGAAAATGAACTCAGAGGAAAGTATAATACACTCGTTAAGGAGGTGGAGAAGAAAAACGAACTGTTGGCACCCATGGGGGCAGCTATTGCTACTACTTCTACAGTGGTCGCCACGGCCAGCGAGCAGGAGTTGCAGGCACAGATAGAGGCCCTCACTGCGGAAAAGGATGCAATTGCAGCAAATGTTGATAGGCTCTCTCAAGAAAAGAGACTCCTTGAAGAGGAGCTGGCTGCTCTACAGGCTACAACGGCCCACCTACATACTCTTAGTGACCAGATAGGCCCACTCACTAACTCATTGACAGATGTGTCTGGATACGATTTGACAGATGATAAGAAGGCGGCTCTTGGCGATATCTCGGGCCCTTTTGTACAACTAGTGGAAAGGGTGAACAAAATCAAAGCAGACTATCGTACAATAAAGACAGACCAACTCTGTTTTCTCAACTTCTTCATTTCCTTTTTCATGAAGATTCTCTTTTACAATTCCAGGTTCGTTGAAATATGTAAGGAGCTGGAGGGTTTTATGGATAAGAAGGCGAATGAATTAATCGGATTCGTAAGAGACAAGCCTGAATACGCTTCTGAAAATGAGGAGGAGAGAATTTACATTCTTATGAAAAATCTTTTCTCATTGCTGTATTCTGTAGAGCACGTGTATATTGGAAAGCCTGCTGCGGTGCCGTCTGGCGTGTATGAAATAGCCTTGGGTGACACTAGAAAGGAGGGGGGACTTATAGGCTTTCTCAGTATGTTGAATGAAGCCTTTACTGAAACAGATGGATTGTCTGCAGATATGAAAAAGAATATGAGAGACATTGTGAACAACAGCATGTTATCTCTAAAGGACGGAATACCGTATATAGAGTTTTCCAGTGAGCTTTCGGCGAATTATCCTGTGGCCCTTTACATAAAAACCGAGAAGAAGATGGGGGAATTGATTAATGTACTAAATCAGACAAAACAATATTACACTCTGAATACGGTAACAAAAGAGATAACGGGGCCCCAACTACTGGATTCTGAACGTGCACAGACATATACCACTTTTGTGAAAGGCCAGGGCGTTCTTACATACGAGCTTCTGCTCTACTTGTTCACTGTGCTAGGAAAGAAGTATTTAATCATGTCAAAAGATACTGTAAGTGAAAGGTGCCCTTTGCCCAGTTCTTTAGGGAATGTAGCTGCCACTTACAGAGATTTGCCGTATATTTTGGAGCCACGGGAGACACCCTATAAATTTCCAGGCCCCACTGTGCAGAATCTACAAGAGGGGGCGAAGAAGTTGGCTGCTACGAGGGCGGCAAAGGAGGCTGCCGCTGCGGCCGCTGATGATGCAGCAAAGGCTAAGATATTGGAGGATACAGCTCAGGTGCCTGCTCCTGTTGCTGCTGTGGCTCCTGCTGTGGCTCCTGCTCCTGCTCGCGTGAATGCTCGTCAGGCCTCCACGGCCCCCCCTCCTCCCCCCCCTACCCCTCCTCCTGCCGTTCGTAGTGGCCGTTCACTTGCAGCTATTGCGAAGACTGCTGCGATGGCTGCAAACGCACAGAACGCTGCAAGAGCAAAAGCAGAGGCGAAGGCTAATGCGAATGCAAAGGCGGCTGCGAATGCTGCTGCAATGGCTGAGGCTCAGGCACAAAAGGCGGCTGCGAATGCTGCTGCGAAAGAAGAGGCCGCAATGAGGGCTGCAGAAGCCAGTAAAAAGGCTCAGGGGACTTGGAGTAAGCTAAGTGCTGCATTAAAGGGGGCCTTTTCATTTAATAAAACACGGAAGGCAGCTGCTGAGAAGGCCGCTGCGAATGCAAAAGCTGCTGCTGAGAAGGCCGCTGCTGAGATGGCTGCTGCTGAGGAGGCTAAGAAAAGGGCGGCGAATGCTGCCGAGAGGGCGGCGGCTGAGGCGGCACAAAAGGCGGCGGCGAAGGCTGCTGCTGAGGCACAAAAGGCGGCGGCAAAGGCCGCTAGAATAGCGGAAAGTAAAGTGAAAGGTGTAGTACTCGGCGATTCAAGAAAGGCTGCGAAGGCCGCTGCAAATGAGAGAGCAAGGCTGAAACAAAATGATAATGTGGGGCCCATATCTGGCCTTTTCGGCTCAAACGAAAATCAATATGAACCGAATGTGGTTCCAGCGGCTCCAGCGGCTCCAGCGGCTCCAGCGGCTCCAGCGGCTCCAGCGGCTCAGCCTCTAACCTTTACAAAACTTGATACAAGTAAAGCCATGGACGCTTTCAGAAAGAGGATGGAGGACGCCGAAACCCCGCCAAAAGCGGAACAGCTCTATGAAGGACCTCCTACAGTAAATATGGGAGTTATAACAAGCCCTAGAAAAACGCCTAGAAAACCTAACATGACCACAGCTGTTGAACCATTAAAAAGAAGCTTGCCCCAAACAACACCCCCTAGAAAGCCTCTTACCCCTGTAAGTAAACCTATAACCCCCTTTCCCTCAAGACCCCCTGTAAAAGTGACTGTTGTTCCCAAAACTCAACCACCCCCTCCAGTACAACCGAAAGTACAACCCCCTGCTGCACGTATTACATGGCCACCGATGGAATCAAATGCTTCAACATTCTATGCAATTCTCACACAATTAAAAGCAGGGCCTGGTGCGCAGGTAAAGGAAATGATGCGCGGTGATATTGAAGAATATTCTGAAGAATATCTCCAAAATAATTCACCAATTTTGAAATTTATTAATAAATATGAAACTATGTCTGAATTCTTTAAAAAGGCATTACCATCTATAAGCCCTCTTAAATTTAATGAATTACCTGAAGACCAAAAAAAGGCAACATTTAAATTAATAATAGATAGCATTTATACAGACATTAAATCTAAAGCTACTGATACATCTACTGCAAAATCTAGATTATATAAATTTTTACTAGACTTTTTTAAGGCGTACTATGACCAGTACAAAATAACATTTACCCCGCCAGACACCAAATTAGATGCTGTATACAAAGCGTTTGATGATGCCATTTTTAGCAACTTGTTACTAAGTAATAAAAATGTTACAACAGGACAAAGTCTAGGAATTAATAAAAAAGTCGTAAATGAATTTATTGAAATAAATAAAAATAAGGATATATCTATTAAATCTGGGTCATCTTGGATTCCAAATATAAGTATAACATATCCAAAACAAGTGCTACCTGTAACAAAAGGCGGCGGCACAAGGCGGCGCAGCCGCAGCTCCAGTCGCAAGACCCAGCGCAAAAGCCGCAAGTAAAGATTTCTAAGCAACCACCAAGATGCCGTCGTCGCCTCCCTCCTCTGCGACAACACCAAAGCCAAATATTACTCTAAAGGCCAAATACGCCTTTTATTCCACACTCATCTTCTTTCTGATTGCCAACCCCGAAACTTTCAAGATGACTCAAAAGGTGCTGGGCTGGATATTCACAATTGCAGACGGCGGCGGCTGTCCTACTGCCCTCGGCTTCTTTTTACACACCGCCATCTTCTTTCTTGTTCTCTGGGGAACCATGCTGTTCCCGAGAGACCCCTAAGGAAGGTAAAGACAACTTTACTTATTCTCCAAAGGCGGAGCGGTATATCGTAAGCCAGGATACACGCGCTCATACATACGTTTCTCAGCAGTCTGCACTGCCGCCTGCTGAGAAGCTCCATTACGCCCCATCTCTTCAGCCACGACGGCCGCCGCATATTGCAGCTGTCCAAATGAAAGCGCTGGGTCTGAAAAGGACAGCTCTACTTCTATCCACTGTCCACGCTTGAATACCAACATCTTTCACCTATCTTACTAAGCGCTCGCACTTCTTAGGCACTTAGAGCCATCTTTAGCACTTCATCGTAGAGCACAGAGCAAATGTTACACAAGATTTTTTCCGCCTTAGCCCTCTTTTCCGCCGGCAGCCGCCTCGGCTCCATGCTGACTATACGCGACTGCGCCATTGACTCATCTGTCTTCAGACTAAATACACTCGGTCTCACTCCAGCGAACCCAGTGGCCGGCCAAAATGTCACTCTCAGTGTTGAATACACCGTTCCCGACGGGTACTATCTACCTGCTGGAGGCGGTAACGTGCTCTATGATGTTACCGTGAATTTCGTCCCTCTTCCGCAATCGGTAGCCCCCCTGTGTAGCGTCATACCTTGCCCTCTGGCGCCAGGAGTCTATTTCAATGAAACTGTCTCTGCATGGCCATCTGGTCTCACAGGAAAGATGACATCCAAAATCCGCTGGAAAGATGCGAACGACGCTCTGCTCGCATGTATTCAAATCTCCGGTTCTCTTTCCCGTGCTAAAAACAAAGCCGAGCAGCTGCAGCGACAACTCATGAAGCCCGTTCTTTATTTGGAGGCGCCCCCTGTTCGCGCAAAGCCCGCATTGAGAAAAATGTAAACTATTGCTTAGTAGAACATAAGAGAAATGAAGGGCATCTCAAATACTGTTATTATGTTTGGCGTTGTGATTGTGGTCTGTGTGGCGGCCCTGTGGTTCATGGGTGTGCCATTTGGGCGCGAGATGATCACACTGGGCTTCCAGAACTCTCCTCCTTCAGAGAACACATTCACGATGTACTATGCAGACTGGTGCCCTCATTGCCAAAAGGCGAAGCCCGAGTTCAAGGCACTTGTTGACAAGGGATATGTCGGCGAGGGCAAGTCCCGCTGCAAAGTGAAGATGTATGGTCTGGAGGAGAATCCCGAGGCTGTAAAGGGGGCGCGCGTGCCCATCAAGGGATTCCCCACTTTTATTCTGGAGACACCGACTGGAGCTATACATGAGTATGAGGGCAGCCGAAGCACGGACGGATATCTGGCTTTCATTAATGAGAAGCTGGGTGGGGGTATATAAAAAGAGGGTCTAGGAGTTACTACAACTTATAAGTAAGTTTACACAAAAGAACATTTTCATATATTCTTTTTTGTAAAAAATACGCCCCGCCCTTTGGCGGGGCTTCATTTAGGAAGGGGCTCAGGGGAACGCTTCGTTCCCCTAGGGGCACAGGGGGAACCTCCCCCTACTTACATCTCACTCTTACGACGGCTCGCCTCCTTGAGAGCCGCACTGAAGCTGGCGCCTTTTCCCTTTTTCCGCTTCATCTCCTCGTAAATCTTCTTCACGAACTTGTTCCAGGGTGTAGCCTTGCGCTTGCCACCAGACATCGTGTTGTTCTTGCGCGTCTTGCGCTTGCCACCAGCCATCGCGTTGTTCTTGCGCGTCTTGCGCTTCCCACCCATCTGAGCCGCAGAGTTGTTCTTAACTTCCTCAGTTCCCTCCATTTGTATTTCTACTGCATACTGCGATTATTTGTAGCAAGCTCGCCGTTCCACGAAGCCCTCCGCCCAGCCACCCGCCGGTGTTTCTTGTAGGATTCCAAAAAAAGTTCCGCAGACTTTCTCCCCGCGCGCATGAGCCCAATCTTGTCTTCAAGACCCATTTCAAAGTTCAAACTGTTAAAGTTTCCGCAATCCAAAAAGATTGTCCGCTCTTCATATGGGCCACCGTGAAGTTCCTGGTGCGACTCATAATGCAGGGCGTAATACAACTGCTTCAAATACGGGAGGAACCCAACAATCTCCTCGGACACCTTGTGTTTGTCGCTAAACGTAATAGACAAGGTCACATCCTTCTCCTCCTGAGACAAAAACCGCAAGGGGGAATGTGATACGACACCGCCGTCAACCAGCAAATGTCCACTGGCAGGATGCCGGACTGGTTGAAAATAAAGGGGGATAGACATGGAGGCCTTCAGAGCCAATCGCACCTCCAGACCAGGCTCCGTGCTCTCACTCAACTCCACTGCCCTACAAAGATTCAGGTCCGTGGCATATACGCGCAAGCGCGGACCAATCTTCAGCCGCCCAAGTTCTTCAAAGGTGATGCTCGGAGACAAGTTCTTTGCCCGCAGAATGGCCGTGAGCAGTTTCATCAGATTATCCCCCGTATCCATGCCATATACATCCGGGAATTGCATCAAAGTCTCAGGCTCCAGATGACGCAGCTGACTGAAATCCATCATTTCAACAATCATGCGCAGTTCCGAAAGGCTGCAGCCCAGACACATGCAAAAGGCACACAGGGCCCCCGCGCTGACACCAATATATTCTTTAACGGCTCCAAGAAGTCCCCGTTCCTTTAGGACCTCCATCGCGCCAATATGGGCGAGAGCTTTCACTCCACCGCCGCTGAGGCATAGCTTTAAAGGAGGAAGGGGTCCAGCAGTCACCATATTTCCTCTTCAGCAATCTCAGGGCGCCTTTAGAAGGGCCAGCAACACGAGAAGAAAATGCCTGCGAATCCAAGAGTCGTGGCACCCTCTATCCACGGCACCTTTCCTTTCTTCCACTGCATAACTGACACTGCCGCGGATACAGATACCATAATAAAAGTCAAAAAGCTGTCGGTTAGCTGTACCAGATGCTCCGTGTGATTCAGCAATATTCCGCCTGCAATGAGAACAAAGGCTGCGAGAATCGCCTTCCAGGGAGCCTTATTCTCATTTACCGCCTGTAGCCAACCAAGCCGCCCCGACATGAAAGTCTCCTCCGTTTTGTCCTTCTTGTCATGAAGCTCTGCCATACTGAACATGTAGCGAGTGACTGCCAAAAAGGAGACGAACGCCGTCGCAATAATGAGAATGTGGCTCAACATCTCCACAATGTTCGCAACAGGGGGGCCAAGGGCCGATTCAAGAATGACACCGAGCGCATTTTCAGTCGGCACAGGGGCTCCTCCTGCGCCCCCGTACTTTTTGAGAGTGAGTACATGCAAAAAGGCATATGAAACACCAACTGTAAGAAGGGTGGAAATGGCGTTGGACAAGTAAAAGGAGCGCGGGACGTCATCGTCGGGATTCTTCGCCTCTTCTGTGAATTTAATGAGGTCGTCAAACCCGGAAAAGATGAAATAGAAAAAGAGGACGGACTTGGTGAAACTGGGGACACTCCGAAGAGACGCGGGATAGGCAGCAGGGCCGGGCCCGCCGCCAAGGAACCCCTCAAACAGCCCAATACCAGATGCAAGTGTCAGAAGGACCACTATAATGCTGGAAAAGAAGCCGATGAATTCCTTGTTCACGTCAATTCCCTTTAGAGCCACACCGGTCATTGTGGTCAGAACCATCAGAGCAAGTGACACCTGTCCGTGCCACTTTCCTTGAGGGAAAATCCTGGATGCTGTTTTCACAAGAAGAGTGCTAACTGCGAATATGTTGAACCCTAGAATGGACACTGAGGTAAGAAGAGATGCAAAAGGACCGAATACGGACTCCACTGCATCGCTCTCTGCAGTGTTCGTTTTGAAGGCTCTGTATGCCACATCGTAGACTTTGGATGCGCCCTGAAAAAGCACGGAGACAATGGCGAGGGCGGCTGGAAACATGGGACCACCATCCTTTACGGCCTCTCCTATGAAGTTGAATCCTCCTGTCCCAAGAATGGTGCCGATTCCAATGAGGACGAGGTCTGTCAGATTCAGCGACCTTTTGAGTGTTGGTGCTGACCCTTGTCCCTCCATCTGTTGCGGGATTAGGTTAGAAGTTGAAATCTTCTTTACTAAACTCAAAAGAAGAGATAGGACACAAATGTATATGTCCGGAAGAGCAATGGATTCTGGAGGAGGTAGTGGCGGGGGCGCAGGGGACGCACCGAAACTGGAACCTCGCAATCTTTTTGAAAAGAGGGTGGCACGAGACAAGGCCCGTCTTCGCGCATATAATCAGGTCCTTTCGCAAATTCACACGCGCATTCATATGACGGCCGAGCTCGCCGGCAATCCCAACTATGTCATCTATACCGTTCCGCCATTCATTCTGGGCCTTCCTGCACTGGATTTACAAGACTGTATTGTATATCTAGTGCACCAATTACGGACCAGTGGGTTTATGGTGCGATTCACATATCCGAATCTTCTTTACATTTCCTGGGCACATTACGAACAGGAATACATGCGCGAGCAGAATCCTATCACACAGGCGATGAAGCCTCCACCACCCCCCGCTTCAACGAGCAAAAAAGGGAAAGAGGGGAAACGAGGTGGAGCAGGGGCAAACACGGACCGAGTAACATTTGCAGCGGACCTTTCTCGTATTGGAGGAGCCGGCCAGGCGCCCCCGAAATCTACGACGGAGTATGAGCCGCCGAATTCATTCCTTGACAGTGTCACACGCCCTTTGAAGCCTGCTGGGGGGGCAGCCGCGCAGCCCAATAGGACAGAGTCGGTTCTGGCCGAACTGTGGAAGTTTTAGAACGGGAGGCAGAACCTTATTCGGTTCCCACCACATCGCCATGCAGATTTCGCAAAAGCCGCTTGGCAACAGTGGGCCCTAGTTTCCTTTTTCCGACCACCACGGCGGCGAGTGTGGCCTCATCGGCGGCCCAGACGCCTGATAGGGTTCCCCCACAGGCCGCTAGTATTGCCTCTGCAGCTGTCGCGGACACTCCAGGACACCCCTGCAACGCCGCGGCGGCGAAGTTGTGTGGATTGTCACGATTCTCCTTTTTAGAAACTGCTACTGTGGACGTATAGCTCACAGTAGAAGGGTCAGTAGCGGCAAAGACGACCGCGTCCTCTGCAATCTGTGCCGACAGGAGCCGACACAGAGCCGCAGTGTCCGCTAAGCCCTCTGTATGAATAACAGCGACCCCATAGCGGAGCATGAGGCGGTTCAGATATTTCTGTAGCGTATCTTTACTGAGTTTTCCCCAGAGACG